>Ga0307486_1001268_pt1 | contig 19882 bp, 19 predicted proteins | sample CBIW02metaG_FD_203663 | JGI IMG/M metagenome (GOLD analysis project Ga0307486, IMG submission 203663) | Sea-ice brine microbial communities from Beaufort Sea near Barrow, Alaska, United States - CBIW 0.2 | ecosystem: Environmental > Aquatic > Marine > Coastal | place: USA: Alaska | collected...
CGCCGCAGGCGCTCTGGCCGGAAAGTCCATTCCGAACGCATCAAATGGCGCACCTCGATCCACGACCGGCCTGCCGAAGTCGAGGACCGAATCCAGTTCGGGCACTGGGAATCGGACAGCGTCCTCGGGGTGCGCGGCACTGGCGCGCTACACACGACCGTGGAACGCCGCTCCCGGTTCCCGGACCAACCGCGCAGACCACCCTGGACGCACAGATCGGGTCCTACCAGGCGCTGCCCGCCCACGCGGTCGCGTCAGTGACGGCCGACAACGGATCCGAGTTCGCGTTCCACTACCAACTCGCCGACACCCTCGGAATCCCGACATACTTCGCCGACCCGTACTCCGCCTGGCAGCGCGGCACGAACGAGCACTTCAACGGCCGGATTCGCAAATACCTTCCGAAAGGCACCAGCTTCGAGAACCTCACCCAAGCAGAGCTCAACGAGTTCATCACCGAGATCAACAACCGGCCGCGCAAGATCCTCGGCTGGGCAACCCCGGCCGAGGTCTTCCAAGAACTATGCTCCCAATAGGCCACAGCCACATGTTGCACTCCGAACTAGAACGCGGGCTTCTTCCGAAATGTTGCGGCCTTCCGATATTATGAAAGCGACCCCTCATCGTGGAGCTCGGCGCCCAAGTAGTACGGCGAGATCAGCGACGCGCGATCTTTCAACAGAACCTTGCACTGCTCCGATCGGACAATCTGCCCTCGGTGCATGATGTGAGCGGTAGTGCCCGCCCGAAGTGCCATCTCGGCGAACTGCTCAACAAGCAAGATTCCCATACCCGACTCAGCGAGGCCCGTGAGGGTCTCCATCAGGGTGCGCACCACGCGTGGCGCGAGGCCGAGCGAAAGCTCGTCAACCAACAGAACCCGGGGCCCGGTGGCGAGCGCACGCGCGATGATGAGCATCTGCTGTTCGCCACCCGAGAGGAGGCCTGCACGCACGTTCTCTCTGTCAGCGAGCCGCGGAAATAGCCCGAATGCCCGCGCAAGTGCCTCGCGGGAGCGATCTACCACCGCGAGGTTCTGCGCGACCGTGAGCTGTGCGAAGACGCTGCGCCCCTGCTCGATGTAGGCGAGCCCGCGGCTGGCTCGGCGGTGCACCGGCATTGTGTCGACCCGGCGGTCACCCATTACGATTGAGCCGGATGTCGCGGGAAGCACCCCGGCGATCCCATCGAGCAGCGTCGTCTTGCCAGCCCCGTTGGCGCCGAGAAGCACCGTGATCTCGCCCTCGGGAACGACAAGTTCGACGTCGCGACAGATCGTCAGATCGCCCCGCTTCACGGTAAGCCCTTCGGCCCTCAACCCACCCATCACTCTGCAAGCTCCTGCCCCAGGTACGCTGCGACAACGCTCGGGTCGTCGAGTACCTCAGAGACGGGACCCGTGCTAATCAGGCACCCGTCATCAAGCACAGTCGCGCGGGTCGAAGCCGCGCGCACGAAGCCCATGTCGTGCTCGATCAGCAGCACGGCGCAACCGAATTCAGCGGGGATACGACGCATCCGTTCCGCGAGGGCGAAGCTCTCGGCTTCGGCAAGCCCCGCGGCAGGCTCGTCGAGCAACAAAACACGAGGCCGTGACACCAGTGCGCCGGCGATCTCGAGCATGCGACGTGAACCAATATCCATGAGGCGGATCGGCACGGCCCCTCCCGGCAGTCCGAGGAATTCACGCACAGCGGCGATGCGCTCGGTGCCAGCAGAACCACCGGCGAGGCGCAGGTATTCGTCTACCGTGATCGAGTCGATGGCCTGTACCTGCTGGAAGGTGCGCCGGATGCCACGCCGGGCACGTTCACGGGCCGCGAGCCCGTGAACCGAATCCCCGTCGAGGTGCACCGCCCCCCCGTAGCTCGGCAAGAAGCCGGTCAACGCATCGACGAACGTCGACTTGCCGGCACCGTTCGGGCCAATGAGTGCGTGTACTTCATGCCGATAGACCGACAAATCGACCGCATCCAGCGCCCGGTTGTTGCCGTACGCGATCGTCAGCCCCCTGACTTCGAGGAGAGGTGGCTCAATAGCTCCTTTCGCATGCGGGGAAAGGGAGGTTTGCGCCACCTCAACTGAGGGTTCGGGCGGTGGGAGCGGCTCGATCGGTTCGAGAGGCTCGAGAGGTGGGAGCGGCACAAGCTCGCACGTGACGCGGACATTTCGGAATGCGCGCTCTTGGAGCCTGGCGTTCAGCTGTTCCATCAATCCCCCGTTTCCGCGACGGAGCACATCGAAGGCGCCGATCGCGAGCAACGCGTTACCGACATCAAGCGGAAGCCCGACGCGCCGAAGCAGCTCGGGAACGAAGACACCGAACACGCCCGCGAGCACCGCACCACCGAATAGGCTCGCCCCGCACAACACAGCGGTCACCAAGTACACCATCGAGTTCAGCGGGGTGAAGACGGCGGTGGTTAAGAGCCCGTACTGCCCGGCCAGGAGCCCGCCGGCGATGCCAGCGAACAGCGCCCCGAGAGCGAAGGCACTTGCTTTCGCGGCGCCTACCCGCACGCCCAGAGATGCAGCCGCACGCTCGCTCACTCGCACCACTGTCCACCCAAGCCCGTGCGCGGTGCGGCTGAGTGCAGCGATACCAAGCTGTAGCAGAATCACTAGTGCCCAGGTGAGAGCGAAGAACCAACGCGGGTCGTCGAACGGCGCTGTTGGAATCACCGGAGTACCCGTGCCGACGCCGGGGAAACTTCCCTGCCTCAGCACGAGATCGAGTGCCGCCGCGAACCCCAGGGTCACCACCGCGAGCTCAACACCGCGGATGCGCGCGGTGGTGATACCGACCAGCAACCCGACCAGTGCCGCCACTGCCCCGCCGATCAGCACGAGCAGCGGAAACGGCGCGGCCGGCCAGGCAAGAGCGATCCACGACACTACCCACCCGCCGATCGCAGCGAACGACATCTGACACAGTGTGATGATGCCGGCCTGATTCGTGACGAGTCCGATACTGCGTGCGATGAGCGCACCGATGGCGACGGTGGAAAACAGGTACACCCAGTACACGGGGAGGATCAGCCCAAGCGTCACGAGAACGACAACGAACGGTACCCAGGCGAATCGTCTCGGTGTCAGGATCCGTTTTGCTTCACCGAGCCGCATCCCACACCTCCCGCCTGCGCAACCAGATGAGCGCGATGATCACGAGGAGAAAGGGGATCGCCCCACGGTAACTCGATAGCCAGTCGATACGCGCCCCGGCGCCCTCGATGGCACCAATCGCGAGGCCAGCGATGGCGGCGATCCACACATTCGAAAATGCGCCGAGTAGAGCAGCGGCGAGCGCCGGAACCACGAGAAACGACATCGTTTCGAACGTGGGGTTTCGGGTGGGAGCGATGAGAAGCATCGCCAGCGTCGAGATCACGCCAGCTGTCGCCCACGCTCCGATCGCGAGCACAAGCGTGTTCACGCCGAGCAATTGCACGGTGGTGGGGCGCTCTGACATTGCTTCGAGCCGGATGCCCATCTGGGTGTGTCGGAGAAGCAAAGACAGCCCCACCGCGACCAGGATCGCGAGTGCCAGCGCCACCACTGTCGTGAGCGACACTCGCACTCCGCCCAACACGAACGAATTCTCGGGCAGCAGACTCGGCATGACGCGCGGGGAGTCTCCGAAGAGCCGGAACCCGACGGTGAGAATCACGATCAGAAGCACCACCGACACGACCAGCCGCACGGTCTCAGACGGCTTGCCGAACCAGCGCGCCAGTACCCAGCCACTGAACCCGGCAGTCAGCCCCGCCACAGCGAGGCCCGCGAGCACCGCCACCCCGAGCGGCAAACCTGCGCCGACGAACGAGTAACAGACGTACGCGCCGAGCGCACCGATCGCCGCCTGGCCCACATTGACCACGCCGACAAGCCGATACAGCATGACCACACACACCGCGAGAATCGCGTACGCCGAGCCTGAGACGAGCCCAGAGATGACCCCGTCAAGCATCGGTTCGGGTCCACTCACGCGGTGAGGTGATCATGCCGTTGCCGCTCGTTACGGAACGAGCACCCAGTCGCTCGCCGTCACCCAGCCATCTTCCGTGGCCTGCACCATCAAGCTGGCGCGGTTGGGGTTGTGGGCGTCAGCGTCATCGAAAACGAATGGCATGCCGAGCAGCGGGTTCTCAATTTCACCGTACGAGCGGAAGGCATTCGCCACAGCTTCTGCCGTAATGTCACCCTCGATGCTCTTCAGCACCTCGACGAGGATCTCGGCCGCCACGTACCCGCCCTCCGAGAGCGAGGTCAGCGGCACGTCGGCCGCTTCCAAGGTCTCACGCCAGGAATCGAGCGCCGCATCGTCGCCCATGAACGGCACGAACTCGGAATTTGCGTAGAGACCAAGTGTGCCCTGCTCGTTGAGCGTCTCGACCACGGTCTCGGAGTAAGCAGAGGTCAGCGTCAGGTAGTCAATACCGGAAAGCATGTCCTGCTGCTTCGCGGTGTTCATGAACGCGACCGCTCCGGGCTCGTTCGAGTTGAACACCACGGCCTCGCACCCGGCGTCACGCACGGCAAGCAAGACGGGCGTCACGTCGTCGCCGAGGTTTACCGTCGTGTCGACGAGCGGGGGCACGCTGTCCGTCTCCGACTTCCAACTCTCAATCAGTTCGAGGTAGGGCTCAGTCAGACCAGCCGAGTTCAAGATGACCGGGCACACTTTCTCGTGCCCGAGGTCTTCGGAAGCGAAGTACAACAAGCTCGCATAACCCTGGATCGTACCGTTGTTCACCGGTGCGATGTTCTTCGATTCGAAGCAGGAGGGCTCAACACCGGTACCCATAAGGGAGACGATGTCGCGCTGGGCGTAGAAGGCCGCGTTCGCGCTGCATTCGACGAGGCTGGCAGAGCCGACCATGGCCACGACCTCATTCTCGTCGACGAGGCGACGTGCAGCCTGGCTCGCTTGCGCGGGATCCGCACCGTCGTCTTCCGAGATGAACTCGATCATACGTCCGCCAATACCGCCCTCAGAATTCACACGGTCGAACACCGCTTGCGCCGAAGCTGGCACCTCGGGGAAGGGGGCAGGGCCGGTGATCGAGCTGATTGCCCCAACCTTGATCGGTGCGAGCGTGTCCGCGTCACCTCCGGAGTCACCGGCTGCGGCGATGCAACCGGAGAGCAGCACGGCCGCGAGAGCGGCGAGTGAAACGGCCGAGATGATTCGAGAATTTGGTGACGTCATACTGCGGTGTACTCCTGCGTGGTGATCGAAAAGTGCCGGTGATTGGAAAAGGTGTGGTGGCGACGCTCGTGACGCGATGATCCGACTTGTGGAAATGCGCGCGAACTACTCGCCTATTTTCTTTGGCCAGGTGGGAATGCGCACGCGCGGCAGCACTACATTTAGCACTCGCTTGCGGATCGCATTGCGGATCACGCCCGTGCCGTACGAGGCATCGTCAACGGCCCTGAGCGCAAGGCTCTGCACTGGGCCGAGACGGGTCGGCCGAAGCAGGTGGTCGCGCACCGGCTCCCACAGCATGGCGGCCGCAGTTCCGCGGGCAAGCCGCGACTTCGGGGTTGAGGCGAGCACGAGGGCGCCAACCAGCCACCAGTCACGGCGCAGCAGGTGCCCGAGCCAGAAGGCGTCTGACCACAGGGAACGCCAGGTCATCTCGACCACCACGGTGTTCGGCACTTCCGGGTCGAGGATCCGGCGCTGCCGCGCCAGCTCGTACGCGGCGACGGCTGCGGCGATCCACGGCTTGCGCAACGAAAGCGCCCCGAGCACGACGAGGCCGGAGAGTGAGGGGCGAGCGGGGATGAGTCGCCCCGGATGGCGTCGCTCCAAGTCGGCTGCGGATCCACCGTAGCCAGCCCGGCGGATCGCGAAGGCCTTCAGGGAATTGCGCACCTCGTGGCGGTTCAGCACATCGGGCACGTAGCGAATCGTCCACCCGGCCTCCTCCATACGCCAAAACAGGTCGACGTCTTCGCCGACCCGCAGGCCCGGTTCGAAGGGTGGATCGGTGACAGCATTGCGCCGCACAATCACGGACGCACTCGGCAACCAGCCGACGGGAACGCCGGCGACGACGCGGCTCGGCTCGGTGCCCATGTCGAGCTCGGAGCGAGTCTCCTCGTACAGTTCGATCGTGGAGGTGCCCATAAGGTCGGGGATCACGCGGGGGGCCAAAGCCCCGGCGAGCGGGTCGTCAAAGAGTGGACGAAGCCGCGACACCCAATCGGGAGACGCGATCACGTCGGCATCGATGAAGGCGACGAACGGAGCCGTAGTCGCCTGGAATCCGTCGGAGCGGGCCTCCCCCGGGCCACCGTTTTGCTTCCGCACGATGAGCTTCGCACCGTACTTCTCCGCCGTTTTCTTGATCTTCGCAGCATCAGCCCGAGGCGACGCGTCATCGACCACCGTGACGGGGAGCCCGGCAGCCTCGAGAGACGCGAGGCATCGCTCCAGTGACTCGGCATGCTTGTATACCGGCACCACTACTTCGACATCGTCGACCTCGCGATCTGCGATCGGCAGTGGATCGGCGATGCCCTGATCCAGCAGGAAGATCGCGGCTGCTTGCTCCGCAGCGGTCTCCGCGAAGATGCCGGTGCGACCCGCGCGGAAAAGTTTCTGCGCGAACGGGCGTACCGACCGCGGCAAGGTCGTCACCTCCCAGGGCGAGCCGCCGATCGTGATCCGCCCTGACCTGAGCGCGACTCCGGTGGTCCACGCGAGCGGCACCCGCTTCACAAACACGGATGTCTTCTTGGTGCGCGTGGGCGGCACCGGGTATTCAGGTGGGCCCCAGACTACGGGGCTCGATGAACGGATCACTGCACCGTCTTGTCGACCGGGCGCTTCGCTGCGGGCTTCCGAGCTTGCTCATGGGTGGCGGCGGCACCCGCGGTATCGCCAAGGCGCGCTTCGAAGCCCTCCGGAATGAGAAAATCTTCACGGCTCAGCTCAGAGATTGACTGGTGACCGAGCCCCAATACCGCTGAATCCAGACCCATACGCAGCAGGTCAAGTACGTTCTCGACACCCGTCTGCCCATTCGCGCCGAGGCCCCACAGGTAGGCGCGACCGATCATCACGGCACGCGCGCCGAGCGCGAGTGCTTTCGCAACATCGCCGCCGCGACGTACACCGCCGTCGAGCAGCACCTCGATCTGGTCGCCCACGGCATCGGCCACAGGTCCAAGCGCGCGAATCGAGGCCGGCGCCGTGTCGAGGTTGTTTCCTCCGTGGTTCGATACGGAGATCGCGTCCACTCCGATATCGACGGCACGCTTGGCGTCATCAACGCGGGTCACGCCCTTGAGCATGAATTTGCCGCCCCACTCCTTGCGCAACCACTCAATGTCTTCCCAGCTGGGCGGGGGTGTCTGCTGCCACTCACCGTAGGCGCCGAAGAAGGTAGGAGCCTCACCCGTGGGCGACTTCAGGTTCGGCGCTCTGAGATCGGGAAGCCCGGCCATCAGCCACTGCAGCGTCCACCTTGGGCGAATGATGCCTTCAGGTCCGAACTTGATCAGCGCGGGCAGATTCATGCGTTCAGGAATCGCTGGGCTGCCCCAGTCGCGGCCGATGGAGAACGACCAGTCGGTTGTCGAGATCAGGGCCTTCGCACCTGCGGCGCGAGCCCGATCCATGCGCTCCACCATCTGATCGCGCGTGCCGGTCCAATACATCTGGAAGAACGTATTTTCGTTCGCAGCCGCCACCTCTTCAATGGGCTTTGACGCGAAGGAGCTGAGCCCCATGATCGTGCCGCGGGCGGCGGCACGCGCCACCGCGACCTCACCATCAGGGTGGATCGCCTGCACACCAGTGGGCGAGATCATCACCGGCATCGAAACCGGGATTCCCAAGATCGTGGTCGACAGGTCGCGAGGTGCCTGATGCCCGGCGACGTGCGGTGCGAACTGCAGCTCGGCGAACGCATCCGTGTTCTCTTTCGGGGTGCGCCCCCGCTCGCTTCCACCCACCAACGCGGCGTATACCGATGGTGGCAGGCGCTTCTTCGTGCGACGTTGCGCCTCGAGCACCGTCTCAAACCAAGGGTTCTGCTTCCAGGGCCACAGACTCATCGTCGCCTCACTTTCTTCATCTTTGAATTTCGCATTCGACGTCAACCAAGTTTTTTCGGACAGCGCTGACAATCAACCTCGAGCGTCATATAGCTTGTATTGTAATGGCACCGAGTGCCAAAAGGAAGTCACGCATACGCGACCCCTATTCAGGGCCGAACATTTGGGAGATCGCGGGTGCGACGTCGCGGTGCCCGCGGACGATCCGACAGATACCGTGCCCCCGGGAGGCAAGCTCCCGTCCTAGGTCGATATCCTTCTCCCCACTCGCATCAAGCAGCACATCCAGCCTCGGAAGCTTCGCCGCGAGGGGTCTCGGATCCGGACCCGCGTTGTGGACGCAGTCGGAGAGCAACACCACTCGTGCCTCACGCGCGGGTATTCGTGCCAGTTGTTCAGCCGCCACCTCGAGCGGGAACGCCACGTTCGTGAGACCACGCGCCGGGATCCGAAGAATCGAATCGAGCAGCTCCATCGGCTGGACGTGCTCACCGAGATTCAGCAACACTGCGGCGTCCGACCAGAATGCGACGACACCAAGGGAGTCGTGGGTGAGCTCCGCAGAGAGTGCCGCGACGGTGGCGGCCGCGGTGATGATCCGCTCGCCCTTCATCGATCCCGACACGTCGACGAGCAGCACTACCGAACGTTTCGTGCGCAGTCGTTCGCGCACGAAAATGTCTTCGTCGTCGGGCACCGGCTTCTCAGCAAGCACCGCAAGAGTTCGGTCGAGGTCAATCTCATCAGATGCTCCGCGGTACGGCACGCTGAAGAGCTGGCCGACGCCGCGGGTCGCTGACAGATCCAAGCGGGGCTTTCGCACGCTCAGCCGTTCGGCGATCTGGCGAGCGAGAGCGTGCACGCGAGGATCCACCGGGGGTGAGTCCTCGGAAAGCCCGAACGCGTCGACGAGCCCAGCCGTCTCGTCAGTTTCACCAGGTGCAGAGACGCCAGGAATCGGTGGTTGGCCAGCCTTCAGGGCACCACCGCCCTGAATCACCGTACCTCCCTTTCCGCTCGCGTTATGCAGCGTGGGGGCTTCGTCCAACTGCTTCGGCTTTCGCTTCAGCGGTGCGCCCTTTACCTTCGCCGGCCCCTCTCCCCGCTTCTGCAGCGGCGACTCCGCCGGGATGGCTCTTCAGCCCGGCGCGGCACGCCTCGGGTCGAGAATGAACCGGTCTTCCCAAATTTCGCGAAGCACCTGCTCCGCGGTGAGCTCCGCCGCTTCATCAACGTGGATCCGGCCGGAGAGCCCCACCGTCATCGCGTCGTAGAACAGTTCTGCATAGCCCTCGTCGTCCGCGCGTTCGACGCCTCGAAGCGAAGCCAGCTGCGCGACAATCATTGCCGTGTCGATTGCTCCGCGCACACTCGAACCCTGGCGCACGTCCTCATGCTCTCGAGTGGATCGCGTCACCGCCACCGCATCAAGCGTCATCCGCTCGCCAAGTTCGCCCGCCAGGCCGGAGCGGAGAGACGTGATTCGTTCCTCGGCATCACCATCCTGGTAGGTGACCGACACGCGGTTCAGTCGGTCGTGCACACTCGACGAAAGCCTGGATGTGCCGACGTTGTCGAACGGATTCATTGAGGCAACCACACGGAACGTCGGTTTCGCCACGATCCGACCAACACGCGGCACGGTGAGCATGCGATCGCCCATCGCCATGAGCAGCGTGTTCATCGTGTCTTCGGGGGCGCGGTTCAGCTCTTCGATGTAGAGGAATCCGCCCTCCCGCATCGCCTCGACCAGGGGGCCCGGCACGAAGTTGTCGAGCGAATAGTCCTCGCGCAGCACGCGGGCAGGGTTATGGTGCCCCACGAGCTTCGCCGGGGTGAGGTCGGCATTGCCCTCGACAAAGAAAAGCGGGATGCCCCACTCCTCGGTGATGGCCTTCAAGATGGTGGTCTTGCTGGTTCCCGGCGGTCCCTCGAGTAGCAGGTCGCGGCCCGCGCCGACCGTCGCGAGCGTGAGTTCAACCTCACGCTCGCGACCAACGACACGACCCTTAACCCGCTCGCGCGCCTCGGCGAGCGGGTCCTGCGATCGCAGTAATTCAGCCAATGTCGCGTCGTCCTTTCCGAACCGAACGTCCCGTCATGCTTACGCGTCGTTCACAGGGGCAGGATTATACCCGGGCTGCAGCAGGTGCCCGGCATCGACGGGGACCGTGATCCCGGTGACCTTTGCTGCGAGATCCGAGTTGAGCCACAAAGCGGCATCCGCGATGACTTGCGGCTCCATGAATCCGGTTCCCTTCAAAGCGTGGAATGAGTACCCCGCCGCGAGCAGGTCTTCCTCGGTGCCCTCGCCGGCCGGCTTGCCCGACATCATGTCCCAGGCGCCCGGCCAGTTCGTCATGGGGGTGAGGATCGCGCCGGGGTGCACGGAGTTCACGCGAATTCCGTCCTTCGCGTATTCGAGCGCGAGTGTCTTCATCAGCCCAACGACGCCGAACTTCGCCGAGCAGTAGTGTGCGTAATTCTCGCCCGGCTCGATGCCATTGATCGACGACGTCATCACGATCGAGCCGCCGCCGTTCTCCATCATGTGCGGAAGCACGGCCTTCGCCGACTTCCAGACGCCTGTGAGGTTGACGGCAATCATGTCGTCCCACATCTCCTCGCTGAGCTCATGCGCTGGCGCGAGCGAAAAGACACCGGCGTTCGCGATGAGAATGTCGATCTTGCCGAACTCCGCGAGCCCTCTCTCTACGGCCCCGTCCAGATCGGCCTGCTTGCGCACGTCGCCGTTGACCGCGATGATCCGTCGGTCGAGTGCCTCAACCTGGCGCACCGTCTCGTCGAAATCCGACTGCTGAGCCATTGGGTAGGCGATGCTGCCAATCTGTTCGAGCGTGTCGATGATGATGACGTCCGCGCCTTCCCGCGCACACGTGATCGCGTGCGCACGACCCTGACCGCGTGATCCACCGGTGATGAGGGCGACTTTGCCTTCGAGCATTCCCATGATTGTTCTCCTTCGCTATCTCTGATCTTGCGTATGTCTCGGCTGACCCGTAACGACGGGAGTCCGCGACGCTAGAGCTGGCCGCCTGCGTCGACCACGTGCGTCGTCCCGGTGACGTAGCGTCCGTCTTCGGAGACGAGGTAGAGGATGGCGTTTGAGATGTCGACCGGCTCCATCGCCGCAATCGGCAGGAGGTTGAGGGTGCGCGCCGCCACCTCGAAGTCCTCGCGCGTCGGGTGTTCCAGGTCGGGGCGAAAGAGCTTGTACGTCGGCTCGTTCAAGATCATGTCGGTCGCGACGGTCGTCGGGTGCACCGTGTTCACGCGAATCGACTCGGGTCCGAGTTCCTTCGCCAGCACCTTTGCGAGCATCACGAGGCCGGCCTTCGCCGCAGAGTAGTGAGCCGTACCGGCGTTCGCATAGATCGCGGCGAGGGAGCTCGTGATCACGACCGAGCCTCCGCGCCCGCCCGCCTGAATGTGCGGAATCGAGGCTTTGAGCGTTTTCCACACACCGGTCAGGTTGATGTCGATCATCGTCTGCCAGGTCTCTTCATCCATCTCAAGTGAAGAGGCGGGCGTCGAGATGCCCGCGTTAGCGAGCACGATATCGAGCCGGCCGAGTTCCGCGACGCCCTCGTCGACCACGGACTTGAGGGCGGCAAAGTCACGGACGTCTGCCTCTCGCGCGATGATGCGACGGTCAAGGGCCTCAACCTGCCGCACCGTCTCTTGGAGGTCCTCAGCGGTTGCCGTCGCGTACGGCACGGTCTCTACCTGTTTCGATACATCGACCGCGATGATGTCGGCGCCCTCTTCGGCGAGACGCAACGCGTGCGCCCGGCCCTGACCTCGAGCGGCACCCGTAATGAATGCCACTTTGCCTTCGACTCTTCCGCCCATAATTATTCCTCATCTTTATTCGCTGTAATAACGCAAACGGGGGAGGTGGAAACGTCAATGGCGGCGACGCCGAAGCGCTGATCGCGACTTTGGACCGGTCTGCATTGACTGGATCCTCCGTTGGCACCGATACTAGTGACACCCAGTGCCGTTTGCAAGAGCGGAAGACTGAACTTCAATTGAACGGCCAGCATCCTGCGGAGGGAGTCAGGCGAGCCATGAATTTGCCCCTGGAACAGCCGGATCCCGGTCCCGTCACCCCGGCCCCCCGACTCGGACGGGCCCCCGCGACGACCCACGGGAAACTGAGCCACATCGCGCTCGAGCTTTTTGCGGAGCGCGGCTACGACGAGACCACGATCGACGACATCGTCCGAGCGGCCGGCATCGGTCGACGCACGTTCTTCCGGTACTTCACGTCGAAGAACGAACTCCCATGGGGCGAATTCGGCGGGCTCCTTGCGGTAATGCGGGCAGCGCTCGAAACGGTCGATGATGACGTGCCGATCGTTGACGCGCTTCGCCAGACAGTCGTGCAGTTCAATGACTTTCCAGAGTCCGAGCGCGACGCGCACCGGGGCCGCATGTCGTTGCTCTTTTCCGTCCCATCACTCATGGCGTACTCCACGCTGAAGTATGCGGACTGGCGCGCGGTCATTGCCGAGTATGTGGCGCGGAAGCGTGGCGAGTCACCCGACGACCTCACGCCGCAAGCCGTCTCGTGGGCCTGCCTCGGGCTCTGCCTGGCCTCGTACGAACGATGGCTCGCGGACCCGGAGTCAAATCTTCTTGACCTCATCGACGAGGCGTTCGCGACGGCCGAGCAGGTCTTTGGCCTGGCGGAACACTAACTGATGGCACAGCGAAGAACTCGCACGCTCATTGTCGGGGCCGGGTCGGCGGGGGTGCCCCTCGCTGCCCGACTCGGCGAGGACCCGAGTCGTGAGGTCACCCTGCTGGAGGCCGGCCCGGCCCAGGCAACTCCCGAAGATTTGCTCGAGGGGTCGACCATTCGTGGTGCGATGCCGGGGTATCGGGACAACTGGGTGTTCGACGCCGAACTCGCCCCAGGGCACCCGGCGACGATCGCCCGCGGGCGGGCGCTCGGCGGGTCAACGACCATCAACGGCGGGTACTTCGTTCGCGCCACTCGCGCCGATTTCGACCGGTGGGCGACCGCTGGCGGGCCCGAGTGGCGCTACGAACAGGCCCTCCCTATTCTCCGCACACTCGAGAACGACCTGGATTTCGGGGCCGGGCAGCTCCACGGCACCGGCGGCCCGATGCCCGTGACCCGCCCGCCGCAGACGAACTCGGCAGCTGCGGCGTTTGTCGCCGCAGCACTCGAACTCGGCTTCCCAATCGAGGTCGATAAGAACGCCCAGGGGTCTCCCGGAGCCGGAGCCGTCCCGTCGAACATCGTCGGCGGCAGACGAGTCAATACGGGCCTCGCCTACGCCGACGCGCTGAAGTCTCTGGGGTCTCTCGGGCGGCGCGTGGTGGTGCGCGGCAATGCGCGGGTCCTGCGTGTGCTCACGCACGGGCAGCGCGCCGTGGGGGTCGAACTCGAGGGCGGAAGCGTGATCGAGGCCGACGAGGTGATCCTGTCTGCCGGCGCAATCTTGAGCCCGCACCTGTTGCTGCACAGTGGGATCGGCCCGCGTGACCAGCTGCGCGCGTTCGGCATTCCCCTCGTGGCTGATCTGCCGGTCGGCGCCGCCTTCAACGACCACCCGAACCTCGCGTTTTCTTGGCGCGCCCAGCCCGGGATCATCGACCGGACCGCACCGTTCGGGTTCCCCACCGCCCTCAACTTCGACGCAGCGCACCTCGACCCCACGCTCGCTTCGCGCCCCGAGGGCGACATCGAGATCCTGCTCACCGCGAAGCCGCTCGAGTTTCTCCTCACCGGGTCGGACGACGGCAGCGACACGCTCCAGTTCCTCGTGGCGCTGCAAGAGCACTCGGAGCGTGGCCAACTCACCCTCGGCAGCGGCAACCCGCTTGACGCCCCCCGCATTTCGTATCGCTATCTCGCCGGGTCGGACGATCGCCGGCGCATGCGGGTGGGCGTGCGGGCGGCGGGGGCGCTGCTGCGATCCCGCGCATTTGTCGACGTGTTCAAGGGGCACGGTGACGACGGCTTTGTCGACATCGACGACGCGACGCTCGGAGACGATGAGCGCCTCGACGCCTGGATCATGGCGCATCTCGGCACGGCCCTCCACACCTGCGGCACCGCCCCCATGGGCTCGGTCGTCGATGGGGCTGGCCGCGTCATAGGCGTCGAGGGGCTTCGCGTGGCCGACACCTCGATCCTGCCCACTGCACCGCACCGCGGGCCCGCGAACACCGCCGTCTTCATCGGGGAGTTCATCGCGCGCCGCATGCTCGCGGGCGCCTAGCGACGGCGAACGACACCGGGGCGCAGGCGGGCCGACGAAGTCGAGGTCGCCCGCATCACACGAGGCCATCATGACGACCCCGCGATCCTGCGCAATAGAATTTGCCCATGCCACGGAAATCGTCCCCCGAACACGCCGCGTTTCTCGAGCGGTCGACGGGCAAGCTCGACCGACTGCGCGCAGACTGGCCGCGAAAGGTCAGCTGGGCCGAGGTGCGCACTGCAGACCCCGGGGTGTTTCGCAGCGCGGCCTTCGGCGCTCTGGTGCTGCCCTTGTTCGCCCTCCTCGCCTGCTGCCTGAGTGGCTTCAGCTTCGAGTTTCCCGACGCCATCGTGCTGCCCGAACCGCTCGAGTGGGCCCGCGGCTTGCTGACCGTCGTGTCGTTGTGGGGGACGATCCTGACCGGCATCCTCGCCGCAATCTTGCTGTCTCGACCGATCGATCTGCGCCGCGGCGGTGTCAAGCCGTCGAAGCAACAACCAGCCGATCGAAAGCTTCCGGGGTCTGACCAGTATTGGAACGGTGGTTGGCGCTAAGGGTTGAGGTGGCGGTAGATCGTCGCTCGTGAGACGCCACTGGCGATATCTGCCCGCGCCGCGGCGGGGTGCGGTTCGTCAACCCGGAACGAGCAGCGTGGGCGCAAAGCGTCAAGGACGACCGAGTACGACGGGATCGGCCAGTCCCGCTTAGGGGGTTGAGCCGCATTGGAACGGTCAGTCACGTTTGGGTGTCTCGCGGGCTTGGGCTGGCGGATCTTGCAGCCTTACCGGGCTCACTCGGGCGTGAGTGTCGGCTGGGTGAGGGTCTTGTGGACGACGCCGATCGAGACTCCCACGGCGGCTGCGATAGTGCGGATGGATTCGCCGCGTGCGCGGCGGGCGAGAATGGCGGCGCGCTTGTCGCCGTCGACGACTGGTCGCCGGCCCCCGACGTGACCGCGACGACGTGCGGCTTCTAGACCGTTCTTGGTCTTGCGGGCAATATCGCGGTGCCGGTCCTCGGACAGAGCGAGAGCGATGTCGAGGATGAGGGATCGCTGGGCGTGTTCCCCGGCCGCGATGCCGTCGAGGACCTTGACGGCGATGCCACGTTGGAAAAGGTCGTTGAGGACGATCAGGCCCTCGAGGAGGTTACGGCCGAGACGGTCGACTTCTTGGATGGTGAGCATGTCGCCGGGGCGGACGTGGGACAACGCTTCGAGGAGGACGGGTCGATTCTCGGTAGCGAGGGTGCCGCTGATCTTCTCTTCGAACACTTTCCAGCAGATCGGGTCGAGAGCGTCGTGCTGGCGGCGGGTGTTCTGTTTGTCCGTGCTGACCCGGACGAGGCCGATGAGCGTCATGGCGCGTCACCTTTCGTTCATCAAACGTCATTTGCCGTTCATGTGAACGCTAGCAGTTGATGAACGGCCAGATGAACACCTGGGGCCGGTGTGAGGCCGTCCCCGAGGGAGTCGTGTCGGCGTTCGGCAGACGGTCGTTTGATGAACGTTGCCGGCGGGGCACGTTCAGGGTTCTCGCGGAGCCCGCTCCCCAGAGCTGGCCTCACGCCTCGTCGTCTTCGTGCGCGTCAGGATCGCGGAGGTCGCGGATGCTGCCGGGGGCGAGGTCGGGAGTGGCGAATGTGTAGGTGCCCAGCACGCCAAGGTGGGAATGCACGAAGGGTGAGAGCCTGGCCAGGTCATCTTCCCGGATCGGGTAGTCCTGGTCTCGTAGCTGGGTGACTGCGGCGTCGAGGTAGCGGGTGGTCCACAGGGTGGCACAGTTCAGGACTAGGCCGAGAGCACCAAGCTGATTCTCCAGCCCGCGCTCGTAGTGGTGGTAGAGCTCACCCCTCTTGCCGTGGCAAATCTTGCGCGCGAGGGAGTGACGGTTCTCTTGGAGGTTGCGGATGTCTTTGATATCGCGGCGGTAGGACTCATCAACGTCGATGTAGGTCAGGATGTGCAGCGTCTTGAATATCCGCCCGTACGCTGCGATCGCCTCGCCGAGCGCGGTGGGATGTCCGTCGCGTTGCAGCATCGTCACAACGTCGTACGCGCGCACCGAGCCGGTGTAGATCGAGGAGACCACGCGGACGATGTCATCCCAGTTTCTGCGGATCTTGCCGAGGTCGACCTTGCCGCGGGCGAAGGTGTCCAGCGGGCCGTAGTCTGCGCCAGTGTTGATGCGCCAGCCCTTCTGGTCAGGCAAGTCGGCCAGGGCCGGCCGGTAGGAAATGCCCAGGAGCTCGAGCAGCCCGAAGACAAGGTCGCTGTACGAGCCGGTGTCGGTCACGACAATCTCGGGCAGCGCGCCGCCGCCGAAGCCGAAGATGACGTCGACGATGTGTAGCGAGTCACGAATCGTGCCTGAGACGACCTTGGCCCCGCGACCCATGCCCCGATCGTTTATGGCGTTCAGCCAGGTCATGCCCCTCTTGGAACCGAAGTACTTCCGATTCGGGCGAGCGAACGCGGCGGGGACGGGCACGACGAACCGCATCCCGTCCACGGCCGCGACCAGTCCGCCGCCCCACGCCTGAGCCAATCGGAGAGTGGCCTGCGCATCGACGAGCGGGACGTTGGCCGCGGAGAGAGTCTCCGGGCGGAAGTAGTTCTGGTAGACGTGCGACAACCGGGACCGTTCCAGGGCCGGGATGCCCTTCTTCGCGATCGGCCGGTACCCGACGTTCAACGAGTGCGCCGTCAGACATGCGGCGATCGACAGCGGCAGATCACCCATCCGGGCCTGCCCTCCGGATGCAGCTGTGAACGCTGCCGGCAGTTCGGGCACCCCCACGCACGCGCCCGAGAAGAAGACCTGACCATCCTCGCAGCCGGCAACGAAACAGGATGGTGGGACGAGAACGGACAACCAGCCCCGTGGCCAGACGACTTCCTCGATCCGGAAGCCGGATGGACCACCGGAAACATCACCACCCCCGAAGATGACGGCGACGAAAACGACCCCGAAAACCGGCCGTTCTGACCACCCTGCTCAACTGGCCGGAAACCACGCCACACTGGCAGGTTTTTTATCGCTCAAATGGCCGACTCAAAGTTGACAAAACACACTACTTCTCCGAAGCCTCCATGCTCGAGCTGGCCACCATGAACAACCCCGCCGACACCCTCGACGAGGCGGTGATCCTCCCCGAACTCGCCGCCGCTTAGACTAAAACCACTGACCCGCATGGTGTTGAGAAACTCCACCACTCAGCGGGACGTGACCATATTTCACTATAACTATTAGCGAGCTATTTCTTTAGAACGAATATCCGCTCGTTCCACCGCCAAGAGTTTCCGCTGACAGGATCGCCATCTAAGGGCTGCAGATAGGGTGCCGCCATGAGCATTCGCCCGATTGATACTTCGTTCGATTTCAAGACGGAGCCTCACTGCAAGGTGGACCCCGACCGGCGCAGCCCCACGCTGCAGCGGTACCAAGAACTCTTGTTCAGCAAACCACTGCCGACGGGCGCGATGTTTGCACTGTCTGAGAAGACTTCTGGCCTGGACCGCGTGCTCCGGCATGAATCGGATTTGCGCATCTTTGAATTGTCGAGCGACACGATCCTGAACTCCAACAAGGGTCCTCTCAAGGCCTTCTAAGAGCAGATGCCCGCGGAGGCCAATCGTGCGTGGCATCGCAGGTCGATTGGCGCGAGGATCGTGTTTCCATGCAAGACGGTGAATGGCAAGTGGACCATCAATCAGGCACGAGGGATGCACAAAGCGATTCGGGATCGGTTTGATCTCACTCTCGAAGCGATCCGTCGTCACTACGCGGGTGAGGCATCGCCACTGGCCGACGTGCTGGCTCGATACGGCGACTTCTTCGCACTGTTCGAAACCTTCGAAGGCTACGTCGAGTTCTTCCTTCTCAACGACTTGGTCAACAACCACGGAGAGGTGGAGTGGTCCCCGAAAGTTGGACACCGAATTTAGGGTTCCTTCTTCAGGGAGTAGTCAAATGTACTTGAAAAGCACGTTGAGTCACTCCGACGCCGTTTCGGCTGTCGAGTTGTTCGAGCAGGGGTTTACCGCGAAGTCGGTGGCCATGTCTCTTGACCTTGCCGGGTCTCCTGTCCAAATGTTGTACCAGCGATGGCAGATACGAGGATCGGGAGCGCTGGTGACAAGAGACCGCAAACAGTACGATTTCGAAACCAAACTCGAAGTTGTCCGCCGCCACGTCAGGGGTGTGTCCGGGAGGGCTCTGGCAGAGGAGTACGGCCTTCCGTCGCCGAGCACTGTGGCGACCTGGACGGGTATCTATCGGCGTGACGGGGAAGATGGGCTCCTCCCGAAGCGGCGCGGCAGACCGCCAACCGATCATAGGGATTCCCCTCCGAAGTCTGAGATCGAGACGCTGCGCTCTGAGAACGAACGGTTGCGCGCTGAGGTCGCCTATTTGGGAAAATTGCGGGCCTTGAGATCACAGGAACGACGCTGAAAGTTCGAGCTGTCGATGATCTCAAGGCGCACTACCCGTTACCTCTGTTGCTGCAGCTCGCGGACCTTCCCAGGTCGACGTTCTACGACCACCGGCGCCGGCTCAACCGCAGCGACACCCGGGCCGGTATCAAGGAAGCTATCCGTGGCGCATTCGAGGAGGCGAAGAGTGCCTACGGGCACCGGCGCATCCGTGCTGTTCTGCTCCGACAAGGGTGGACGGTGTCCAAAAAGACGGTGCTCAAACTGATGCGCGAGCTTGGGTTGCAGTGCCCGGTGCGGCGGCGCAAACGGTACAACTCATTCCGAGGTGAAGTCGGGGAGGCGTCCGACAACGTACTGAACCGACAATTCGCCACAGAGTCTAGGCACACGAAATGGGTCACGGACGTGACCGAGTTCAACATCGGCGCCTCGAAGGTCTACCTCTCGCCCGTCCTGGATCTCCACGACAACCGGATCATCTCTGCAACGGCAGGGCCCTCTCCGAGCGTGAAAATGGTCACCGACAGCCTCCGCATGGCAATCGACACACTCGCCCCCGGCGAGAAACCTCTCGTCCATTCCGACCAGGGATTTCAGTACCGACACACCCTCTGGCGGGACACGTTGGCCAAGGCGGGGATTGCCCAGTCAATGTCTCGGAAGGGCACGTGTCTGGACAACGCCGTCATGGAGGGGTTCTTCAGCCACCTCAAGGAGGAATGGTTCCGCATCCAGAAACCCGAAACCGTGGACGAGTTCCACACGGGGCTGAACGACTACCTGCGCTGGTGGAACACCACCCGGGTTCAACAGCGGCTCGGCTACCTCAGCCCCGACGAGCACCGCGCCCAAACAACCGCCACCACATAGAGTTCTATTACCAAGTCCAACTTTCGGGGACCACTCCACTGCTGCGCCAGTACTTCCAGCTTGTTGAATAGGGGTAGGAATCGTGGGTCTGCAGCCCGTGTTTCTCAGATCGTGGCTGGCCTCGCTCGAGTACTTCCTGTCGACCTTTTCTGGTCTGGCTTTCTTAGGGCGTGCGGGCCAGCCACGATCTCTTCGACGGAGTGGCCTGAGAGAGGCTTGGACACGTTCTGAAAGCTGGTTTGCC
>Ga0307486_1001269_pt1 | contig 19876 bp, 10 predicted proteins | sample CBIW02metaG_FD_203663 | JGI IMG/M metagenome (GOLD analysis project Ga0307486, IMG submission 203663) | Sea-ice brine microbial communities from Beaufort Sea near Barrow, Alaska, United States - CBIW 0.2 | ecosystem: Environmental > Aquatic > Marine > Coastal | place: USA: Alaska | collected...
AGAATTCGAACTTTCAAAAACTTTTAATGGTTCTACTTTGACTGAATCTATGGAAACCGAAGCTGATCATGCTGGTGCTGTAATTGGTTTTAAAACAACCAAAGGAGAAATTGTGAATGTGAAAGTAGCATCTTCTTTTATTAGTTATGAGCAGGCAGAAAGAAATTTAAATGAAATTGGTTCAGATGATTTTGATGAACTAAAAGAAAAAGGAAAACAAATCTGGAATAAGGAATTGAGTAGGATTAAAGTAGAAGGAGGAACTCCAGACCAGATCAATACTTTCTACTCCTGTCTTTACCGTTCACTACTTTTTCCAAGGAAATTCTTTGAGTATAACGAAAATGGTGAAGTTGTTCATTATAGCCCTTACAATGGCGAAGTTAAACCTGGATATATGTTTACTGATACCGGATTTTGGGATACTTTCCGATCCCTCTTCCCATTCCTGAACTTAATGTATCCAGAATTAAATGCACAAATGCAAGCAGGCTTGTCCAACGCTTATGATGAAAGCGGATGGTTACCTGAATGGGCCAGCCCTGGACTTCGAAATATAATGGTTGGAAATAATTCTGCTTCTGTTGTCTCCGATGCCTACCTCAAAAGTGGTGGAGCTTATGATTATGATATAGAAAATCTATATGAGGCTTTAATCCACGGTGCAAATAATGAAGGACCAATGACCGCTGTAGGAAGAGCTGGGGTGAAATATTATAATGATTTGGGTTATGTTCCTTACGATGTAGGTATCAATGAAAATGCAGCAAGAACTTTGGAATATGCATACGATGATTTCACTATTTATCAGTTGGCAAAAGCCTTAAACAAACCGAAAAAGGAAATTGAACTCTATAAAAAACGCAGTCTGAATTACAAGAATCTTTTTGATCCTGAAACCAATTTGATGCGTGGGAAAAATGAAGACGGGAAATTTATGGCACCTTTCAACCCATTCAAATGGGGAGATGCTTTTACCGAAGGAAATAGCTGGCATTATTCCTGGTCGGTTTTTCATGATATGCAAGGATTAATCGATCTTATTGGAGGAAAAGAAGCCTTTGTAGATCAATTAGATAAGGTCTTTACGCTACCTCCTGTTTTTGATGATAGTTATTATGGAGGGGTTATTCATGAGATCAGGGAAATGCAAATTGCCAATATGGGACAATATGCACACGGCAACCAGCCTATCCAACATATGATCTATTTATATAATTATGCCGGGCAGCCATGGAAAACCCAATATTGGGCAAGAGAAACTATGAACAGGATGTATAAACCAACCCCAGATGGTTATTGTGGTGATGAAGATAATGGTCAAACTTCCTCTTGGTACGTATTTTCGGCAATTGGATTTTATCCAGTAGCCCCTGCTACAGATCAATATGTTATCGGCGCTCCGTTATTTAAAAAAGTCACCCTTCAATTACAAAATGGAAATGAGGTTATTATAAATGCCCCTGAAAATAACATGACAAATAGATATATTCAGAAAATGAGCTTAAACGGTAAAAATTATTCCAAAAACTGGTTGAGCCATAAAGAACTGATGAAAGGCGCCGTAATAGATATTGAAATGTCCGATTCCCCAAATAAATCCAGAGGAATAAATAAGGAAGATTTTCCATATTCATTGTCCAACCAGTAGTTTAATAGGAGTAGCTTAGTTAAGCATCATAAATGCGAGATTGAGGTTTTATTGAAGAAAACAGTGCACATTTAAAATTATTTCTTAAATCTAATCAGCTAAAAAGTTTACAATGAAAATACTTTATTATCGCTATTTAATCGCTTTGTTATTCTTAGTTTCATTTTCCGCATCGTTCTCTCAGGAAATCGAAGGCACTTATGCTATTAAAAACGTAGAAACTGGTTTGCTTCTGAGAATAAAGGACGCAAACCAAAAAAATGGAACTCCATTGGTATCCTATTCTGTTGTTAATTGGAAATGTGTGACCTGGGACTTTATTCACGTTGGCGAACAAAGCTATCAGCTTAGGAATTTATTCACCGGTAAAACATTTCAACCGGTGAATCAAATCCCGGTTGATGGGATCGAATTGGAACAACAGGTTTTAAATTCAGAGCAAGAAAATCAAGTATTTGAATTTCTACCGGTCGAAAAGGACGTTTATTTAATTAGATTAAAGGAAACCGAATTGTATATCACTCCTTCAGAGGAAAAGGGAATCGTCAATTCTAGTATTATTCTTTCAAAGAAAAATGGAAGCAAACTTCAGCAATGGACAATTTATGAGCAACATCCTACAATGTGAGAATATATATATACATATATATGGGAGTTAACATTTTTAATTTTTAAGTCGAACTGAAACTAAAATCCATGAAGCTTAAAGTGTATTTTACCTGTTTTATCATAATCAGTTTTATCGTTTTAGGCTCAAGTGTGAATAAAAAACACCTCCAACAAGAAACTGTTTCAATTAATTTTGAAGTAGACACCTTGGCTCAAGGTTTAATAGTGCCATGGGAAATTGCCTTTTTACCGGATAAAACGATGCTCTTTACAGAAAGAAATGGCAACCTTAGAATATTTCGGGACAATGAATTACTCAAAAAACCAGCATTTACCTTTAAAAATATTGAAACTACAAAAAAAATGGGATTGTTGGGTTTGACCATCCATCCGGATTTTAGTAAGAACAAACAAATTTACCTTGCATATAATTATAGAATTAAAGAAAAATCTCTTCTGCGTGTGGTTAGGTTCGAATTTAGGAACGATACTTTAATTAAACCCGCAGTAATTATCGAATCCATTGAAGCTAATCCCAATCATACTGGCTGTCGATTAGTATTCGGACCCGATAAAAAACTGTATATAACAACTGGTGATGCCGATCATTCCATATTAGCACAGGATTTGAAAACCTTAAACGGAAAAATCCTTAGGCTGAATGACGATGGAAGTATTCCCGCAGATAATCCCTTCGTAAAAAGTGATACAGCTAGAAAGGAAATATGGTCCTATGGGCATAGAAATCCACAAGGCATAGATTTTCAACCAAACACTGGTCATTTATATAGTTCAGAACACGGACCATCAGGTGGAGACGAGATTAACAGAATACTTAAAGCTGCAAACTATGGTTGGCCAATTATTCATCATACCGGTACTAAAAAGGGGATGATATCACCTCTGGTTGAATACACCCCATCTATTGCCCCTTCCAAATTGATTTTTTATACCTCAGATGTTTTTCCGAATTTGAAAGGAGACATATTACTTGCAAGTCTCCGGGGGGAAAGTATAATTCGACTAGGCTTAAATAAAGGAAAAATTGTGGAACAGGAAGTACTACTCAAAAATAAATACGGCCGTATACGGGCAATCACAGAAGGTCCGGATGGATTTATTTACGTTTCAACTTCACAAATGGATCCGCCCGAAGGCACTCCCCGACCAGGTTATGACATGTTGCTTCGCTTGAGGCCCGCAGATGGCGAAAATAAAAGGCAATCATTTGAGAATTTTAAAATCGTTAAGCTTCAAAATAACGAAGTGAATACAACAAAATTAATATATAAACAATTATGTAGCAGTTGTCACGGAGAAAATCTGGAAGGTACCGAAAAGGCAGAAAGTTTACTCGATGGAAAATGGAATTATGTTTCGAATAAAAAGGATATTCTTAACATTTTAAAAAATGGCATAACAGAAAAAGGAATGCCAGCTTGGGAAGGAGCCATTAATCAGTCAAACATGGAAAAAATCGCTGATTATATCCTTAATATGTCAGCTCCTAAAAAGGACTAACTCAACAAAATGAATATTAAAAATGAAAAAAATATTTTTCTAACCGAAAGAACAAATCTTGTAATAAACAAATTATGTTAAACAATAACATTAAAAAATATATCTGTTTAATTGCCTTACTCAACTTTTTTTGGATTGGGAAGGCACAGCAAACAAATGAAAATAATGCAAAAGTGGATCTCGCACAATATGTTGATCCAATGATCGGGACAGCAAAAATGGGCCATACCTATCCCGGTGCTACTGTGCCCTTTGGGAGTGTACAATTAAGTCCGGACACGGATACTATCCCATATGCCGTGGATGGACATTATAATCCCGATGTTTATAAATACTGCGCCGGTTATCAATATGATGATAAAACTATTGTAGGTTTTAGTCATACCCATTTTAACGGAACAGGTCATTCGGATCTTGGGGATTTTCTTATTATGCCAACCACTGGAATATTGCAACTAAATCCTGGTACCGCCGATAAACCTGATAAGGGCTATCGTTCCAGATTTTCTCATGAAAATGAAAATGCTGAGCCTGGATATTATAATGTTATATTAGATGACTACAATATCAAAGCAGAACTCACGGCTACAACACACGTAGGAATGCACCAATACACATTTCCTGAATCGGATAGTGCACATGTTGTTTTAGATCTTATGTCTGGAATTTACAATTATGATGAAAAGAATGTTTGGACCTTTGTTCGTATTGAGAATGACACATTAATTACTGGTTACAGACAAACCAATGGTTGGGCAAGAACAAGGAAAGTATTTTTTGCAATGTCTTTTAGCAAGCCATTCATTAAATATGGCCAGGAAAATTATGATGAAAATATTTATAAAGGATTCTGGAGAAAATTTGATCAAACAGAAAATTTTCCTGAAATGGCAGGCGAAGAACTGAGGATTTATTTTGATTTTAAAACCAAAGAAAGTGAGAAATTAAAAATAAAATTTGCTATTTCTCCTGTAAGTACTGAAGGCGCTATTAAAAATATGAAAAAATAAATTCCAGATTGGGATTTTGAAGAGGTAAAAAAAGAAAGCCGTGAACTATGGAATAAGGAATTGAACAAAGTAATTGTGGAGACAAATTCTAAAGAAGAAAAAGTTAGCTTTTATACCGCTATGTATCATTCATTTTTAGGACCTACAGAATATTCTGATGTAGACGGAAAGTACCGTGGATTGGATATGAATATTCACCAGGCAGAAGATTTTACAAATTACACCAGCTTTTCCCTTTGGGACACTTATAGAGCATTACACCCATTGTTTAATGTTTTACAGCCAGATAGAAATCAAGATATGATTAAATCCATGATGGCTCATTTTGATCAAAGTGTACATCCAATGCTTCCAGTATGGTCGCATTATGCAAATGAAAACTGGTGTATGATAGGCTATCATAGTGTTTCAGTCATAGCAGATGCCATTGTAAAGGGAAACAGTGATTTTGATACAGAGCATGCCCTGAAATCTTGCGTTCAAACCGCACGTACCCGTTATTACGATGGATTGGGGTATTATATGGATATGGGTTACGTACCAGAAGACAAAAACGGGGCATCCGTTTCCAAAACATTAGAATATGCGTACGATGATTGGGCGATAGCTCAGGCAGCAAAAAAATTGGGAAAGGAAGATATCTATAAAGAATTCAGTGAACGTGCTGAAAATTATAAAAATGTTTTCGATTCGAAATCTGGTTATATGCGTCCAAAACTTAATGATGGAAGTTTTAAAAAGGAATTTGATCCTTTAGATACCCACGGACAGGGTTTTATTGAAGGTAATTCCTGGAATTACAGTCTTTATGTTCCCCATAATCCTGCAAAAATGATTGAAATGATGGGTGGAAAAGACCGTTTCTCCAAACATCTGGATTCACTATTCACAATGGATTTACCTGATAAATATTTTGCCAATACAGAAGATATTTCACGTGAAGGAATTATAGGTAATTATGTTCACGGGAATGAACCATCCCATCATATTGCATATTTATACAACTGGACCAACACTCCCTGGAAATCTCAGGATAAAATCAGAATGATCTTGAAAAAAATGTATCAAACCGGGGCTGATGGTCTTGGAGGAAATGACGATTTTGGTCAGATGAGTGCCTGGTATATTTTTAGTAGCCTGGGATTTTATCCTGTAGCACCTGGATCCGAAGATTATTCATTGGGTAGTCCGGCAATCAAAGAGGCGACACTTAATTTGGAGAATGGATACACTTTTAAAATAATTGCCGAGGATCAATCTGATGTGAACGTGTTTGTGGACAAGGTAGAATTGAATGGAAAAGTAGTGACCAAACCTTCCATTACGCATAGCGATATTATGAATGGTGGAGAATTAAAGTTCTATATGACAAGCGAACTAAATAAGGATTTATATTCATCAAAATAGAAGAATAGAGAAGATTACTTTTATTGCATTCCTGTAAGCTCCGTTACAAAATGAGATGTTATAGGAATGCATTAAAAAAATTGGACTGTCTAGATTTATTACGTTGTAGCCCAATAATCTTTTGGGTCATAAATCTGTAAAACTATTATTATAAGAGTGTTTTCGCGAAATTTTTAGTGATAAACCCATCAGAAGTTATCCTAAATATTTTTAGATAATACTCGACATTAAGGAATTCTGCTACTAAAAAATATTTCTTTTAAATGTAGATTAACTTCTGTCCTCCTAATTTTTAAATACCAGTCTTTAAGGAGATGCTAGTTTAATGAAATTATTTTTGGTTCAATAATTTTATTTACTCGAAAAGTAACATAATTTAATTCGATTCAGTTAAGAGAAATCAAAGTTAGTTTTCGATTATAATGCTGTGATCTCCGGATTTCAAATTAAAGGAGCCTTTAGTTGTTGAAGTTATCTCCTCTCCATCAATTGTGATTTTCTTAGCCTTTAAAAATACTGTAGCGGTACTATTTGGCGGAATCACAACATTATATTTTACACTCTTATCACTTTGTCTTTCCCATCCGGAAACTATCTTGCCATAAGGCCCGATGTGTTCGGCTTCAAAAAATTGCAAGCCATCTACAAAATTAGGTTTCAGTATTACATTTTTAAATCCGGGGCTTTCAGGATCTGGGAATATGCCTCCAATTCCTTTAAAAAACCATGCGCCTATTTCACCAAACATAATATGGTTCCTCGACAAATCCGAACTCGATTTAATGTTCCAATTTTCCAACAAAGTAGTTGCCCCATTTTTTATCCAGTAACCCCACAGGAAGGAAATGTTTCTTGAGCAGCCATTTCATAAGCAATATTGGCATATCCATTTTCGCTTAGTGCATTCAAGATGGTTTTTGAGCCTAACAATCCCACATTGATGTGTTTTTTATCTTGTATTACTTTATCCGCCAGGTTTTTCGCAACACGTTCTTTATATTCTGCAGGGACGATTCCCCAGTATAATGGCGCACTAAGTTCAGTTTGGTAGCCGCTCCCATAAATCCCGGTTTGGGTATCCAGGTATTTTTGATTAATTACATTTTTTATCTTAGTAGATAAAGCCAGATATTTTTCATAATCTGTTTCATTATTGAAAAGTTTGGCAGTTTTAGTCAAAATATTGGCATCGACATAATAGTAAATGGAGGAGGTTAATTCCTTAGGTGTTTTATCATCCACAGGAACCCAATCTCCAAGTCCCCAATCGGTTAATCCCGATGGACTTATTTCGGTAATATGATCAACATATTTTTTGATATTATCATAATTTTCAAGTAAAGCTGTGCTATCTCCGTAGAACTGATATACCTCCCAGGGAATAATGGCAATGGTACTTGTCCAATCCGGCCCATTTCCCCAATCATAACCCCAGCCCCAGGTTGGGATAATTGAAGGTAAAACTCCATTTGGTTGTTGCTCATCCCGATGGTCATCCATCCATTTTTCATAAATTGTGATTGCATCATAATTATACAGACCAGTTTCTACAGCAATATGTGCATCACCTGTCCATCCATTTTTTTCGCGTTGTGGACAATCAGTAGGATAACCAAAGAGGTTGGAAAGATATGATGCATTGGTTGCAGCCCATATTTTATCGACCACTTCATTAGAACTATGTATTTTCCCTATTGATGGAACATCGCTATGCATAAAAATTCCCGTTAAGTCCTCTTTGGATAACTTTATAGGCTGATCACTTTCAACTTCCACATATTGAAAACCTTTGTAGTTGAATTTTGGCATAAAGGTTTCTTCTCCATCGCCTTTTAAGGTGTATATATCCGTTTGAAAGGGATCAGAATCATCTGTCGGACGATAATGCACATCAATATTAGACATATCTACATTACCCAGACTGTCCAACTGCTCAGCATGGGTTAACCTCAAGATTGTCCCTGCTTTGCCATGAACCCTAATTTTACTTACCCCTGAAATATTCCGTCCAAGATCATAAATATATTTGCTTGTGCTAATTTGCCGAAAACTTACAGGCTCAATTTCTTCAACATTCCTAATAGGATGCAGAGACTGTGCAACAATATTATTGGATGGAGCCGAAACCTTAATTGCATTTTTCCAATTTGAATCTTTTAACTCTGGTGTATTCCATTCAGGAAATGCCAGGCGGGCATCATAATGTTCAGCTGTATAAATACTGTTGAATACCAGAGGTCCCAGTGATGTTTTCCAGGTTTCATCGGTAACGATGTTTTCAGAGGTTCCATCTTCATAATCAATTTTTAAATTCAATAAAAACCTCGGACGATTTCGCCAACCCGCTTTATGAAAATCCCAGACGGCTGTAGATTGCAGATTGTACCAACCATTTCCCAACAAAACACCCAAGGCTATTGTTCCTTCATTATTTAATTGGGAGGTAACATCATGGGTAACATATAAATTTCTTTTATCAAAACGTGTATAGGCAGGATCCAGCCTATGGTCCCCGATCTTTTTTCCATTGATATACATTTCAAATAATCCAGCGGCAGTAATATATGCAGTTGCTTTTTGAACTTTCTTATTGAGTTTAAACTCTTTTCTGAAATAAGGAGCAGGCTTCAAGTTAACGTCCTCAACATCTCTAATCCAGGAGCCTTTCCAGTTTGTGACATCCATCATTCCGGTTTCGAAACTGGCAATATTAAAAATAGTACTTTCTAAATTACTTTCTCCTTTAATTTTAACTCCCCAATAATATTTAGTAAAAGCTTTCAATGCATCGCCTTTATAAACAGCCAGGTTCGTAGCCTTTTCTACAATACCAGATTCCCAAATATTCCCCTCTCCTTTTGCAACCGCTATTGAATCTGTTCCTACATATAATTCATAGCCTGTTTGCAAAAATCCATCCTGTAATGTGCTCACCTGCCACCTAAACCTTGGTTTTTCGGTATCAAGGCCAATGGGATTTTCAAGGTATTCGCAAAGAAGATTTGTAGTTTGCAACTTTTCTGTTCTCTTTTGACAACCAGATATAACAAGTATAAGTAGGTTAAGCGCAATAATTAACTTTGGAACCTTCATTCTAATTTAGATTGTTGATGGCGTTTAATAAAAAATATGCACTATTCTGGGGAACGGTCTGTACCCAAAAAACGTAGATTAGCCCTTCGCTGAAATTTTTAATTGTTAATCGTGAAATTGTATTGACCAGAACCTAATTCCACTATAGTATATCCATCTTCCTCTCCTATTATATTTATTTCCTTAGAAGTTGAAAGCGACCTTTTACCCTCTAAAATACTTGAAGTGTCAGTTTTGGGTAAATATACATTTGCGGTAGTATTCACAGGAATCTCTACTTGAATATTTAGATGTTCGCCTTCCTTTTCCCAGGAGGAGCTAATTTTTCCATAATAGGTCTTTAAGTTCGCATCTACCTGTGTAAGAGGGGCTACATCATATTGTTCCTGAACATTTTGTGCGATTAAATGATTCTCAATATATGGCTTTATAATTATTTTCTTATACCCTACTCCATCAGGATCGGTACTACTGTTTATTCCTGCAAGTACCCTATACATCCAATCACCAATAGCTCCATACGCATAATGGTTGAAAGAATTCATTCCAGGGGTTTGAAAGGAACCATCAGGTTTACGCCCATCCCATCGTTCCCATATTGTGGTAGCTCCAACTGATACCGGATAGAGCCAGGAAGGATATGTTTTTTGCATAAGTAAGGTGTAAGCCACATCCTGATATCCAAACCTTGTCAATACATGGTTTAAATAAGGAGTTCCTAAAAACCCGGTTGTTAAATGATAATTATAACTCACAATATTATCAGCAAGTCTTTTAGCCGCCTGTGCCCGTAATTTTACAGGGAGCATATCAAAATTTAAAGCCAGAACATACGCAGTTTGTGAGCCAGAAACCAACCGACCATTGGAAGTTAAATACTCATCCACAAAAGCTTGTTTTATCTCCTTTAACAACTTGGTATACTTTTCTACATTTTCTTCCTTTTTGAGGACTTTAGAGGTATTAATAAGAATTTGAGTTGAATGAGCAAAGAAACTTTGGGCTATTAGATTCTTATCTGTAATTGCTGCTCTTCCATCGTTATCATCTTCTGGACTGTAAAACAACCAATCACCAAAATGAGAACCGGTGTTCCATAAATTATTCTTGCTCACACCATCCATATAGTCTACCCAATTTTTCATACTTTGGTATTGATTTTCCAGGATTTCCTTATTCCCATATAGCAAATACATATCCCAGGGAATGATGGTAGAAACATCTGCCCAACCCGCAGATCCTCCATCATTTGATCCCAGAACATTAGGGATCACATGGGGTACACTACCATTGTCAAATTGATCTGCAGCAACATCTTTCATCCATTTTGTGAAGAAATTATCAACATGCATATTATAGGCGGCTGTTTTAGAAAAAACCTGAGCATCACCCGTCCATCCCAAACGTTCATCACGTTGGGGGCAATCTGTTGGCACATCTAAAAAATTACCCTGTTGTCCCCACTTGATATTATGCTGAAGTTGATTTAATAATTCATTAGAGGTTGAAAAATCACCAGTTTCCTTCATATCAGAATATAAAGCCACCGCAGTAAAATTCTCAGGATTTATATCTCCTGAAAGTCCTTTTACCCTAACGAATCTAAAGCCCTGCCACGTAAAATGTGGCTCAAAAGTTTCTTCTGCTCCACCATCTAGAATATACGTATTCTCTTGTTTCGCAGCTCTTAAATTATCTGTGTAAAAATTTCCTTCTTTGTCTAGAACTTCGGCATGCTCCAGAACAATTGATTGTCCACTTTCCTCTTTTGCATTAACCATCACAAAACCTACCAGGTTTTGCCCAAAATCGAGTACCTTATCTCCTTCTGGAGTGGTTATGACCTTCACCACCTCGAAGGTCTCATGCTTTCTTATAGGCTCATTATAGGTAGCTATCAAATTTGTTTTGTCCAGATTTTTTACCTTTACCGCTGACCATTTTTCAGCATTGTACTTTGGTGATTTCCAACCTTCTTTTTTCTTACGGGCATCGATGGTCTCACCATTGTATATTTGTGAGCTTATAATTTGACTAGAGGTTGATTTCCAATTTTCATTGGTCCCAATAATCTCAGAAGTTCCATCTGTATATTGCACTTCAATTTGTAAGAGTAAAGCCAAATCCTTCCCATAAATATTCATATTATCACCCCAGGCCAATGGTCCTCTATACCATCCGCTACCTAACAAAACACCCACAGCATTTTCACCTTTCTGTAAAAGGTTTGTAACATCATACATTTGATATTGCAATCTTTTATTATAACTGGTCCAACCGGGCGTAAAAAATGCATTGCCGATTTTTTCTCCATTTAAATAAGCCGTATAAAGACCGTGAGAAGTAATAATTGCAGTTGCCGATTCAATTTTTTTATCGATATTAAAATCGTTCCTAAACATTGGGCTTGAGCGTTGATCAGAATTTTCAGTATATCCAACTTCAATCCATTTTGCCTTCCAATCGGAAGGATTCAAAAGGCCCATTTGCCAGGTTCCAACCTCACTCCATTGAGATTTCTTATTCTTTTGATCCCAAACTTTGACCCGCCAGTAATATTTTTTTGAAGAAGAAAGTTCAGATCCTTTATAAAGTACATGGACAGATTTGTCTGATTCAATTTTATTGCTGTCCCAGATAAGATTGTCTTTAAAATTGGCATTACCTTCACTTACCTGAAGCTGATAGGCTGATTGTGTGACATTTCTTTTTTCAGATTTAAGTATCCACGAAAATTTGGGCTGGGTTTCATCAATACCCAATGGGTTTACTCGGTTTTCCAAAAGTGTTTCCTGAACCTTAATATTCTGTGAGAATAACGGAAAGGTTAGAACCAAACAGCATATTAAAAGCATCTTATTTTTGTTGCTTCTTACATTCCAAATATTCTTCATTTTTTTTGTATTTAATAATTATTTTATGACCTGCCTTTGCAAGGGCTTTAGCCAAGCTGATGCATAAAACCCCGCCAGCTCCTGTTATTACAATTCTTTACTCATTTTTTAAAATATATCAATGTTGTTGAATTTGCTGTTATTAATTATTTTAGATCAGTTACTTAATATTTCACAAAAAAATCTTTTAAGATCCATAATAATCTATTGATTCTTTGTGAATAATTTTTCCATTGTACATAGCATCAAGACCCATTTGTACACAAAATGCTGTATTAGCTCCCGTGATAACATTAGATTCCGGTTTAGAATTATTTATAATACTATCCCTAAAATCCAGTAATGCCTGCTTACTTGGCTCCGCATGTTCAACATTTATTGGAATTCCCTTTCCCTGTTCCCACTGTTTTGTTGCCCCGGAAACACCATCTACATTCCCCAGTTCCTTCTTGTAATTTGCTTCGGGATAAATCCAGGCTTTTTCATAATCGAGTATAATTGTTCCCTTATCTCCCATCACCTTAATTTGGTAGTCATCCAAAGAATTACTTGTTAAGCAGGTGAAGGTTGCTTTAACTCCTTCAGGATAACTATAAATAAGATGAATATTGTCAAAAGTTTCACGTCCATCTTTCCAATAATCGATTCCACCTACGCCCATGACTTTTTTAGGCATCACACCCAATACCCAATTCACAAAATCTATTTGATGAGAACAAAGTTCAGCAACAAGCCCACCTGAGTATTCCTGGTACATCCTCCAGTTGATGGCTCTTTCCAATTCGGGGCGGGGAACAGACCTTCTCCAGTTACCATTGCGGTTCCACTGACATTCAAAGGCGGTAATTTTCCCAATTTCCCCGTTTTTTATCAAGTCCACCACATGATTATACAATCGTGAACTGTGATATTGATGCCCGGTTTGAAATATTTGAGAGGATTCAGATGCTTTTTGAACCAATGAATCGATTCCAGAATATCCTTTGGCCATCGTTTTTTCAGAATAAACATGTTTCCCAGCGTCAATGCTATCAATAGCAATTTGGGAATGAGTGTTAAACGGGGTCGCAATTAAAACAGCATCAATATCTTTATTATCTAAAAGGTTACGATAATCTTTATAAGCTTTAGGATTGTTACCTGCTTGTGCCAAGCCGTTTTCCAACCTAAAAGGTAATACATCGCAACAAGCTGTTACATTGATTCCATCTATCTGATTTAAAATCGGTATAAGTCCACCTCCTCTATCTCCTGTTCCAATTACACCTATATTAATAACCTCATTAGGTCCATTGGAGGACATAAAATTGCCCAATACAGATGTTGAAGTTGCCAATGCCATTGTTCCTAAGCTTCCCTTTATAACAAAATCTCTTCTTTTCATTTTTTTTATATTTTAGGTTCCCATCCCGGTTCATAATTACGACCCCAAAGTTTCATGGCATCACGGTCAAACATACTTCCTGTTTTATCATCAATAGCAAATCCTTTTTCGATGCGGGAAGCAATATTTGAATAGTGTACCATGGCCATGCTGATACTCGCATCCTCAATAGGTGCATTCAGTTGCGCTTTCCCACGTATGGTATCAAAGAAGTTCATCATATGCTTGGTTGACATATCGCCTCCACCACCCAAGGCGGTTCCTCCTTCGTTAGATTCCGAATTACTGGATTTAATTATTTTTCCGCTTCTATCATACAGTATATATTTTCCCCGATCGACAAAAACAGAGCCTTCGCTACCATAAATAATAGTGCCGCGGCCACTACCTCCGTAAGTATCGTAACCATTTCGGCTTTTACCATCCCATTTTATGATTTTATCGCCCGCAAAGCGAAAAGTAGCCTCCATAGTGTCGTACATCTCCCATCCATCTTGGGCAAAATGGCGTTTGCCAGCTTCAACCTCGACATGAAGAGGGTAATCAACATTTAAAGCCCATCGTGCAACATCTAATTCATGAGTTCCATTATTCCCGGCCTCCGCAGTTCCATATTCCCAACCGTACCAGTGCCAGTTATAATTCCAGGTTTCTTCGGTGTAGTCACGTCTTGGGGCAGGTCCCTGCCACAATTCCCAATCCAATCCTTGTGGAACAGGAGCTCTTTTTTGAACAGGCACCTCACCCCTGGCGTTAGTGTAAAAAGCTACAGCTTTATAGGGTTTACCAATTATTCCATTATGAATTTTCTCAATTATTTCAATCGTATGGCCAGAGGATCGCTGCTGGTTGCCCATTTGTACTACTTTGTTGTATTTTTTAGCAGCATCTACCAGCAATTCGTTTTCATTCATGTTGTGACTGCAGGGTTTTTCAACGTATACATTTTTTCCCGCGTTCAAGGCCATAATGGAACCAGGTGTATGCCAATGGTCTGGCGTAGCATTTATTAAGGCGTCCACCTTTGGATCCTCAATCACCTTTCGGATATCATTTTCTAATTTCGGTTTATAATCGATATGTTCCGAAAAATTTTGCAATGCCCGTGTTCGCTGGCTTTCCATAACATCGCACAAATACAATAAATTAACATTGGCCTCTTTTCTGGCAATGGGCTCATAATAGGCACCCAACCTGCGCCCAAGACCTGCAATGGCAACATTTATTCTATCGTTGGCACCGATTATCCTGCGGTAGCTGCTGGCTGACATTCCCATTAAGGAACTACTCATAGCAACGGCAGCACTTCCCAAAATTGTTTTTGAGATAAAGTTTCTTCTTGTGGTCATTTTATATGGAGTTTAAATCGATTTTATTTTTATGTTCCTAAATGACACACGATTTCCATGATCCTGTAGAAGGATGTGCCCTTTTTCTGCTTCCCCAAAGTTAGGCCAGTCGGTATATTTACTTTCGGAAACCAATTTGCGATATTCAGGACTTTTTCGTTCATAATCCAAAACTTTCACGCCATTTAACCAATGTTCTACATGATTGTTTTTTGAAATAATGTACGCACTATTCCATTCCCCAATTGGATTCACTAGCTTGTTGGGATCTGCTTTAATTAAGTCATAAAGGGATGCAATCGTTCTACTTCCTTCGTGGTTACCGAGCTTAGCATCAGGGTGGTTTTCATCATCCAAAATTTGAAATTCCAAACCAATGGAAGAACCCGGGCCTTTGTTGAGATCGGTATCTACATAATATTTAATACCACTGTTGGCCCCCTTTGTTATTTTGAAATCGACCTGGAGTTCAAAATCACCGTATAATTCGGTGGTTACGATATCACCACCTGCCGCTGCTTCCGCACCATCTGATTCTAAAACGGTGAGTTCATCGTTTCCTAATTGCCATCCTTTTTTAGGAAATTCATCTAATTTAGCACCTCGCCAACCATCGGAAGTTTTTCCGTCCCAGAGGAGTTCCCAACCGTTTTTTTTCTCATCGATGGTGAGTTTGTTTTTGGTAGTTACGGGTGTCAATGGTGATTTTCTGGCATATTTGGAGAGGCTGTCCGTAAGGATTTTGACGTCTTTCCAAATGATTTGCGCCCCCGCTTTTTGACCTTCTTGCAGAGCGTGAACTTGCAAAGCGATAAACCCAGATGCAGTTTTGTCGTCTATCAGATAAGCCGCTGGTACATCGTTGATCCAAGTTTTAATTGTGTCTTTAATAGCTTCAATGCGATAGTGGTTCCAATCGTTTTGTTTGAAAGCTTTTTGTGCAGTCTGGTTGTCTGTAAGGGGAACCAACCATCCACGACGCGCTTCATCATAGATTCCCGCACTCCAGGCTCTGTCAGAAGGATCTATTTCGATTTGGTAACCGTGAACGCGTCCATCCTTATAATAGGGAAAACTGTTGCTGCGAATTTGAATGCCGGAGTTCATGGTTGAGTCCACTTTGTAGTCGAGTTCCAAAATAAAATCACCGTACATTTTATCTGTGGTTAAAAAAGTATTTGGTGAATTGGGTACAGATGTCCCAATTATATTACCTTCTTTAATTTTATACACTGCCTGACCACCTTTAACGGTCCAACTGTTTAGGGTCTGCCCATCGAAAAGGGCAACCCAAGGGGTTTTGTCTTTTTGGGATCCGGAACAACCTATAAAAAAGATCACAGTTATTACAGTAAAGCAAATTTTTCGGATAAGGGGAAATTTTAATTCCATAATATGGATTTTATTATTCTAAATTATTAGAGTAATTATATCAGATAGATTCTGAGTTACTTCTTCCTGACCAAAAAGTTGGTCTGTTACCATTAAAATATAACCTTGAGCATCTATAAGTCTAATTTTTTTGATGGTTGGGATTTTTTAGTAAAAGTGGATTTATTCGTGTCCGCACACAAAACTAAAGGTTTATTTAAGAAAAACAACTTTTACCGATAATTGGTTTTGATGTTGCCAAATCTTGCTTGGGACCCTCCTCGCTTCAATATACGGAACACATCATGAGAGTATAAAAACAAGAAGCATTGAACTAATGTACTTGCCTACTACGTGGCATGAAAACAACATTTTTTCAAAAATTATTGTCATGCTTTTAAATCGATTATTTTAGATACTGATTAGTTACTAAAGATTAATCACTTCAATTCAATGAATTTAAAGCAAAAACATATGCTCCAAAACAGATAGCCTCGCTAGTTCCCAACCGGGAAATACCTATAGGAATTCTTTTTTCAGAATTATAGTTTATTTCTTTATCACAAAATGGAATTATTATTTTTTTGGACTCCCAATTAATAAAACTTTCATAAGAAACTGGGTCCTCAAGATTGTATGCTTTTGAAACCAATCTGGACATTTTTTCACCCTTTTGATTTTCTATCGAGCCATTTAAATGATGGACTATCTTAGGCAAGATAAAATCAGAAGCACCGGATATTCCCCCTCCAATTACCACGGGACCATCAAATAAAGTAATTGCATTGGCTAAGGATTCTCCAATTACTACAGCCATTTCTTCAAAAGCAGAGATAGCAGCTTCTTTATTTCCTGGCTTTTTTCCTAGTGCTATTTTATGAATATCCTTGGGAGTATGAAGGATTTTGACTTTAGCAACCTTGCTGTATACCCGCTGAATTGCCCTTATACTCACCCCTTCTTCTGCAATTAAATTTGGAGTGCTAAAATTACGCATAAGCCAAATCTCTCCGCCTGCTGAATTATCCCCGTTAAATATATTTCTATTTGCCACCATTCCACCACCGAAGCCCGTACCTAGTGTTATTCCAAAAAGATTCTTATACTCTTTCTCTACACCTTTTTTCTTTAAGGCATTATTAATCTCGGGTAAAATCCCAGCAACCGCTTCCCCATATGTGAAAAGATCTCCATCATTATTGATAAAAGTTGGGATTTCAAAAATATTTTCTAACATAGGACCTAAAGCAACCCCACCTCTAAAGGATGAGAAATTAGGCAAATCCCCTATAATTCCATTTTGATAATCAGCTGGACCGGGAAAGGCAAAACTGATTGCGACCGGTTTTACCGGAAGTAATTGTTTCACTAAATTAAATCCACTTATTATTGTCTTCAAACTAAGATCAAGGTCAGAGGAATTCGCAGGTAATTTAATAGGAGAAATAATCTCCTCCCCACTTTGTAAGGCAGAAAAAACAAAATTAGTTCCCCCTGCATCCAGGGTCATTACAATGCGTTTGTCAATAAGGTAATTCATTTTTTATATTATGTTGTATATCCTAGTAAATGGGTAAAGTAAAAATTGGGTTAAGAACTGCATTATCAGAATATAACCGCCACTTCTTTATTAGACCATTTTCTAATTAAATTATTTTAAATTAAATATTAAAATTATTCTTTGATATTATTTTTTATTCCGTAATTACTTCGATTTCTCCTCCATTTTTGAATAAATCGTGAGATATAAAATATCCTTCTTTTTGTTGCTTATTAATCTTTATAGCTTTCAAATTTCTTCCTTCATTTGGTTTTACAATTACCAGTTCACTATCCTTTCCCGTATTCCACCTTACTTCATCAAAAATGGGCACTGTAACAATATAATTAGCATCGGCTGGAGATAAAGGATATAAACCAAGCGCACTAAAAACATACCAGGCGGACATTTCTCCCGCATCATCCATTCCAGATAAGGCATTCCCATCTTCACCTATTCCATAGAAATTTGCTAAAATATTATCCATTATTGCCTGGGATTTTTCAGGTTTATCTACAAAATAATAGGAGAATGGAGCCTCGTGATCGGGTTGATTCCCATGACAATATTGTCCAATAAAACTGGATACATTTCTGGCCATATAATCGGGGTTCCATGGAAGTGTAAACAAAGAGTCCAGCTTTTCTTCGAACTTCTCTTTACCGCCATAAAGATTTACCAATCCAGGCATATCCTGTGGCACATAAAAAGACAATTGCCAGGCATTTGCTTCCCTATACATGTATTCATAATAAGGATATTGTGGATTGAAGGGGCTAATCCAATCTCCATTGTCCAATCTCCCCCGCATAAAATTGGTAGAAGTATCAAAGACGTTCTTATAATTTTTTGACCTCTTAATTAAATCTTCATAATGCTCGTCATCTTTAAGTTCCTTTGCCAAAAGTGCCAAGGAGTAATCGTCATATGCATATTCAAGAGTTTTAGAGACACCTGCCTTGCCCTTTGTTTCAACATTTGGATTTTCAACTTCGGGATCTGATATAAATCCTTTATTTATATATTCCTTAATAAATGGCCTTGTCCCACCTTCTTTATAGGCATTATTTAGTAATAAAGAATATGCTTTTTGCACATCAAAATCTTTTAAACCTCTTAAATAGGAGCCAGTGATAAAAGACGCAGCATGATCTCCATGAAAAAATGTCGGAATAAACCCAGTTAATCCTCCCTTGTCAACAATTGATTTAATTACGTCCTGAGTTACCTCCGGTGATATTATGCCTAGTAAAACTAATTTATTCCTATACGTATCCCATAAGGATGGATTAGTATAATACTGAAAATCCTCTTTCCTTATTTTCCCTTTAGCATCTTTAAATTCTCCATTAATATCACTTCTTAAAGCCGGCCATAGAAAAGACCTGTAGAGAGATGAATAAAGAAGTTCATTTTCTTTAGCGGTACCACCTTTCACCTCGATTTTAGAAAGTAATTGATTCCAGGTATTTTTTGCCTTCTGATGAACTTCATCAAATAACAGCGAGCCCATTTCTTTCTCGAGATTTTCCGAAGCATTTTCAATGCTTACATAGGACAAACCGATTTTTAATAATACAGGACTATCTCCTTCATTTTTAAGATGAACTATAGAATAACCGTCCCTCTTCCCCATTTCAACTGTTTCTAGCTTTTCCACGGGCTGGCTAAGCTTGGCATAAAAATAAATTACATCTCCTCCAACCTTCTGAAAACCCTGGACATCAGTATCCCCTTTCAAACTTATTTCCCAATCTGATACGTTGTTGTTTGCTTTACCGAGATCAAAAAGAACCTTCCTTTCTGAATTATTTTCATAAGTGTATTCATGAATCCCACATCTCAAGGTAGAACTTAATCTTACATTCACTTTGAAGTCCTCCAAAAACACTTCGTAATAACCAGGAGAAGCTTCTTCTTTTTGATGTGAAAATGCTGATTTAAAAGGCACTGTTATATCACCTGATACAGGAAGGATTGGGATATTACATAAATTCCAATGGCCCTTATTTGTATGTGTAAATCCAAGGATCTCCTTTTGTTCATA
>Ga0307486_1001270_pt1 | contig 19862 bp, 15 predicted proteins | sample CBIW02metaG_FD_203663 | JGI IMG/M metagenome (GOLD analysis project Ga0307486, IMG submission 203663) | Sea-ice brine microbial communities from Beaufort Sea near Barrow, Alaska, United States - CBIW 0.2 | ecosystem: Environmental > Aquatic > Marine > Coastal | place: USA: Alaska | collected...
CCGACCATCACCAGGGTGGGGCCTGGCTTCCAGCCGAGGGCGGCTGCGCGGCTCGGAAGGTCCTCATCTACCTCTCCGCGGACGAGGGCGTCAACCACCAGCGCCTCGATGCGGGCATCCCAGGCGCCGCGAGACTCGGCTGCGCGGGCATAGACCTCGGCTGCGCTAAAGGCGATCTCTCGCGAGTAGCGGAGAATCGACTCTCGGAGTTCTTGCTCTCCACCGGGAACCGCGAACTCGTCGCTGTGGTCCTCGACCACCTGGACGACCGTGCGGACGATGCCGAGCGTGTGCTGGAGTGAGATTGACCGCGTCAATTCAGGAGGTGCGGCTGCGAAAACTTCGGCAGCACCACGGTAGACCCGGCTGGGATCTGCGTACCACTGCACGAACGAGTTGATCCCCGCTTGTGCGACCGTGCCAACCCAGGAGCGCTCTTGAGCGGGAAGGTCGCGGAACCAGCGGTACTCCGTGTCGAGGCTAGTGATTGCTGCGGTAGAGAGCTTTCCTGTACCGCCGCGAAGCCTCTTCAGCGTGTCCTGTCGAATGTCGGTGGATGCCATGAACGCAAGCATACGGGAATGTTGTATCTAACCCACAATTCGTTGCCCCCAGAATGGGGGGCACGGCGGTTCCAAATTGTGGACAAATCGGACATTGGTGATTGGGAAGGTGGGGAATACCTGTGGACAACGTCAGGCGTGACCAGGAGATTTGTCGGCAGACCGCCTAGTTTGAGGCCGCTGAGCCAAAAGCTGAGATTCAGAGCAAGCGACAGCCATTTTTTGCAAGACTCCGTGCCCCGGGAAAGAAAAGGGGCCCGACTCCGCAATGGAGTCGGGCCCCTTTTCTTTCGCTCTGAGGTTGCTAGCGGCTAAGCGTCGCCGCCCGCGTTACCGGACGTTCCCTTAGCCGGGTCGTGCAATTCGTAGCGAGCGATTGCCGCTGCGGTGGTTCCTCGCTCGACCTGGCCCTTGCGCTCGAGCAGCTGCAGCGCCTTGACCGCCATCGACGGACCGTCGATGTGGAAGTAGCGCCGTGCGGCAGCGCGGGTGTCGGAGAATCCGAATCCGTCTGCACCAAGGGTGGCGTAGTCGCCGGGGATCCAAGCACGAACCTGGTCGACGACCAGGTGGTCGTAGTCGGATGTAGCGACGAACGGACCCTCTACGCCCTGCAACTTCTGCGTGAGGTACGGAACCTGCTCGCCGTTCTCGGGGTAGAGGAACGAGGCCTCTTCAGCTGCGAGAGCGTCGCGACGCAGCTCATTCCACGAAGTAACCGACCAGACGTCCGCCCGCACGCCGTAGTGAGCGCTGAGCAGTTCCTGGGCTTCCAAAGCCCACTGCACGCCGATGCCGGAGGCCATGAGCTGAACGACGGGGCCCTCGCCTTCGGGTGCGGGAGCGATCTTGTGCAGGCCGCGCAAGATGCCCTCGACGTCAACGTCCTCCGGCTCAGCCGGCTGGTGGATGGGCTCGTTGTATACGGTGAGGTAGTACATGACGTTCGGGTCACGGTCACCCGGGCCGTACATGCGGTCGATTCCGTCACGAATGATGTGGCGGATCTCGTACCCGTAAGCCGGGTCGTACTGCACTACGGCGGTGTTGGTACCTGCGAGGAGCGGTGAGTGTCCGTCACCGTGCTGCAGTCCCTCACCAGCCAGGGTGGTACGCCCAGCCGTGGCGCCGATGATGAAGCCACGCGTCATCTGGTCGCCGGCGGCCCAGAACTGGTCGCCGGTGCGCTGGAATCCGAACATCGAATAGAAGATGTAGAACGGAATCATCGGGATCCCGTGCGTCGCGTACGAGGTGCCGACGGACTGGAAGGCAGCAGCCGAGCCAGCCTCGTTGATGCCGGTGTGCATAATCTGCCCGGCCTCAGACTCCTTGTAGCTCAACATGAGCTCACGGTCAACGGGCAGGTAGTTCTGACCCTTCGTGTTGAAGATCTTGGCGCTGGGGAAGATCGCGTCGAGTCCGAACGTGCGAGCCTCGTCGGGAATGATCGGCACCAGGTACTTGCCAAACTCCTTGTCGCGGATCAGGTCCTTGAAGAGGCGGACAAACGCCTGAGTCGTGGCGACCTGCTGCTTGCCGGATCCCTTGGCGAGAAGGTCGTACACCTTGTCGTCAGGGAGCGTCATCTGCGTCTCAGGGTCACGGCGCTCGGGCACAAAGCCACCCAGGTCCTTGCGGCGGTCCAGCATGTACTGGATAGCAGGGTCGGACATGTCGGGGCGGTAGTACGGCGGGTTGTACGGGTCGGCTTCGAGCTCTTCGTCCGTGAACGGGATCTCGAACGTGTCGCGCAGCACCTTGAGGTCTGCGGTAGCTAGCTTCTTCATCTGGTGCGTCGAGTTACGAGCAGCGAAGTTAGCTCCCAGCCCGTAGCCCTTGATGGTCTTGGCCAGAATCACCGTGGGCTTGCCGTTGGGTTCCATGGACTTGGCGTAGGCCGCGTACAGCTTGCTGTAGTCGTGTCCGCCGCGCTTGAGTGCCCAGATTTCGTCGTCCGTCATGTCCTTGACGAGTTCCTTGGCGCGCGGGTCGCCGCCAAAGAACTGGTCGCGGATGAAGGCGCCGGATTCGGCACGGAACGTCTGGAAGTCGCCGTCGGGAACGGTATTCATAAGGTTGACTAGCGCGCCATCCTCATCGCGGGCGAGCAGCGGGTCCCAGCTGCGGCCCCAGATCACCTTGAGGACGTTCCAGCCGGCGCCACGGAAGTAGGCCTCGAGCTCCTGGATGATCTTGCCGTTACCGCGCACCGGGCCGTCGAGGCGCTGCAAGTTGCAGTTGACCACGAAGGTGAGGTTGTCGAGACCCTGGTTGGCGGCGAGTTGCAGCATTCCGCGGCTCTCCGGCTCGTCCATCTCGCCGTCGCCAAGGTAGGCCCACACGTGCTGCTGCGAGGTGTCCTTGATGCCGCGAAGCTGGAGGTAGCGGTTGGTCCATGCCTGGTAAATAGCCGATGCCGGGCCAAGTCCCATGGAGACGGTGGGGAATTCCCACAGCTCGGGCATGAGGCGCGGGTGGGGGTACGACGAGAGGCCACGGCCCGGAGCCGACTTCTCTTGTCGGAACGAGTTGAGGTCTTCCTCGGTCATGCGGCCCTCGACGTATGCGCGTGCATAGACGCCGGGTGCGGCGTGACCCTGGAAATAGATCTGGTCTCCGCCACCGGGGTGGTCCTTGCCACGGAAGAAGTGGTTGAGTCCCACTTCGTAGAGAGTGGCTACCGAGGCATACGACGAGATGTGACCGCCGACGCCCTTTCCGTCCGCCTGGGCACGCGTCACCATGACGGCCGCGTTCCAGCGGATCCACCCGCGGTAGCGGCGCTCGATCGACTCGTCGCCGGGGAACTCCGGCTCATCCTCGTAGTGGATGGTGTTGACGTAGGGGGTGTTGAGCGTGAGTGGCACGCTCAACTGGCGCTGTGCTGCACGTTCCAGCATCTGATCCAGGATGAATTCAGCGCGGCCCTCGCCATTGGTCTCAATGAGGCCTTCGAGCGACTCGAGCCACTCTTTCGTCTCGTTTGGATCCTTGTCAACGTCTCCGTGTGATGCCACCGGTCGCCTTCCTGCCGGGCGCAAAATGGTGCGCCAATATGTCTATGGGGGCGTAGCGGATTCGCCGCCTCTTAGAACATTGTTGTCATATTACGAGCGAATGTCACGCCAGCATCGACCCGTGGGGGACGCGCCGATAGCGAAATCTACGGACCGCGCGCCGTTGCACGCTAGGCGCAAGAGCATCTACTGTGGTCACAGACGCACGTGGAGGCGTCATTCCCCAATGAAAAGGAGCGACGCCGCCGTGGCGACACAGGAGGACGCGACATCAGTCGACGAGACGATGATCGCAAGGTTTGGTCTCAAAAAGGGCCACATCATCCAGGAGTTTGGCTACGACGAAGACGTCGACCATGACCTCACCGTGGCCATTGAGGCCGAAACCGGCGAGCCGCTCGTGTTCGAGGATCACGGTGACGTCACCGACGGTGCGTTGGTCTGGTTTAGAGATGGGGACGAGGACCTCGCTGATCTGTTGATGGATGCGCAAGCGCTCCTCGACGACGGTGGGTCCATGTGGGTCTTGACACCCAAGAAGGGTGTGACCGGACATGTCGAGCCTCGTATCGTAGGTGAATCGGCATCGCTCGCAGGTTTGCACGCAACCTCGACCTTCGTGGTGGGCGAATCATGGTCCTGCACGCAGCTCGTGGAAAAGGGTCGCTCGAAGTGACCGATGCCGCCGCGAAGGTAGCAACCGAAATTCGCGACGCCAGTGTTCTGCAGACCCAGGCTCAGCCGTTGGTGGGGCAACCCGCGCCTCACTTCAGCCTGCTGGATCAGCATGGTCGCACCATCACCCTCGAGAGTTTTCGGGGCTCCGGTGTGCTGATTATCTTCATCCCATTCGCGTTTTCGGACACGTGCTCCAACGAGCTCGTCGACCTTCGCGGCGCTGAAGACCTCCTGGGCAACGACCGCGTCAAGGTTGTCGTCGTATCGTGCGACTCGATTTATACCCTGAAGGCTTGGGCCGAGACCCACGCATACGGGGCGGGAATTCTGTCTGACTTTTGGCCGCATGGCGAGGCCGCGCGGGCGTATGGCGTGTTCAATGAGTCGAAGGGGCTCGCGAACCGGGGCTCATTCCTGATCGACGCCGAGGGCGTTGTGCGCTGGGCGATCGTCAGCCCCATGGGCCAGGCCCGCGATCTCGATGACTACCGGGCCGCACTTCCGCTGATCTTCTAAGCGCAAAACGCGGTTGTCCGGCACGCCGATTACCGATTTCGCGTCTGCTGGGCCACAATAGTGACGCCGCAATGCGGTGAGGGGCCCTTAGCTCAGTTGGTTAGAGCACTGCGTTTACACCGCAGGTGTCATCGGTTCGAGTCCGGTAGGGCCCACGCATTGGGAGGGGAGTGTCGCGCATGACCCAAGCCGACGCAAGACCGAGCAAGTACGACGCATACGCCAAGCGGTTCGACGTGCCGATGCTCATCCTCGCCTTTGTCTTCTTGGTGGTGTGGTCGGTACGCATCATCTTCCGGGACGACTTGCCTGCCAGCATCGACGGGACGCTGGTCACCGTGCAGGCCTTCATCTGGCTGTCCTTCATTGTCGACATCATCGTGCGTACCGTGCTGTCTGAGAAGTCTTGGCGCTACCTGTGGACGCACCCGCTCGACGTTGTCGCGGTGCTCATCCCGGCGGCCCGGCCGCTGCGAATTCTCACCATCTTCACGCAGGGCACGATGCTCGCATCACGCAAGGGCGCGGTCAAGACCACGCAGGCCGTGGTCGTGTCCGTCATGCTCCTCATTTGGCTCGGCGCAGTCGCGATCCTGAGCGCCGAGCGCGACGCGGTGGGTGCTCAGATCGTCAACTTAGGCGACGCGATCTGGTGGGCCTTGGTGACGATGACAACGGTGGGGTACGGGGACTACGCCCCGATCACGGTCGAGGGCCGCATCATCGCGACCATCCTGATGCTGCTGGGTATCGCGCTCATCGGTGTGGTGACCGCATCGGTCGCAGCCTGGTTTGTGAGCCTGACGTCCCCAGACTTAGATGCGTCAGAGCACACCCAGCTACGCGACGGGCGCGAAATTGATATGTCACGCCGGGTGGTCGAGCTCGAGGCCAAAATTGACCGGCTACTCGAGATTCACGACCATGAGGCCGGGCAAAACACTGCCAAAGAGTAAGTGCGCGGCAAGCGAGTCGCGTGCGGCGTCGTGGACGCAGTAGCGTGGTGGCCATGACAACTGTCGCGGACATAGTGAGGGTTCTAGACCGTCGTTTTCCGCACTCGCTCGCCGAGGACTGGGACGTCAACGGGCTGTCGGTAGGTGACCCGACGGCGACCGTCGAGACCGTGCTTTTTGCGGTAGACCCCACGATGGTGATTGTGCGCGAAGCGATCGACGCGGGTGCCACCATGATTGTGACGCATCACCCGCTGATGCTGCGCGGAGTCAACGCAGTCGCGACCACCTCGGCGCATGGCGCCGTGGTGCACGCCGCGATCAGCAATGGAATCGCCTTGTACAACGCCCACACCAACGCGGACAACGCCACCGGGGGAGTAGCCGACGCGCTGGCTCTCGCGGTGGGCCTGAGCAGTACGGTGCCCCTCGTCCCGAACGCGGACGATCCCACCCAGGGGACGGGGCGCGTAGGTTTGCTCGCCGGTCCGCTGAGTCTTGGGGAGTTCGCCGAACGCGTCGCCGCGTCATTGCCCCGCACCGCGCAGGGCGTGCGGGTCGCGGGTGACATCGACGCGATGGTGACAAGCGTCGCCGTGTGCGGCGGCTCGGGCGACTCGTTCCTCGAGGCCGCACGGGCATCGGGCGCCGATGTTTACCTCACCGGAGATCTACGCCACCACCCGGCGTCCTCGGCGCGTGAGCTGGCAGACCTGGGTAACGGCAAGCCCTACTTGGTGGATGTCGCACACTTTTCATCCGAGTGGTCGTGGCTCGCTGCCGCAGCAGACCACGTGGGTGACGTAGCATCCGTCGTAACGATCGTCTCAACTACAAACACCGACCCCTGGACCGCGCGCTACGGCGCGTGAGACCGCAAGGAGAACCCTGTGCCTTTAGCACCAGCCGCCGATCAGAAGCGACTCTTAATTGTGCAAGACGCGGATCTTCGCGCCCAGCAAGCACGTCACCGCCGTGACCACCACCCGCTGATCTCTCAGATTGACGAGCTCATGGGGCGCGCGCTTGACCTTGACGAGGAGCGCATCGCGCGCGGCACCGAGGCCAGCGACTTGGCCCGCGAAGTGACCAAGGCCGAGGACGATGTGCGGTCCGTTCGGGCACGCGCCGAGCGCGACAACAAGCGACTTGAATCCGGCCAGGGTTCTTCCAAGGACCTGCAGGCACTGCAGAGTGAGTTGGAAGTGCTCACGCGCCGCCAAGACGCGCTCGAAGAGGTCGAGATGGGCGTCATGCAGCAACTCGAGGACGCCCAGAAGGCGAAGGCCGACGTCACCCAGCAGTACGACGCGATCATGGCTCAGGTTGAGTTGCTCAAGGGACAGCAGCGTGCGGCCTTCAACGAAATCGACGCAGAGCTGACCACTATCGCGGCCGAGCGCGCCAAGGCAATCGACGGGCTCGACGAGACTCTGGTTGCGCTGTACGAGAAGATTCGTGCGCAGTACGACGGCATCGGCGCTGCCGAGCTGATCCGCGGCGCGTGCCAGGGCTGCAACATGAAGATCAACCCGGGCGAATTGGCGCGAATCGAAGCGGCCGAGTCGAACCTAGTAGTGCGCTGTGAGGAGTGCAGCCGAATCTTGGTACGCGGAGCCTCCGCGTGAGCCGAGAGACGGAGCCTAGCCCCACGCAGACCGGCGTGACGCGTGACAGCAAGCTGTTTTCAACTACCGGGACAGAAATGCTGAGTCCCCTCACCTTGGTGCTCGTCCGGCACGGCGTCACGGAGATGACCGCGGCCCAGCAGATGTCAGGGTCCGGTGTGCCCGGTCCTCACCTCAACCCGACGGGTCGGGTGCAAGTGGCCAAGGCGGCCGATGCCGTGTATCGCATCGGCCGGGATACCTGGCCCACGGTGGCCAAGGTCACGCGAGTACTCGCGTCACCGATGACCCGTACCCAAGACACCGGAACGGCGCTGGGGCGTCGTTCGGGCTTACACGTGGAGACCGAACCGCGCCTGCGCGAGATCCACTTTGGTGAGTGGGAGGGACTGACCAGCGTTCAGATCGCGCAGACCCATGGCGATGCGGTTGACCAGTGGCGCTTCGGCAAGGTGGGCGCCCCCGGGGGAGAATCCTTCCACGACGTGGGCCAACGCATGGATGAGCTAGTGAAGGATCTTGCCGCGGAGCACGCGCAACTGTGCGCCGAGGGTAAGGATCAGGCGCGGGCGTACGCGCTCGCGACCCACTCGGTCGCCATCAAGTCGTGCGTAGGAGTGTCACTGGGCATTGAGCAAGGCAAATGGGGAAGCATCTGGCCGTCGCCCGCCTCGCTCACGCTGCTGCAGCTGCGCGTCACCGCGAACGGTGAGATCGCGGAGCGGCACCTGCTGTGCCTGGGCGCGCCCATCGACTAGGAGCGTTGCCTCCGCACCGTCATGGCTACGAAGCCTGGAACGCGACGTCTCGGCGCCGGTAGCCGGCGAAGCCCACGGCCGTGAAGAACGCCGCAATCAGGGAGAGCCACAGCACTGGCCAGTAGTTCGGATCTTCCGCCAGCACGTTCGGCACGTGGTACAGCGGGCTGATGGCTAGCACCCAGTCCCACAGATTGAGAGTGGGGCCAATGATGGTGAGCGCAAAAGTCAAGATCACCCCCACGTAGGCCGCGATCTTGACGCGGGGCCTGGCGCCAATGACGGCTACCGCGATAGCGACCAGGATCCACAGCGCTGGCAAGGTGACGACGGCCTGTTTGATCACGTCGCTGGCCTTAACGGGTGCATCGCCCGCCGATACGGCAATGCCAAGCAGAGCCCCACTCAGGGCTAGCGCGACCGTGGTCCCGGCGAACGCGATCACGACGTGGCTGGCAAAAAGGCGAGGACGGGTGAGCGCGCCGGCGAGCAGCGGCTCGGTACGGTACTGGGTTTCTTCGGTGAAGGCGCGGAGCATGACCTGCACGCCCGCGGCCCCCGCCAAAATGGCGAGGATGCTGAGAAAACTCGTGAGGAAGCCAAGCACCAGCTGGGCCGGAGTGCCCCCTGCCGATGCCCCCAGCAGCGTGCCGAGGTCGGGTTCCTGAAGAAACACCTCGAGGATGGACGAGCCCACGGCACCGAATACGGCACCCAGTACCGCCAGGGCGACTAGCCAGCCGATGATGGCGCCGCGGTGCAGCCGCCATGCCAGGCCCCACACGCTCGCCACCGCGCCCGCGCGGGCCGGACCGGGCTTGGGGGACAGGACGCCCTGCGCAAAGTCACGCCGGGACTCAAGGGCGAGGGCTGCGGTGAGCAAGGCAGCCGCGAGCGCCAGCACCCAGAGCAGGGGCCAAAGGTTGTTCTCTGTGCCGGGAGCGACCTTCTGTATCCAGCCCAGCGGGGTCCACCACAGGGCCCACTCGGCATCGGGCGTGGCGTCGGCGACCCCACGCAACAGGTAGAAAACTCCCAGGGTGGTCACCGCGAAGGCGTTCGCGGTTTGCGCGAAGGCGCCGAGCTGCGAGGTGAACGCGCCCAACGCACCAAACATGATGCCGGCACTCATCAAGCACAGCGCCATCACTACTGAGGTGGTGAGGTCGCCTCCGCTGAGCAGCATGGCCGCCAAGGTGACAACGCTCAGCCCGAAAGAAGCCAGCGTCGCGACCATCATTGCCGCGATCAGCCTCGCGTGACGGCCCACCACTCCGGAGGCGATGAGCTCCGCTTGCCCAGAGTCCTCGTTGCCCCGCGAGTTTCGCGTGACGATGAAGATGGCCATCAGCCCGGCGAACGTGCTCGTGAGTTGCAGCGAGCGCCACACGTTGAAGCCATCGGCCGTCGACAGGTCCTCGGCCTTGCCAAACACGAGCGAGAAGGCGGGGTTGGTGGTGATAACCTGCTGCAGCGACTGCGCGGCCGCGGCGTCGTCAAAGATGATGGCAAAGGCAACAAAAGAGGAGACGGCGAGCAACACCGACACCGCCACCCAGGGCATTATCGAGAATCTGTCCTGCTTGACCTCTACGGCGGCGAGGGTCCTGGAACCCGTGATGGCGCTGGCCCTGCTCATCGCTTTTCCCCGCTCATCACGCGGAGGCGCTGGAGTCAGCGGGGTCGTCGTTGTAGTGCCGCAAAAACAGATCCTCGAGTGACGGCGGGGACACCTGCAACGAGCTGATGCGGGCACGGGCGAGGAACGCCGTGGCGTCGTTGAGGTGCTTCGACTCGACGGCAAAGGAGAGCCGGCCGTGCGTCGTGGTCACGTCGCTGACTCCGGGCACGTTCTCCAGCCCGGAGGGGACCTGGTCGACGGTGGCGTGCACCGTGGTGCGGGTGTGCTCGCGCATCTGGTCCAGGCTGCCGGTATCGACGATGGTTCCCTGACGAATGATGCTGATGCGGTCCGCGAGCGCCTCAACCTCGCTCATGATGTGGCTGGAGAGCAGGATGGTGCGTCCCTTGTCCTTCTCTACCGCAATCTCTTGCTGAAAGATCTCTTCCATGAGGGGGTCCAGGCCGGAGGTGGGCTCGTCGAGGATCAGTAGTTCCACGTCCGACGAGAGCGCCGCGACGATAGCGACCTTCTGGCGGTTGCCCTTGGAATACGTGCGGCTGCGCTTGGTGGGGTCCAGCTCAAACCGGTCCAGCAGGTGCGCCCGACGCTTCTCATCCAGGCCGCCGCGGAGCTTGCCGATCAGGTCAATCGCCTCGCCGCCGGTGAGTGAGGGCCACAGGCTGACATCGCCGGGCACATACGCGAGACGGCGGTGCAGTGTGACGACGTCATCCCACGGGTCGCCGCCCAGCAGCGAGACGGTGCCGCTGGTGGAGCGCAACAGCCCCAGGAGTACGCGAATGGTGGTGGACTTGCCCGCACCATTTGGCCCCATGAAGCCGTGCACCTCTCCGGCCGGAACCTGGAGGGTGAGGTCGTCCAGCGCTCGGAACGTGCCGTAGTCCTTGACGAGGTGCTGGATGTCGATGACGTGGTCCATAGTTTCACCCTAGTCCTGCCATTTTGCGGACGCGTAGGACTATTGCAGGTGACTAGCCGGCGATGACCAGGGTGAGCTCATCCGGCCCTTTGGTGCCGCGCGTAAGTGACACGTCCACGAGCGCCTCGCCAATCATCCCGGCTGCCGCATCGGCGAGGTCCGATGCCGTGTGGGGCGTGGCATCGGCGCGCACCAAGTGAGAGGCCAGCAGGCCGCGCGTGTGCTTGGCCATGTGGCTGACGACGGCCCGCTTGCCGTCGAGCTCGCGCATGACCTTGACGCTCACCCAGGGGCTGTCGGAGGGGCGCCACGCGGCAACGTACGAGCTACTGCGACAATCCACGATCAGGCCGCCATCGGCATCGGCCGCTAGCGGGCCGTCGAGGTGACGCTTCCAGAAGCCTCCCAGCGCGCCGATGCGTCCCAGGCTGGTCGCCATGGACAGTCGGTAGGCGGGGATTGAATCGGAGGGGGAGACTACTCCCCACAGGGCGGAGACGATGCGGATGCGCTCGGCGCCGCGGTCCAGGGTCGCCTGATCCCAGTGCGCCATGCCGGCCGCGTCGTAAAGCACCCCGGTGTAGATCCGTGCCGCGTGCGCAGCGGGGTTGGACCACACCGTGGTGTTGTACGCGACGTCTGAGGCCAGGCTCGCGCCCACATTGAGCGCACTCATCGCGTTGCGTTGCGCGCTGACCTTGGCCAGTGCGTCGCCCACCCGCTGGCGAGCGGACGCAAGTTGCGGATAGCTGAGCGTCTCAAGGCTGACGGGGTCGCCGAGCGGAGCGGGGGTCTTGCCCTCGGAGGGCGGAAGTAACACAAGCACGGGCTACACCTTATGCTTGCAGGGCGGATGAGTTGGCCAGGCGGTCGCGTGGTGGGGAAACCCACCCCGAGGAACGTCCGGGCTCCGTAGAGCAGGGTGATGGCTAACAGCCACCCGGGGCGACCCGCGGGACAGTGCCACAGAAAATTACCGCCTCGCAAGAGGTAAGGGTGAAAAGGTGAGGTAAGAGCTCACCGCGATGCTGGTGACAGTGTCGGTCAAGGTAAACCCCACCCGGAGCAAGACCAGACAGGATGCGTTTGAGGGCTGCTCGCCTGAGCATCTGGGTAGGTTGCTAGAGGCGTGCGGCAACGTACGTCGTAGATGGATGACCGCCCCCGTGGCTTAGGTCACGGCGACAAAACCCGGCGTATCGGCCAACTCATCCGTTTTAACTCGCTGCGCACGGCAGCGAGTTTTTTGCCCTAGATGGCGTCAGCCAGCAACCTCGGCGGCGAGGGCATCGGTCAGCAGGCCCACCAGTGCCTCGAGCTGCACGTTCGTCTCTGTGGAAGCGTCCGCATCGGCGGCGCCGTCCAACGCACGGGCGGCCAGGCCCGACTTGCTGTCGATGAGCTCGGCAATCTTGGTGTCGATGGTGTGCGCGGCGATGATCCGCCACGCGGTGACGGGCTCGTCCTGTCCGATGCGGTGGATGCGGTCGATGGCCTGGGTCTGCTCCGCGTCGGTCCACGACAGCTCTGCGAGCACCAGGTTGGAGGCCACCTGAAGGTTGAGACCCACGCCGGCGGCGGTCAGGGAACACACCACGATGGACACCTCGGGGTCATCCACAAATGCGGCGATGTTCTTGGCGCGCACCTTAGGTGTCTGGTCCCCACGGATCGAGGCGTAGCGGATGCCACGATCCGCGAAGGTCTGTTCGGCCTGGTCCATGACGTCGATGTGCTTGGCGAAGAACACCACCTTGCCGACGTTGCGGGACAGCTGCGCGGCGTAATCGGCGGCGAGACCTGCCTTGGCCTGCCCGATCCGGCGCACCATGGTGAACACGTTTTCGGCGCCGGTGCTCGAGCTGGACTCCTTGAGCTCCGACTCCGCCACTCTGCGTACCAGTTCGTGGTCGATGCCGTTCACGTCGCCGTTCGCGGCGCGCGCGCGGATGGCGGACGTGTAACGACCCACCAGCCGGCTCGCCAGCGCGGCCTCAGCCGCGAGAATTGAGCGACCGGCTGCGCCGTCGAGCTCGACGGGAATGTCGGCCACTCGGCGTGCGGGGATGTCGGCCACCACATCAACCTTGCGACGACGCACAATTCCCATGTCGATCACGCTGGTGCGAGCGGCGGAGTAAAAGCCGGGGTCGACAGGGGTCAGCCCCTTTTCTTCCAGCGAAGCCATGAGCGCACCCAGCGGCATCTCGTCGTCTATCCAGCCCAGGAACTGCCAGATAGCGCGGAAGTCTTCGATGTCGTTGATCAGCGGCGTGCCGGTGAGGGCCATCAGGAGTGGCCGGGCGGAGCGGGCACGGATGCGTTCCGAAAGAGCAAGGATGTGCTGAGAGCGTTGTGAGCTCTTGTTCTTGATGAAGTGCGCCTCGTCCACCACCATGCCGCGAAAGCCAAGGTCGCCAAGCCAGCCCACGTGCCGGTCCAGCAGCTCGTAGTTCACAATCACGATGTCAGCGAAACCGTCCACGCGGTCGCCGTCGCCGTGAACCACCGTGGTGCGACGCTGGGGAGTCCATAGCCGGACCTCGTTCTCCCAGTTCGTCTTCACCACGTTCGGGGCCACCACGAGCAAGGGGTAGGCGTCGGCTGCCTGGGCGGCCAGTAGCGCCTGCGCCGTCTTGCCGAGGCCCGGTTCGTCGGCGAGCAGGAACGTCCGATGGCCGTTAGCCGCAGCGGCCACCACCTTGGACTGGTGTGGCATCAAATCCCTGCCGAGCGGGATCGAGACCGGGCGAGCATCGGGCAGGGGCATACAGGCGGGGGCGCCGGTGGCTCCGTGCTCAAAGGACTTGAAGAGCGGCTCGAGGAGCTCCCAGCCGGCTAGTCGCCGTGCGCGCGAGGTGTTGCGTGCCGCGGCGGCCTCGAAGTCGGGGGCGAGGAAGGGGTTCGCGAGCTGGCGCGAAATCACTGACTGCGGAGCTACCTGTGCTTTGGTGCCAGGCGCTGGCGCGGGGGGTACGACGGCTTCGGGTTCGGGCTCCTCCGGCGGCTCCAAACCGCCTGCGCGCATCACCGTCTGCTTGAAGTCTCGCGCCGAGTCAGAAATACGGGCGTCTTCAGAGAGGAGCTGGAGCAGCGAGGTGTCGCGCGCGGCGGTCCTCGCGAGAAGAGTGGCCACCCCGTCGAGTTGCTTGAGCTTCCTGGTGCGCTGCGACTCACTCGCCTCGGCATCGGCTAGGACACGGGTGCGCTCCTCGCGGGCGAGCAGCGCGACGACCTGGAACTTGGTGCGGACGGCGGGGCGCGTGGGAGGGCGACGTACGGAGCTGTCGATTTCTTGGGCGATCCCGGCAAGTACCGCGATGATTCCCTGCTTGGCGGTGGGTGTGGTGCGTCGTCGCTGAGCGTCGCGCGTAGTGCGCGCACCACTCGAACGGCGTTGGCCTGCTCGTGCCACGTCTCCTCCTTCTTGATGCTCCGCGATGAGAATGCGGTGCCGCGCCCTGCCACGTCCGCGATGGACGGGTCAGGCGCCGGGCATGCGCTCATGCCGATGGTGTCACGCCGTAGGACACGAGCGTGAAACTCCCCGGGTCAGGGCAATGGCCCGTCTCATCAATGGAAGCCACTGATGGAAAACGTCAGGCATCCCGCCTGATACCGAGACCTGCTCCGGTTAACAATCGATTTTACGTGAAGTATAGGGGGCTGCCGTAGCAGGCGCGGCGGAGAACGCAGGACTGCGCGCGACGATGGACCGCTCGAGTTCCCAGCAAATTCCCTGGTTTCTGTGCGCGATCTCTTCGGTTTGGGGGATGAACTATGAGAAGGACCCCAACGACGAGAGAAGGACGACCATGGAAACTTGGCCCCCCACGGACCCGACGACGGACGTCGCTCGCGTTCCTCAGCGCCCAGGCAAACGACGCGGGATCCGTCTCAAGTTCGGAATCGCCGTAGCCTCTGCGCTCGCCTTGGCCGGCATCGCCGCTGGTGCGACGGCAGTCGTGAACGACGACACGGTGACGGCCGCCAATACGGCGGAGGTCGCGGAGCAGCCCAGCCTGGGGGACGATGGCTCAGAGACGCAGACCCAGGACTCCGGCGCGCCACTTGAGAATGCGGGGGTGCCTCATGAGCGCGACAGCGGCCTAGGGGCACGCGACACAGTTCCTGGCAACAACGACGGACCGTCCGCGCTCGCCAGTTCAACTCAGGAGGACGCGGCGACGGCAATCGGATCGGAGTCCACCGGTTTGGTGCTCATCGAAACGGTCCTGGGCTATGAGCGGGCGTCGGCTGCGGGCACGGGAGTGGTTTTGACCAGCGACGGGCTGATCCTCACCAACAACCACGTGATCGAATCCTCCACTGACATCTCCGTGACGGTTGCTGAGACCGGCGAGACGTACAGCGCGACCGTGGTGGGCACCGACGTGGACGACGATGTCGCGCTGCTTCAGCTTTCGGGTGCTTCCGGATTGACCATCGCAAACCTGGACGATGACGGCAACGCCGCGGTGGGCGACACCATCACGGCCGTGGGCAATGCCTCCGGCGGGGGAGTGCTCATGGCAGCCGACGGCTTTATCACCGAGCTGGACTCGTCTGTCACTACCTCGTCTGATGACACGGTCCAGGGCGAGACCCTGGACCAAATGATCGAGTTCGAGGCCGATGTGGTCGCGGGGGACTCCGGCGGCGCCTTGCTGGACGACGAGGGCGAGGTGGTCGGCATCACGACCGCGGCCTCTAGCGGGCTCGCCACCACCGTGGCCTACGCGATCCCTATCGAGGACTCGCTGTCGATCGTCCAGCAGATATTGGCGGGCGACGAGACTGGCGGAGTGCAGACCGGGTACCCCGCCTTCCTGGGAGTAGCAATCGGGGGCGAGAGCGTCGCCGGCTCCGTGCCGGGTCGATCGTCCGGTGAGGTGAGCACCGTTGCAGGCGCGCAGATCGCCTATGTCTACAGCGAAACCCCGGCGGCCTCCGCGGGCCTAGAGGCGGGAGACACGGTCACCGCGATCGATGGGACGGCGGTGGCAAGCGGAGCTGCGCTATCAACCGCGATCGCGGGCTTTGAGCCCGGCGACTCGGTGACGCTCACCTGGACTGACACCAGCGGCGCGACCCAGACGGGCACCGTGACGTTGACCGAGGGGGCTGCTCGCTAGAGATGGGGTCGCCCAGCGCGACACACGCTTGACCTTCCTGTTGGCTGGAAGGTCTAGCATGGGCGTTAACCGAGTGTACGAGGAGGCCCCCGTGATGCAAGAGCATTCGTCAGCCACGGCAACTGATACCCCGCCAAAGCACGAACATCACGGCACCGATCACGCCGGTCACGCCCAGATGTTCCGCCGTCTATTTTGGCGGAACTTGATTCTGGCCGTGCCTGTGATCGCCACATCGGGGATGGTGGAGGGCTGGTTTGGCTACGACCTCCCGGGCACCGCATGGATTCCTCCGCTGATCGGTACCCTCATCTTTGTGTATGGCGGGTGGCCGTTCCTGACGATGGCGAAGGAGGAGTTGAGGGAGCGCAAGCCAGGCATGATGATGCTGATCTCGCTCGCGATTTCGGTCGCGTTCCTCGCGTCGGCTGGCGCGACCCTGGGATTCGGCGAGCTGGACTTCTGGTGGGAGCTCGCCGCGCTCATCGTCATCATGCTCCTGGGTCATTGGCAGGAGATGAAGGCGGTGGGCCAGGCGAGCGGCGCCCTGCAGGCACTCGCCGAATTGCTGCCGGACGATGCCGAGCGCCTCACCGGTGGCGATGTGACCGAGCATGTGCGCATTGCTGAGTTGGCCGAAGGTGACACTGTCATCGTCCGCCCTGGTGGTCGCGTTCCGGCTGACGGCACCATTGTGAAGGGCGAAGCCTCCGTCGATGAGTCGATGATTACCGGGGAGTCCCAGCCCGTGGTCAGGGGCAAGGGGGACAGGGTCGTGGCCGGCACGGTGGCCACCGATGGCTCGCTTCGCATTGAGGTGACTGCGACGGGGGAGGGTACGGCGCTTGCCGGCATCCAGAGAATGGTGCAGGAGGCACAGGCGTCGCATTCCGGGACCCGACTGTTGGCGGACAGGGCCGCGGCGTGGCTGTTCTACATCGCCTTGGGTGCGGCCATCCTCACCTTCGCGATCCACGCGTTGGCGGGAGACGTCTCGGGCGGTGTCATCGCTGCAGTCACGGTCCTTGTGATCGCCTGCCCGCATGCCCTGGGATTGGCGATCCCGCTAGTCATTGCGATCTCCACGTCTTCAAGTGCCCGGCAGGGAATTTTGGTTAAGGACACCGCGGCGCTCGAAGCGATGCGCACTGTAGACACCGTGCTGTTCGACAAGACGGGCACGTTGACGCAGGGCGCGCATGAACTGACCGAGACGGCGACCGTAGACGGCTGGGACGAGGACCGCATGCTCGCGGCGGCGGCCGCGGTGGAGTCAGACTCCGAGCACCCCATCGGCCGCGCCGTGGTCACCGCAGCACGGCACAGGAATGTCGATATACCCTCCGCGGAGTCGGTCGAGACGCTGGCCGGTAGAGGCGTCCGCGCCTCAGTCGATGGCCAAGTGGTCGCTGTCGGAGGCCCCGCTCTTCTCAAAGAGGAGGGCGCCACCGCGTCCGACAACGTGGAGAAGGCCGCGGGTAGGTGGCGCGACAAGGGTGGAGCAGTGCTCTATGTCCTGGTGGGCGGCGAGGTGGTGGGCGCGTTCACCACGATCGATCCAATACGTGCAGAGTCGAAGGCGGCGGTGGATGCGCTCCATGCGCGCGGCATCGACGTTGCTCTCATCACGGGAGACTCGCAGGCGGTAGCCGATGCCGTCGCGCGCGAGTTGGGCATTGATGAGGTATTTGCGCAGGTACTGCCGGACGATAAGGACAAGGCCGTCATAGATTTGCAAGAGCGAGGTAAGCGGGTCGCTATGGTCGGTGATGGGGTGAACGATGCTCCCGCTCTGGCACGCGCGGATGTGGGCCTCGCCATCGGGGCTGGTACCGATGTCGCCATGGAAGCGGCAGGCGTGGTGCTCGCCAGTTCCGACCCGCGCAGCGTGCTCGGCGTGATCACGTTGTCTCGCGCCACGTACCGCAAGATGCGTCAGAACCTGGTGTGGGCGACCGGATACAACGTGATCGCGATCCCAGTCGCCGCTGGCGCCTTCGCCTGGGCGGGGCTCACCATGCCGCCTGCGGTGGCTGCGATCGCGATGAGCCTGTCGACCATTGTGGTGGCGGCCAACGCGCAGCTACTGCGTCGAGTGAGTCTGAAGCCCGAGGAGGTCACCGGTTGACAGTTCCGGTGCCCACCTGTTTTTGATCTTTACGAGGGCTCAACATGCACGGGGCGCGACCGAAGAACGAGGATCTTGGCGGGTCTCGCGGCGTCTATATTCGCGGTGGTGCGACTGGCGTCGCGTATGGGAGTCCCCGTGCGATCCTCGAAAAGCGCTACACGTCCCACGACGGTTGCTGGCGACGTTGGGGCCGTGCTGACCGAGCCGGACGTGGTGAGTTCCACCAACCGGGTGCTCGACCTAGACCTGCGCGTTGCCGCGACGGACGTCGAAGTCGGCGGCGCTACGGCCCACATGCTCACATATAACGCAAGCGTGCCAGGTCCCACGCTGCATCTACGCCCCGGTGACCGGCTCCGAGTGCATGACACGAATGAACTCGACCAGCCGACGAACTTGCACACCCACGGTCTGCTGGTTTCGGCAGAAGGCTTAGGCGACAATCCGTTCCTCAGCATCGAACCCGGCGAAACCATTGACGACATCATCGATCTTCCAGACGACCACCCAGACGGCGTGTTCTGGTATCACCCGCATCGTCACGGGCTCGTGGCGGTTCGATAGCCCGGTGGAACGCATCTTCGAGAGCCGCGCCACGCAGCAGATGACTGCCCTAAGCGCCTGTACCGAGGTGGCTTTAAGTAAGCTCAGACTCCACGATGCCAAGCAGTTCTTCAGGGTCGAGCCACATCGAGGGATAGACGCCGGACCAGCGCTGAATACCTTCCGCGTCGACCAGAACGAAACCATGCCCAGGAAGACCAGGATGCATCCCCACGCCGAGAACGCCATACGCCTCTGAGACAGTCCCGTCATCGAGTGCGAACGGGGCCTGTACGCCAAAGCGCACCCGTGCAGCGTTAATCTCATCCGCGGTGTTCATCACGATCGGCAAAACTGCGATCCCGGCCTCGGCGAAGCCGGGGTCTGCCTCAATCCCGGCCATCTGCGTAATGCATGAGTCGCAGCCAGCGCCCGAACTGAAGTAGAGAAGCACTGGCTCCCCGGCGTAGTCCGCCAGGGACGCGCTTTCGCCGTTACTTAGCGGCATTGTGAAGGGCGCAGCAGTCTTTGAATCAGTGACAGTCTCTGCCCGCGAGGATAACAAAGCGGCGCTGACCAAACCGGCCAGGACCAGCAAACTGACAATCCATGCCCCTCGCCGGAGGTAAATTCGTCGGCGATCCGTTCGGCGTTGCTCAGCGCGAACCGCATCGAGTATTTTCTGCTGTTCTTTCTTCACACGGGTGGCGGAACCTGAAGTCATGGCTTATTCCTTGTCGCTGGCAGGCACTGCGGCGGCATCGTGGCAGTGGGGTTCGGGGGTCGATGAGCCGTCGTCGTCATCGTGGGTTGTGGGGTTGTTTTTGTTGCGTCGCTTCCAGGGGAGCCTGACGTCTGTGAGAGACGCCCACACGAAGCCTCCGGCGATCGCGACGAGTCCAATAGCCTGCACTACTTCCGGTACTGGGCTGAGGGTGCTCTGGATGGCAGCAAAGGTTTGTGTGAGCGTCCCCGAAACCCAGTCCTGCGCCTGGCTACCGCCGGTCATTTCGGCGGAACCGGCGAGCATGATCACACCGACGCCCATTGCGACAAACGCAACCGCGACGCCTATATTCAGGGAATTAGTGGACAGCGTGCGCCCGGCGACTTTGATGCGCACAGGCTTGGCGGGGAGGAACCGCTTCTCACCAAGTTTTGCACGGTCCCAGAACAGAGCCATGAGGAACAGCGGGAAGACCATGCCGAACACGAACGCAAGACCCAGCGCGAGGCCTCCCACCGCGGAGCCGGAAAGGACGGATAGTGTCATGACACCTGCGAGTACAGGGGCACAACAACTCGATGCGATGCCGGAGAAGACCCCCAGCGAAAAGAAGCTCGCTGAGTCGCCCCTGCTTGTGTCTGGA
>Ga0307486_1001271_pt1 | contig 19859 bp, 16 predicted proteins | sample CBIW02metaG_FD_203663 | JGI IMG/M metagenome (GOLD analysis project Ga0307486, IMG submission 203663) | Sea-ice brine microbial communities from Beaufort Sea near Barrow, Alaska, United States - CBIW 0.2 | ecosystem: Environmental > Aquatic > Marine > Coastal | place: USA: Alaska | collected...
TGGGTGGTGGCACACTTCACCAACGAGTTCGTCATCCTTGCTTGCACCTTGACGATCGTTGCAGTCACATCGAAGACGCTGGCAGGCGAAAAATCTTTCTTTGCAGGCCGAATCCATGTCCTGCTCGGGGAGTGGTCATTCTCCTGCTATCTGGTATGCGCAACCTTCGTATATATTTTCCTACTTATCTTCGGCTCACAGCCGGAGAGCTGGTCGAACCTTGCGTGGCTGCCAGCACTATTTATCGTCTCGTTTCTCTGCGCTGCTTCGTTGCACCAGCTTGCGGAAAGGCCACTGGAACGCCGCATCCGCACTTGGTACAACGCCAAGAAACAGTGCAAGGCAGACAATTCAGCCTCGCTAGCCGGGTCATTGTCCGGCCCAACGCCGATGTGACACCCGATAGGCTGGCTTAGAGCTCACGACAGATTGGTTTTCATGCAATTCGCCTCGCCTCCCGAATTAGGCTTCTCATTCCGCGATTACACGTCCTCATTGGATGCTTTCAAAGCAGACGGATACGCGGTGACCAGCTTTGCCGAGTACTTAGAAAACCCTCAGCGTAAACACGTCATTCTGAGGCACGACCTCGATAACAGCATCCAGCAGGCGCTGAGGGTTGCGCGCCTTGATGCGGCCGCAGGTTGCACGTCCTCCATATTCGTGCGCGTACACGCAAGGGGCTACAACCTCCTCAGTCTTCCCTCGCTGCAGGCGATCGCCGAGATGGAAGAGCTGGGGCACGAGGTGGGCCTTCATCTCGAGGGTGGCATTGGTGACGTCGTCGGCAATGACAACACCACGTGGGCCGACCGACAGCGAAGCGTCTTCGAAGCTGCGACGGGCCGCAAACTCACTGGTTTCAGTCTTCATGAACCCGCCCGCATGGGTGGAATCGAGTTCGCTAACAATCTGCTCGAGCGCTGGTCAGACTCCGTGGGGTACCATTCCTACGAAGAACGGTTCGTGACCCCACAGGTCAAATACATCAGTGACAGCAGCGGAAATTGGCGCGAAGGTCATTTCGGGCTCTGGGTCGGCAAGGCGCCGTTGCTTCAAGTTCTCACACATCCATTTTGGTGGTTCGAGAAGGTACCAGCCGAGAATTACTAAGGCTCACGCGGGATCACGAGTTTTCTAGCCGGATTTCCAAAATAGACCTCTTCGTCGGGTACCGACCTCCTGACCACAGCACCGATACCAATTACGGAATTTGTACCGATGGTGAGCCCTTCGAGCACTGAACTGTTCGGGCCGAACCACGCGCCATCCCCTACCACCACACTTCCCGAGATCTCGGCACACCCGGTGATGGTGACGTTCGATCCGAGCTGTACATTGTGCGCGATATGCACATGGTCGTCGATTTTAGTGTAATTGCCCACCCGCGTGGGCGAAATAGTTCCCGAGCAGACCGTTGTGAAGCATCCCACCTCTGTGTGCTTGCCCAAAACGACAGACCCCAAATGCGGAAGGCGGATGTTGTTGCCATCAGGATCTCGATCGAAGCCGAACCCCTCTTCACCTATAACCGCGTTGCTCTTGATGAGGCTGCCTTCGCCGATGACGACGTCGCGCCCAAGCACCACATGCGCACGAATCTCGACGCGTTCACCAATCGAACAGCCAGCACCGATGATTGCGTAAGGGCCAATGTGCGCCGAGTCCGCCACGAAGGCGCTCGTATCGACGATAGCGGTGGGGTGGATTCCTGGCTCCACACGCGGTGCGAAGAACGCACCTGCTGCTGCCGCATACGCTGCTCGCGGGTTGTCGACGACGATCATGGATGCGTTGGCGACCTCAGGGATTTGCGCCCAAGAGGGAAGAAGCACCACGGATCCGGTTGCTAAAGCCCGCGCCGTGGCATCCACGTGCTTCACCGGATCGAGGACAAACGTCAACGCGCCTTCGGCCGGGTCCCCAATTGGCGCTACCGCCACGACCTGCCGATCTATACCGAGGAGCGAGGCCTCCAGAAATTCGGCGATCTGGCTTGCGGTTATTTTTGTTGGGGACATCTCGCCAGCGTACCAGCGAAAACTTTACCCTAGACGAACAGTGCTACAGCGGCAGCGGTCTTGCGGGTGTGGGAAATGCTCACGAGAACTCGAGGTGAAGCTCTACCCTTAATCTCAACGACGAGTGAGCCGTCGACACGATGCGTGATTACGATATCACGCAGTGAAACCGACAGATGTTGCGATACCGCCTTGAACACCGCTTCCTTCGCGCACCAGAAACCGGCGAGGTGCACCGCTGGGTCGGAGCGCGAACGACAGTACTCCAACTCTGACGTGCTGAACAACGACTCCAAACGAAGACCAGGCGAGCGCCACCGATCTACACTCTCGATATCAATACCGACCCCGAGCACTGTCGCTCGCTCGGCTACTCCAAGACCGTCGAAAGCAGCGGTCACTGCTGTGGACGTGTCGTCAGAGAAACTACCCGTTTCCTGGGTCAACATAGACATAGCGAGTGAAGGAGAGGAAAAGGTCGTAGCCATCCCAAAATCGGTTAAAAGTGAGTGCATCCCCGATCGGGACCATGCGGTCCACGCCGCGGCCAGCGAGGGCCGCGACAAGAGCATTGAGGCTTTCGCGGGAGAAGCCGAAGTGACTCAGGGTCTGATATCGACGGCCGACTATCCGAGTTAACTCCTCTAAAGAATCAATTCGGGCTGTATGGAAAGTCCCTGCTCCCACGAATCCGTCGGGTAGCTGGCCGAGTTCTGTATCCTCAACAACGAGGATCTGGTTTCCGCGGCTATGAACCGAGTTGACCCGGTGCGTTATCGGAGTACTAAATCCATACGTCATCTTGGAGATCGCCGTACCCACCTCGACCTTAAGTCCTTTCCGGACGGTGACAGCGAAAAGCGCATCGAAGAAACGCGCGGACGCCGCAGCGGCATCAGCGGCGTTCCCGACCCAGACGATTGTTCGCGGGCTCGAGCATCCGAGTTGGTCAAACCAGTACGCATCGTTGTAGAAGCGGCTCGCGAGCTCGTCGAGCTGCTCAGCGTCAAGGCGATCGACCGCGGCAGCATCGAGGCACGCCAACGAAACTCGATCAGGGAAAGTCAAGTCTGTCGCGTGCGGTGCCAGGCTTGCGCGCCGGATACTGCGGACCGAACCATCTCCACCCCAAATGACGCGAAGGTCGGCACTCGCAGAGATTTCCTCGGTGATCGCATCATTATGCGGATAGGTGACCATAGCCGTCGAGGCTACGACCTCGGCAAACTCCGGGTCGGCCGCCAGCTCGAGTATCACTGAGATCAGCAACTCAGTCTGTTCCGTTCCTCTGCTTGAGAGACGCACAATGTTGCGATTGCCGCAGATCAGGGAGATTAGCCAAGAGTAGATAAATATCGTATCGACATTGGCTGGGGGAAAGTGCACGACGGTACCGCGCGGCATGAGAGTCGTTCGGTCGCCTGCGAGCCCGTCGAATTCGCTCTTCATGCGCACGAGCTCGGCACGGCGCATCCAGAACGCAAGAGCCTGAAGTTCGCTGTGACCGCGAGCCTTGCGCGCAAGACGACGCGAGAACTCCGCACCGAACTCGATCAGCCGCTCGCCAAAGGGAGCGTGTGCCGGTGCTTCACTAACACGAGCTACCACGTCGGCGACCGTCTCCACGCGATGCACCGGAATACGAGTCTGCACGGTCTGTGCTGATTGCGCCACGATCTCTGCCGGGGTCATATGCGCGCCACTTGAACGTCGGCCGCGTGTGTGTCACTGCAACCGCGCATTTCGGTCTTGGGTACACGCCCGATGACCTCGAGGCGTTTGCCGGTCCACCCATCCGCGGATACGCCATGTACAACACCGAGATCCTCTGTGAGGATCGAGTGCCCCGGATAGCTCAGGGGCAAGACGCTGAGCACTTGGATCACGCCGACTTGGCCGTCCGGGAGAGGCTCCCAGGTCAGAGGATCGCGGATAATTACGTCAGCGTAGTTGGGTGGACGCAGGTAGCCGTCAGCCGCCTCCATGAAAACGGATCCGACCTGCTCGACCATCCCATAGAAGTTGTGGATACGAGTCATCCCCGTGTCGCGCTCCAAGGCGGAACGAAACTCCTTATTATCCACAGCCTCATCTAGGAGCTTCTTCCAGCCGCCGCTGTGGATCAGTACGGCGTTGCTCAGGTCAAGGCCGAGGCCGCAGATTCGCTGGTAAAAGTACTTCCAGACCATGAAGGTGAACCCGAAGATCAGGATCGGGCCGCCGGAGTGCTTCTGCAGAAACTCCCGCAACGCATCAACATCCAATTCCATATCATCGTTGAGCGCGTACAAGTGCTTGCGCCCATACGGGATCATGCCGAGGACTCCCGCGCCTCGGGCACTGAACTCTTTACGGTTCTTCACAACGTTCGGGGTATCGACGATAATCATCGGTAGTCGCTGCGACCCAAGCACGTGGGTCATTATCTTCGTCAAAGCCGTCGACTGACGCGATGCCGTCTCGCGGTCAAGCACGATCCGGCTTACCTGTTGGCCCGTGGTACCGCTGGATGTCATCACCTTGAATACCTCAGCATCCGGGACGCTGCTCAACAGGTGCTGCTTGAAGATATTCACAGGGATAAACGGTAGCCCGGCCAGCCCCGCGCCCGGCGGCAGGTCGTTCGCGGCGAGCATGCGCCTATACTCCGGCGAGTGGTCGGAGTGCCACTGGGTCAGGGCCTCCAGCTCACGCTGCAGAATAGCTTCTTTTTCCTGCTGAGGAATGGAGAACTGTGGGCGCGCGGTAAGTTCGTCGAACAATCAGCTCACCTGCCCCGCCGTGTGTCGTTCGGTGAGGCTGCGGTAGTCCACCTTGCCGCTCGGCATCACCGGAAATTCCGAGTCAAAGTGCATCACGATCGCGGCGCTGGGTGCCTTAAGCGTGCGGGAGAGGGATTTGCGGGCGCTAGTGATCGCTTCCGAATCCGTGCACTGATGGTGGATGTGCAACTTGTCGTTGCCTCCTACCGCGGCGACGACGCCGAGGCCAGCCATCAGAGTCTCGACCTCATCGAGGCTCACCCTGGTTCCGAACAGTTTTGCTATGCGCTTGATGCGCCCCGTAACGAAAAGAAATCCATCGGGATCGATGTACCCGAGGTCACCAGTTCTGAGTACGCCGTTGGCCACATCTTCACCGGTCAGGTCCTCGCGCACCGATGCATAACCCAGCATGACGTTGGGCCCCCGGTAGACGATTTCACCCCGTGTGCCCGCCGGTAGATCACTATCGACCTCGTCGATGAATAGGTCGCCACCGCTCATCGACAGGCCGGCAGATGCGAGCTTCTCGTGAAGGCGGCTGGACGGCAGACAGGAGATGCGTGGCCCTGCCTCAGTCTGTCCATACATGATGAAGAACTCGACTTCGTTCGCCGCGCAGAGTGACTGCAGTTCAGACACGCTCTCGACATCCAGCTTGCCGCCGGCCTGGGTGATCTTTGTGATCGATGGCGTCTTGGCCGGGGAGTACTTGAGTTTTTTGAGCATCGCGAACGTATACGGGACACCGGCAAACGTGGTGACAGAGTGGTCAGCAATTGCAGACCAAAAAAGCGGATCGACGACGCTCGCCGAACTTATGACCACCGAAGCCCCGGCAGCAAGGTGCGAGTTGAGCACCGATAGGCCGTAGCTGTAGTGCAACGGCATACTCGTGAGGGCTCGATCATGTTCAGTTATCGAGAGACTCGATATGATGCTCCGCGTGTTTGCGTTGACGTTGCTCTCAGAGAGCCGCACCATGCGGGGGCTGCCCGTGCTCCCCGACGTCGAGAGCAAAATCGCGAGATCGCCGCAGACATCGAACGCGTCTGATGCAGTTCGCCTCTGCGCCGAGTCGCCTTGAGTAGCGTCATACCCGAGGAAGTTCCTCGTGGAATCTGTGCCCAGAATCCACTCCGGCCGGTACCCCGCGAGAATGCCATCTAGTGGCTCCGATGCGATCGCCGCGTCGAGGGGCATAACTGAGTATCCGGCGGCGAGGGCTGCAAGGTAATCGATGACCGTTGCAATATTGTTCTGGCACAAGAGTAGCGCTACGCCAGTGCTATCTGTGAGTTGGACTCTTCGCTGCTGCACCAAATCGTCCAGCTCGTCGTAGCTCAAGGCAGAACCATCAGCTGAATCAATCAGGGCTGTTGAGGCTCCTCGGCGTCCGACAAAATCTAGCCTCATGAAATGACCATTCCTCCATCGACGCCAATAACTTGACCCGTGATGTATTCAGATAAGTCGCTTGCCAAGAATAGGATTGCGCGAGCGACATCGTCAGCTGTTCCGATTCTTGCCATCGCGATTGAGGCCACCCGCTGCTCGAAAATCTCTGGAGGAATCGACCGCGCCATCTCAGTGTCGATGAATCCCGGCGCGATCGCGTTGACACGGATCCCCGAGGCAGCGAGTTCCTTCGCGGCAGACTTGGTGAGGCCGAGAAGAGCAGCCTTCGATGAGGAGTAAACGATCTGTCCGGCATTTCCTTCTACCCCGATGATCGAGGCAATGTTGATAATGGACCCTGCACCGGCACGCTTCATGAGGCGTGCACCTCCCTGCAGGAAGTGAATTGAGGAGATCGTGTTTGTCTCAAACGTCTTGGTGATCGACTCATCTGACACCATGCCAATGAGCGCATCATCGAGAATTCCCGCGTTATTTACGAGAATATCTAGGCGCCTATATGTGGAGAAAACCTGCCTCAGGGCGGCGCGAATTTGGTCAGGATCCCTGACATCCGCAAGCACCCCCGAATGCACACCGCCGAATAGTTCGCCGAGCTCGGCGGCCCGCGCATCCACTGTTGCCTGGTCAGTGCGTCCGTGTATGACGAGGGTTGCGCCGTGTTCGGCGAGCATCTCGGCGGTTCGCCATCCGATTCCCCGGGTAGAGCCAGTTACTAGGGCAACCTTCCCGGTGAGGTCAAGCAAACTCAAATTTCGACCCCGTACTTCTTCAACACCTCTCTCGCGACCAGGTAACTGTTGAGTCCAATCACATCCTCGGTCTCAAGCATCACATCGAACGCGTCTTCAATCTCGCTGACGAGCTGCATGTGCGCGACCGAGTCCCACTCTTCGACCTGACGGTATGCCAGTGTCTCGAAATCTACGTCTGGCGCGACTTCTAGCCCCGCCACGAATGCCGCTCTGAGGGTGTCTTCGTTGCTCATATGCGGTGGTCTCCCAAAGTTTCGTCCGCGAAAATTTTCTTTAAATATGCTAGCAGGATTCGCTCAGGGGTCGGCCGACGCGAGGCCACCCCGTTTTTTGGGTGTTTGCGCAGGAATGGGGCGTCAATCTGACAGGGCAAGGGGCGATGTCGCTGGTAGTCTGGCGCCGATGAAACGTATCTGGACGACGCTGCGAGAGTTGCTGCCCCTTCTTCCTGCGGGCGCACGCCGCTTTTTCGCGGAGTACATGGCCTGGACGAGCTCCCTGACAATCTTAGACGTCGCCGCGGTGGGTCTGTTTGCGGTGGTGATCTCACCAGTCATCAGCGGTGGCGCTCTCTCCCTCCCGGTGCTCGGGGAACTTCAGGCCTCCGCGACGCCGCTGCTCATCGGCATCGCGTGCCTGCTCATCGTATGCAAAAGCGCACTGGCAGCGTACCTGCACTGGATCGCGACTCGTCGCTTCGCGAAATACGAACTCGAAATCGGCCAACGCCTGTTCAGCGCCTACATCCACTCGAGCTGGGAAGAACGTTCGAAGCGCAGCGTCGCTGAGATAACCCGCATCGCCGATGCTGGAATCTCGGGAACTCTAATGGGATTCGTGCTTCCGCTTGCGGCGCTTCCAGCCATTGTGACTACCTTCGTGCTCATCCTCGTGGTGCTCGTCTTCGCCGACCCCATGACGTCAGCAATCGCCCTCGTCTACCTCGTACTCGTGGCCTTGGTCGTCAACCGCGCTGTGATCAAGCGAGCGCTTGAAGCCGGCCAGGTCAACCGCGACTACAGTTATCGCGTCGCCGTACTGATGACCGAGATGGTTGATGCACTTAAAGAGTTGAGCTTGCGCAATCACCTAGGCAAGGTGGCGACAATCGTAACGAACCAGCGGGTGCACGCCGTGCGGGCTCGGGCCAATAGTTCCTTTCTCGGCATCATTCCTGGTCGCGCATTCGAGGTGGCCCTTGTGGGCGGATTCCTGCTGGTAGGGCTTGCGTCTTATCTGACCTCGGGCGTCGAGGGCGCGATAGCCTCGGTGGCCCTCTTCGCCGTCACGGGTTTTCGACTTCTCCCCGCTATCTCCGGAATCCAGGGAAGCATACAGCAGGCAACGGCTTCCATCCCCTCGGCTCGGGATGTCATCGGGGACATAGTCGGGGCGGAGAAAAACGTTTCGGCCACCTCCGTCACGTCCGATACAGCGATGCTACCTGCCGCGCCCCGGTCTCTTTCCCTTGGAACCGTGTCGTTCTGCTATCCGCGCTCAACCGAGACGGTGCTCAAAGGCCTCTCACTCAATATCCCTCTCGGGAGCTCGCTCGGAATAGTCGGGCCCTCCGGCGCCGGCAAGTCGACCTTGATCGACCTCATACTGGGGCTTAGCGTTCCGACCGCAGGTCAGATCAGCATCGATGGTCTGCCCTTGACCGCGGTGATTCGTGCGTGGCGGGACCGGGTGGGCTACGTTCCGCAGCGAGTCGCACTGTTCGACGGTTCGATCGCACAAAATGTCGCACTCACGTGGGATGACAACTTCGATCGGGAGAGAGTGGTGGCTGCTCTCGAGAAAGCGCGCCTGACCTCTCTGATCACCAATCGCGACGGCGGAATCGACGAGCGCATCGGGGAACGCGGGGCCTCGCTCTCCGGCGGTCAACAGCAACGGCTCGGAATCGCCCGAGCGTTATATACAAACCCCCTCGTGCTAGTGCTCGACGAAGCCACAAGTTCACTCGATACGAAAACCGAGGACGAGGTAACCCAAGCCATCAGGGACCTACGTGGAGAAGTCACGCTGATCTCCGTTGCACACCGATTGTCAACCATCAAAGACTACGACCAAGTCTGCTATCTGGAAAACGGGAGAATTTTAGGCAAGGGAACCTTTTCAGAAGTGGCGCTCGCGGTACCCGCTTTTGGCGAGCAGGTCTTACTCGCCGGCCTGTCTAGGAAGTCCGGGCTCACTCCGTCAAGCAGGGCAGGACGCCCCGAAACAACGGCGACCACGGGGTCGACGGAACAATGAAGGCGTGGGTCGGGCAGCGGCTTGCTGATAGGAACGCCCTCCCGCGGTGGGCGAACTACGCGATCGATTACGTCGCGGATAATCCGATGAGCCTCCTTGGTAGAATCGCCGCTCGACGGATCGGCAAGCCGCGGCCAGGAAACCCTGCGACGCGGTTCGAAGACCGCAGAACGAGAGTCTATATTGCGCCGGTCAATTACTCTGGACAAGCGTGGGAGTGGGCTCGCTCGCTTGAGCTTCATGGCCACTCGATCTCAGCTAGATCAATGGCCATGGATGTACTGGGGGGCTTCGCATACCGTGCCGATCTGCTTGTTGCTCCTGTGGTTTATAACAACGACCCTCACTGGCAGCGGCGAGAATTTGCCGCGGCAGCAACAGCAACGCACGCCCTCATCGAGGCCGAAGTTGCGCCGTTCGGACGCTTGTTGGGACGCGACGTTGGGAGACAGGTGCGCGCGCTTATCGAGGCGGGTGTGGATGTCGCCTTCATGTGCCACGGCACAGATATCCGGCTGCCGAGCCGGAACGTATCACGCACACCGTGGTCCCCTTATCTCGATGCGGAGTTGTACACCGCACGCTACGAGACTCTTGCGCTTCGCAACCGCGCACTTCTCAAGGAGCTGGCTAGACCGGTCTTCGTCTCGACCCCAGACCTCCTCGCCGACGTCGATGGCGGCATCTGGTGCCCGGTCGTCGTAGAGGTTGACCGCTGGTCGTCCCCGCGCACTTCACCGGCGCCAGGAAAACTGCTGCGCGTCGCCCACGCCCCATCCGCCCTCGCAATCAAGGGAACAGCACTCATCGAGCCCACCCTCAAACGTCTCCAAGCGGAAGGAGTAATCGAGTACACGCGGCTCGTGTCCGTTGCCTCAGCCGATATGCCTGCACGCTTCGCTGAGGCAGACATCGTGCTTGACCAGTTCCGGCTCGGCTCTTACGGAGTTGCGGCGTGCGAGGCGATGGCCTCGGGCTGCGCCGTACTCGGGCATGTACTACCCGACGTCCGGGCGACCGTAAAGCAAGCGACCGGCCACGAACTGCCGATCATCGAGGCGACCGCGGATACCCTCGAAGGTATTCTCCGCGGGCTGGCGGGAGATTCGCGCGCACTCAGCGAATCGCGCGACTCCGGCCCGGCATTCGTGCAAGAAGTGCATAGTGGCCGGCTCAGTGCGGCAATCCTTGCAGACAATTGGCTCGGACCGCGATCGAAAGGTAAAGCGCGTGCGTCCGAGCATTGATAGCGTATGGGACAAGATCTCGAAACCGGTCCCGGCTGTCAAAACACCAGCGATCGATTCGGGGAGTGGTGCGGAGGTGCCGGTGACAATCGTCAGCCGAATCTGCTCATCGAGGTCGTCGACCGCATCGTTTCTCATTCAGACGACCGCGGCACGACCGGTCACCGTGGGTCGCAAAGTCGAAGCGCTCACGACGGGACCGTCGGTGGACAGCCGGACCTCAGTGGGCCACTGCGTGCGTGTGCAGCGCACCCGTACGCTGCGGGATGCCCCGAGTTACGTGAAAGAGAAGCTTCCGTCTCTGGGATTCGAAAACCTCCGCACCGTCGGAATGCTGGTCTCTCGACGTTCCGGCGTCTGGTGGGACGCAGCGAAGGAGCGCAGATGAAGTGGTTCTTCGGGCTCGCGCACCACGTGTCATCTTCGCTTGTTGGCAACCGCTCGCGGCTGCCGAAATTTATCAATCGCCTGATCGATGATGTCTCGAAAAACCCCGACGGCATGTTCGGCCGTATAGCGTCCGCGGCCCTTGGGGGAACCAACAGGGCACAGGTCCCACCCGCGACACTCGCACCCGATGGGGACGTGCGGGTCTATATCGGCCCCACGAACTACTCCGGGCAGGGATATCTGTGGGCCCGGGCACTTGAGGCTACAGATTCCTCAACGGGCGCCCGCAACATGTCCGTCGAACTTCCAGGAGGGTTCGCGTTCCGGGCAGATACCTCCGTGCCGGTTGCTGTTTATAACCGCTCAGCAGACTGGCAGAATGCGGAGTTATCGGCCGTAAGCAGCTACACCCACATATTATTCGAAGCCGAGCGCCCACTGTTTGGCAGCCTGTTTTGCCGTGATGTGGCGCGCGAGGAGTCAATACTAGCGGGCCGGGGGCTATCCACGGCGTTCCTGAGCCACGGCACCGACATCAGGTCACCGCGGCACCACCGCGAGCTCAACCGCTGGTCTCCGTTTCTCGAACCCACCGACGAGAACGCCCTGCTCCAGAGGGATGCCGACGCGAACTTGAGGTTGCTGCAAGGTGCCGGGCGTCCCGTGTTTGTATCGACTCCCGATCTGCTCATCGATATCCCCACTGCACACTGGTGCCCGGTCGTCGTCGATGCAGCTCTGTGGCAGACGGCGCTTACCGTCATGACCCGGGATGTTCCCGTGGTCGCGCACATTCCCAGCTCCGGGGCAATGAAGGGATCCGATCTCATCGAGGGTGCCATGCTCGAGTTGCAGGCGGAGGGAATTATTAGGTACCGCCGAGTCACCGGTGTCGCCGCGACGGAAATGCCACACCTGATTGCGCAGGCCGATGTCGTGCTCGACCAGTTTCGACTTGGTTCCTATGGGGTGGCGGCGTGCGAGGCCATGGCTGCGGGGCGGGTCGTCGTTGGCCACGTGCTCCCGTTCGTGCGTGAGCACGTTCTCAACATCACGGGACTCGAACTGCCTATTCTTGAGGCAACACCTGACACAATCTCCCAAGTCATCTGTGGTCTGGCTTCGGATGTTACCCGTGCACGTGCGATGGCACAGGACGGCCCTGGATTCGTGCGGGCAGTCCATTCGGGTGAACTGAGCGCTCGCGCGTTGCGGGACTTCTGGATCGACGCCTGAGCCAGGCGACAGCCGAGCACAATCGTGAGTTCTTCGACGCGCGAGCAGCGCTCTGAAGGGCTTGTCGACTCCGATATGAGGTGTAGCTGTCGCGGGGGAGATTGATATACTTGAGGCTATGAAGCCTCCCGCAGTAGATGTGATTATTGCTGTGCATTCGGCGACTCGCCCGATCGCGCGTGCGGTAAGTTCCGTGCTTGCCCACACGGCAGCCGATGTTCGTGTGACGGTTGTTGCGCACAACATCGATCCCGAGGTCATCCGTGCCAATCTCGGGGAATGGGCAGGTCATCCCAGCGTTCGGCTTCTGGCGCTCGCCGACGGCATTAATAGCCCTGCTGGCCCCCTCAACCTCGGCTTGGCTCAATCGACTGCCCCCTTCACCACCATCATGGGTTCGGATGATGAATTCGAGCCCGAAGCAATCGATTCCTGGCTGAAGATGCAGCGCAAAACTGATGCCGGGTTCATCATCGCGCGAGTCTATGATGAAGGTCGCGGCAATACTGCGGCGCCGCCAGTGCGACTGTTTCGCAAACGCAATCTGGACCCGGTGAAGGATCGTCTGTCGTACCGTAGCGCACCCCTCGGTCTCATCTCGCGAACGCATTTCGGCGACCTTCGATTCACCGAAGGAATGGCTTCTGGGGAGGACTTAGGGTTTGTTACCACTATATGGTTTGCTGGCCATCCTCTTGCTTTCGATCGCAACGGTCCCGCGTACTATGGACATCTCGACGAACCCGATCGAGTCAGCTTCACCCCACGCCCCATCGCCTCTGACTTCGCATTTTTGGATGAGATTCTCGATCAGGAGTGGTTCGAGCAGCTCACGCTCGGTCCAAGACGCGCAATTTGCGTGAAAATTCTCCGCACCTCGGTATTCGACGCTATGCTCGCACGAATCGGTAAGGCTACCTGGACGCTGGGTGAGCGCGCAGAGCTCGGCGCCGCTGTGGGCCGAATCATCGGCGCTGCTCCTGGGGCAGAGTTTTTACTATCTCGCATCGATCGAACCGTTCTTGAGTCGATCGTGGCCGGCACCACAAACGAGCAATCACTATTGCTAATGCAGCAACGCTGGAATTATCGGTCGCTTCAGGCCGTCGTCCCTCGCAACCTGCTTCTCGCCCTTCACCGTCAGGGACCTTTCCGGACGCTGCTGGCCAGTATCTTTGTCACTCGTCGCGCGAGCTGGTTGTGAGCACGGTTGGCTACCCGCTAGTAGCTGATAGAGTTACGGCTTCATGAAACGTATTTGGGCCACGCTGCGTGAGTTGCTGCCCCTCCTCCCGAAAGACGCCCAGCGGTTCTTCTCGTGGTACATCGCGATGACCAGTTCACTCACGGTCCTTGACGTGTTGGCAATGGGTCTTCTCGCGTTGGTGATCACCCCAACGATCAGCGGCACCGACATCCGAATCCCCTTTCTGGGGGAGCTCCCGTCGTCGTTGGCTCCGACCATGATTCTCATCGCCTGCCTACTGATCGTATTCAAGAGCGCGCTGGCAGTGCTGCTGCATTGGCGTGCAACCCGCAGATTCGCGCGCTACGAACTCGAGATCGGCCAGCGACTGTTCAGCGCCTATATCCGCTCAAGTTGGGAAGAGCGATCCAAGCGCAGTGTCGCGGAGATCACTCGCATTGCTGATGCGGGCATCGCCAATACGATCATGGGATTCCTGCTCCCACTGGCAATCGTGCCCGCCTCGGTCACAACCTTCGTGCTGATCCTCCTCGTGCTGGTTATCGCCGATCCGCTCACCTCCGTCATAGCCTTCGTTTACCTCAGCCTCGTCGCCTTGCTCGTGAACAAGATCGTCACGAAGCGTGCGCTTGAAGCCGGCCAAGTCAACCGCGATTACAGCTACCACGTTGCGGCTCTGATGACCGAAATGGTTGACGCCCTCAAAGAACTGAGCCTACGAAACCGACTAGAACAAGTCGCCGAAGTCGTGACGTCCCAACGCATCCACGCGGTGCGTGCCCGCGCGAACGGTTCGTTCCTGGGAGCGGTCCCGATGTACGCATTCGAGGCCGCACTTGTCGGCGGCTTCGCTCTTATCGGTGGGGCCGCCTACCTGACCGCGGGCGCGGATGCGGGAATAAGCGCCGTGGCGCTGTTCGCTGCCACGGGGTTCCGATTGATCCCTGCCATTAATGGGATTCAGGGCAGCATCGTGCAGGCTACCGCATCTATCCCCTCTGCGCGTGACGTGATCGAAGACATGGTGGGGGCCGAGAAGAACACCTCCCTCGCGTCCGAGGGTGCAGACGCTGCACCGCTCCCCGAGTCACCGCGTCTGCTTCGCCTAGATGGCATCACGTTCCGGTATCCCCGAGGCAAGGAGGTAGTTCTGAACGGGCTGTCCCTCGACATCCCCCTCGGAAGCTCGCTCGGGATCGTCGGTCCGTCCGGCGCGGGCAAGTCAACAGTCATCGACCTCATCCTCGGACTCAGCGTGCCGACAGCGGGAAACATCACCCTAGATGGATTCCCGCTCACGCACGTTATCCGCGCTTGGCGCGACCGCGTTGGATACGTGCCCCAGCGGGTCGCCCTGTTCGACGGCACCATCGCCCAGAACGTCGCCCTGACGTGGGACGATGATTTCGACGAGCGCTTGGTGATCGAGGCGCTCGAACGTGCACAGTTAGGTGGTCTAATAGCCGGCCGAGAATTGGGTATCAACGAGCGTATTGGTGAGCGCGGGATTTCACTCTCCGGCGGCCAGCAGCAGCGCCTAGGTATAGCGCGCGCCCTCTATACCGACCCCCTCGTTCTCGTGCTCGACGAAGCAACGAGTTCGCTCGACACCAAGACCGAAGACGACGTCACGCAAGCGATTCGCAGCCTACGGGGTGAAGTGACCATCATCTCGGTCGCGCATCGCTTATCTACGATTAAAGACTACGACCAGGTGTGCTACCTGGAAAACGGTCGGATCGTGGGAAGCGGAACATTCTCAGAACTCGCTCTATCGCATGCCGCGTTCGGTGAACAGGTCGCGCTCGCCGGCCTCGCGCATGCGACCGGACCGCAGAGAACGCCCACAGTGCCCTGATTCGCTTGACCCCATGCTCAAAATCGCCTATTGGAAAGAAACTGCCTCATGCACCCCCTCATAGAAAAAGCGTGGAAGGCCACCCCGAAACCAATTCAAGACACTATTGCAGTTACCGTTGATCGCCTCTCGAGAGTGCAGCTCCCACACCCTCCGACCGTCTCGCAAAGCGCGAACAACCGCGTATTCATAGGCCCGACCAACTACGCCGGCCAGGGCTACCGATGGGCTCGCGCGATAGAAGCCAACCCCCTCACCGCGGCATGCAGCATGGTTGGCGCCGAGAACAACGCGTTCGGCTACGACGTGGATTACACGGTTCGATGGCGCACAATGACGCACTCGCGGCAGTGGCAGAATCAGTTTCTCGACACTTTGGCCACGAGCTTTACCCACGTTCTCATCGAGGCGGAGATGCCCATTCTCGGTGGACTGCACAACGAGGACCTTCGGCGCCAGATTTCCACGCTGCGTGAACGCGGACTCGCTGTCGGGATGATCTGTCACGGCACCGACGTGAGACTCCCCAGCCGCCACGCCGCTCTCGAGCCGTGGTCGTTCTTGGCGGATAACGAGTGGGTTCCTCTGCGACTCGCCGAAGCCGAAATACAAGCCAATCTCGACCTGCTCGAGGAGGTTGCGGCCCCAACTTTCGTGTCCACGCCCGGGCTGTTGGTTGATGTTCCCTATGGACACCTCCTCCCCGTAGTTATTCTCCCGTCGATGTGGAACAATACGGCGCCCGTGCTCGAACGCATGCGCCCTCGGGTACTGCACGTGCCGTCCAACGCTGTAACTAAGGGAACCCACAAGATCGCACCGGTGCTGGAACGACTGCACGAAGAGGGCCTCATCGAATACGTGCAGTCCGTTGGACTCGAGCATTCGGAGATGCCCGACCTATATGCGTCCACCGACGTCGTACTCGACCAATTCAGGTCTGGCGACTACGGAGTCGCCGCCTGTGAGGCCATGGCTGCGGGCCGTATCGTAGTCTCACATGTGAGCGACCGCGCGCGTGAGATCGTCTCTACCGAAACAGGAATCGATTTGCCAATCGTCGAAGCCACGATCGACTCCTTAGAGGTGGTGCTGCGCGATATCCTCGCTCACCCGGACCATTACCGCACTGTTGCAGCTCGCGGCCCCGCCTTCGTCGACGAAGTGCACGATGGACGCATGTCCCGCCAAGCACTCGAAGCGCATTTCCTGGAGGCCTGAGGCTCATCCCGGTGAGTGGCCCCCACTGAGTCCGTGCTCAGCGGGTAGCGTCGGAGATCAGACTCATCAATGCCCCAGTCGTTCAGCGATCGCAGTGACCTCATCGGCAACCACAGAAAGAGAGAAGTGCTCCCGCGCCCACATGCTCAGGTCTGAGCGCTGTCGATCCCGGAGTGGGGCTGCCGCAATTTGCTTCATTGCCTCCGCGACCGCGGCTGGCTCATAGTCGAGGGCGAACCCGACCGGCTGCTTCCCCCGGTGCTTGTCAATAAACTCCGCAGTGGGTCCGACCCCCGTAAAGATCACTGGACAACCAGCGGCGATTGAGGCATAGAGCTTGGTGGTGAACGCATAGTCGTAGCCCTGCGCCGGCCTGAGGCTCGCCAGCGAAGCGGTGGCACCCGCCAGCAGTCGGTTCAGGATCGGACCATCGACGGGATCGCGGAACTCGACGCCGCCGACACCGAGCCGATCACGCACACTCTGCAGTTGGACGCGCTGGGACCCGTTGCCGACGAAGATAAGTCGGAAGTCCGGATTGTTCGCGCGAAACTGAGCGAATGCCTCCACGAAAATGGAAGCTCCGTGCCATTCCGAGTAGGTGCCGCCGTAGACGAAGTACGGCCCGCCTAGAGGTGGGACCTTCTCAAAACGAAAGACTGTGGTGTCAACCCCGAATCCTACGACGGTCGACTCGGTTGCCGATCCGAGCTCCCTCATCCGATCGGCGACGCCACTCGAGATCGTGATGATGTGGGTGGCGCCGCGCCAAGCAAAAACTTCAATCTTGCGCAGTAACGCCAGTACGAGGCCCGATCGAGTCGCCATCGCTGCCGCATCAGACCAGACGTCTGCCGCATCGTAAATATATGGCCGCCGCAGCAACGCTAACGCCAGCCGGACGACTGCCCCGGTAGTCGGCGGTGGCTCGACAATATACACATCAGCCCGGCGAGTGAAGAGCAGACGAAAAAATAGTGGAATATCGAAGCTCATATAGGGTAAATATCCCCGCACATAGCCGCTCCTGTCGCGCAGCACCCAGCTACGCCGAACACGGATGCCAGCCGGATCCGTAATCGCGATCTCTGCTGGCTGCTTCGTCGTTAAGACCGTGACCTCGTGCCCAGCATTCTTTAGCGACTGCGCGATGGACTCCAGGATGAAGGAGGCCGCGGACGGTTCCGGAGAGTAGATTCGGCTCACGATGACGACGCGCATCTAAGTCAGATCCAGAAATCCGTCGAGCAGAATTCGACTCAAGAGGGAGCGGTCGAGCAGCACACGCGAGATCAGTTTCATCGTAGTCGAGGGTATCAGCAGGTTGATACCGGTGTTCCGTTTGGCACGGTACGTCTAGGTCTGGGATGAGTGAACGAGCGCAGAACTTGGCTCATAAAGAGTGCTTGGCAGGAAACGCATCGAGCACCAGCGCAGCACCATCGTTGACATCACTCTCGGTGACCTCATTAGCGACAGCGAGTACGTCATCCGGAGCCTGCCCCATGGCAACACCGCGACCGTGAACCGACGCCCACTGCAGCATGTCGATATCGTTGCGGCCATCACCCATCGCAAACACGCGGGTGCGCGGGATGCCGAGACGCGAACGCACATTTTCGAGCGCCGTTGACTTGTTGACACCATCGGGCGCAATGTCGAGCCAGGCGGTCCATCCCACGTTATAGCTGACTTGATGGAGGCCCATTTTCGCGACGACGGAAAGAAAATCCTCGACCTGATGTTCCGGTGAAATTACCACAACGCGGGTGGCCTGCACCGTGACCAGCTCGTCAAAGGACACATCTTCACTAACTGAACCGAGGGCGCCGTCAGGGAACTTTCCATCAACGAAGAACTTGCCGGTCTGATCTTCGACCGCATAATTTGCCGTACCCAAGTGGCTTTTGATGCTCGTCAACACCTCTTTGGGGTTGAACATCTCCACGAATTCGCGCCGGTATCCGCCCTCGCCCATCGCATCGCGCTTGAGTGTGATTGCACCGTTTGAGCAGATGACATACTCAGGCTTGAGGCCCAGCTTGTGCAGAATGGGTAAAGTCATGGCAACCGAGCGGCCGGTGGCCAACATCACTTCGTGGCCGGCATCCCGAACCTTTGCGACCGCCGCAATAACGACGTCGTTCATCTCACCAGATTCCAACAGCACAGTGCCGTCAATGTCGAGTGCGATGAGCCAGCGATTGTTGGACGCTACAACGGTCACGCCAGTGGCTCCAATATTTCGAGTCCGCCCATATACGATCTCAGCGCTTGTGGCACGACAACTGAGCCGTCGGGCTGTTGATGTGTTTCGAGAATTGCGACCAACCAGCGGGTTGTCGCGAGAGTCCCATTGAGGGTGGCGACCGGTGCGGTCTTGCCCGATTCGGTACGGTAGCGGATGTCGAGCCTGCGCGCCTGATAGGTCGTGCAGTTGGAAGTTGACGTGAGTTCGCGGTAGGTGCCCTGGGTGGGAACCCACGCCTCAACGTCGTATTTGCGGGCAGCGCTCGAACCGAGATCACCACCAGCAACATTGATGACACGGTAACTCAGCTCGCACGCCTGCAGCATTGATTCTTGGAATGTGAGCAGGCGTTCGTGCTCCTCTTGGGAATTCTCGGGCAGCACATAGCTGAACATTTCAAGCTTGTTGAACTGGTGCACCCGCAGGATGCCGCGGTTGTCTTTGCCTGCGGAACCCGCTTCGCGGCGGTAGCACGTCGACCAGCCGGCATAGCGCAGCGGCCCCGTCGACAGATCGATGATCTCGTCGGAGTGGTACCCGGCGAGCGCCACCTCACTGGTTCCGGTGAGGTACAGGTCGTCAGCAGGCAGGTAGTAGACCTCGTCAGAGTGTTCACCGAGAAACCCGGTGCCCGCCATGATTTCGGGCCGCACCAGGGTGGGAGTGATGAGGGGGATGAAGTCGCCGGCTATCGCGCGATCGAGGGCCATGTTCATGAGACCCAGTTCGAGGCGCGCGCCAACACCCTTGAGAAAGTAGAAGCGGCTGCCCGATACTTTCACTCCGCGAGGAATGTCGATGGCGCCAAGAATTTCGCCAAGGTCGGCGTGGTCACGCGGTTCAAAATCGAACGTGGCGGGGGTGCCAAATTCGCGCACGAGCTCCCAGTCATCCTCGCCGCCGGTCGGCACACCATCTGCTGTGATGTTGCCGAGGGCGCCAACGATGCGGGTGAATTCGGCCTCAGCGTCGGTCGACACCAGCTGGGCGGCCTTCACCCGGGCGGCAAGCTTCTGTGCCTCAGCAACAAGAGCTTTCTTCTCCTCGGAAGGCGCCTGAGCTACCTTCTTGCCGACGCTGTTCTGCTCAGCCCGAAGAGCCTCAAATTCGCCGATACACGAACGGCGGTTCTGATCTGCAGCAATTGCGTCATCGACCAAGTGAACGGATGCGCCGCGGGCACGTTGCGATTGGCGCACAGTATCGGGATTATCTCGGAGAATTTGGGGGTCA
>Ga0307486_1001273_pt1 | contig 19820 bp, 16 predicted proteins | sample CBIW02metaG_FD_203663 | JGI IMG/M metagenome (GOLD analysis project Ga0307486, IMG submission 203663) | Sea-ice brine microbial communities from Beaufort Sea near Barrow, Alaska, United States - CBIW 0.2 | ecosystem: Environmental > Aquatic > Marine > Coastal | place: USA: Alaska | collected...
CGGGAAACCTCTTTCGCCTTATGCAATAACAAAATATGTAAATGAATTGTATGCCGATATTTTCAAGTCTGCATACAATCTGGATACCATCGGATTGCGTTATTTCAATGTTTTTGGAAGAAAACAGGATCCGGATGGAGCTTATGCCGCGGTTATCCCTAAATTTGTTATTCAGTTGATGAATCACCAATCACCTTTAATAAACGGTGACGGTACTTACTCGCGCGATTTCACTTATATAGACAATGTGATCCAAATGAATCTGCTGGCACTTACTTCTGAAAATAAAGAAGCCGTAAATCAGGTGTACAATACCGCCGTAGGTGACCGAACAAATTTACTGGAGCTAACAACGCTAATAAAAGAATATTTATCTAAATACGATCCTGAAATTGCTAATGTCGAAATCAAACACGGGCCAAAAAGGGCAGGGGATATTCCACATTCATTAGCATCGGTGGAAAAAGCTAAGTCATTTTTAAATTATGATCCCAAATTTGATATTCGCTCAGGACTAAAAGAGGCTATAGAATGGTACTGGGAAAATCTTAAATAGTATGATTAAAAGATTATATTTGTTAATATATGAATGATTTTTTTAGATCTTTATATTCCACGTTTAATATTCTAATTCTCTGATAAATATTGTTTATATCCATTGTAATTCCTGTTTTTCAATCTGAAAATACTCTAGACCTCCTGTTGGAAAGGCTGGATACATGTATAAAGCAATTAAATAAACCATTTGAAATAATTTTAGTAGATGATGGAAGTATAGATAATTCCTGGAATAAAATACTTAACCATTATCATTCTTCAAATCATATCAAGGCTATTAAATTTAGCAGGAATTTTGGTCAGCATAATGCCATTACAGCTGGTTTAGAGCTTTCTACAGGTAATTGGGTTGTAGTAATGGACTGTGATTTACAAGATCAGCCTGAGGAGATAATTAGATTATTAAATAAAGCTGAAGAGAATTTTGATGTGGTATTAGGACAGCGTTTATATAGAAATGATTCTATAATTAAGACTTCAACTTCCTTCCTGTTTTATAGGATTTTAGAAAAATTATCTGGACTTAAATTTGAAAAAGGAATAGGGAATTTTGGAATCTATAGAAGAAAAGTAATCCATGCAGTATTAAGTTATAAAGAAAAATTTAGACCTTTTCCGATTATAGTAAGAGTAGTAGGATTTAAGCGATGTGCAATAGAAGTGAAACATGGTAAGCGTAAGCAAGGAAAATCCAATTATACAGGATTTGGATTGCTTAAAGGGGCTATGAATACTATCCTCTATTATTCTCATAAACCTATTTGGATTTTTATTGCAGGGGGACTTGGAATGGTTTCTTTTGTTTTTTTTATATTTGTAAGTTTGTTTTTTATGCTTTTTAAAATTAATACAACGGATTTAATTTTAAGCCTTATTTTATTAATGAGTTTTGTGAGCCTAAACGTAGCTATGATTGGGATATATGTTTCTCGCATATTTATTGAGAGTAAAAATAGACCATTGTATATCATCGATGAAAAGCTATTATAAAGCTAAAAATTTATGGAATATCAACTTCATCGCTTAGAATGGGATTCAAATTTTTTTGGATTTTCAGTTGCAAATTTTGAAGGAGTAATAAATAATAAAACTCTCGAGAAAATTTATTTAGAAAATATTGATCTGGTTTATTATTATAGTCAGTCATTACTTAATGATAAATTTAAGGAAAATATTTTTTATAATATTCAACTGGTGGATTCTAAAGTGGCACTAAAAAGAATCCTTTCTGATGATAAAGAAATGCACCCTAATGTTTCTTTATATGATGGGCTTGAAGCTAATGATCAATTAATATATTTAGCTCAGCATGCAGGGGGACATACTCGTTTTAATAAAGATCCAAATATTTCTGATAAAAAATATAAGGAGCTCTTTACTATTTGGATTGAACGTTCTGTAAAAAGGGAGATTGCTGATTATATTTTAGTTTATAAAGATAATGGACAAATTGTAGGCTTTGCTGTTATTGATTTAAGATTGTCAGGACCCTATGTTTCTTTGCTTGCAGTTGATTTTAAGTATGAAGGTAAAGGGGTTGCCTTTGCTCTTATGAGATCCATTGAGAAAATATTAAGTGACAAAGGGTTTACAGAAGTTCATGGTGCAACTCAACTTGATAACAGGAAAGCCTTGATTGTCTATGAGCGATATGGGCTTGTTCGTCAACCTGTTAACTATGTTTATCATTTTTGGAGGAAGTAATTCAATTTGTCAATGAAAATACCTTTTAATAGACCTTACATCACTGGTAAAGAAATTTTATATATGGAGAAGGCTCTTCATTCAGGTAAACAATCCGGTAATTACCATTTCAATTCAAAGGTAAAGGAGTTGATGAAATTAAAATACGGTTTAGAAGGTGTTTTTTTAACACCTTCCTGTACAGCTGCATTGGAAATGGGCGCTTTATTATGTGGAATACAACCGGGAGATGAGGTAATTATGCCCTCCTATACTTTTTCTTCTACCGCAAATTCTGTTTTGATATTTGGTGGAGTTCCAATATTTTGTGAAGTTAATCCAAAAGACATGAACATTGATGTGTCTAAAATTGAATCTCTTATCACTCCAAATACAAAAATGATAATTCCAATAGATTATGCAGGAGTCCCCTGTGATATAGATTTTATCATGAAAATTGCCGACAAACATAATCTAATTGTTATGCAGGATTGTGCACAATCCTATGGGTCTCTTTACAATAATGAGATATGTGGAAAAAAACCGCATTTAGCATGTTATAGTTTTCATGAGACCAAAAACTATAGTTGTGGGGAAGGTGGGGCTCTTGTAGTAAATGAAGTTTCCTGGAGAGAGAGAGCTTCTTTCATTATGGAAAAAGGCACAGACAGGAACAAGGTAATTAAGGGAGTTCAAAATCGTTATAGTTGGATAGAAAAAGGTTCCAGCTATTTACTATCTGATATTCTGGCGGCGATGCTTTTAGCGCAACTTGAAGCTGAAGAGGTTATAAAATCAAAAAGACAAATCCTTATCCAATTATATCGAAATTTATTTCTTCCATATCAGAGGCAAGGAGTTTTGTCTATTTCACAATATGGGGATAATAAAATTCCTAACGCTCATGCATTTTGGGTAATATTTCATAATAATTTAATGAGAAATACATTTATAGACGAAATGGAAAAAGTTGGTATTTCTGCTTATATTGGATATGTACCGCTACATTCTTCTAAAATGGGAGCCGTTTTAGGATATTCTCCAAGCAATCTTTTCCTAACAGATGATTTGGCTTCAAGACTTGTTAGGATACCGGTCTTTGCCGGGATGCTTGAAAATGAAATTGAGTATGTTTTAGAAGAAACACATAAAATTTTAAAAAGTATTACGAAATAAGAATGAAAAGATATAAAATATTTTTTCCTATTGGAGCATTGATCCTTTTGTTTGTAGGATTCATTTTATCCTATAGATTTTCTTATATAAGTTCAGATGCCCCTTATTATTTGATGGTGGCAAAAGATATTTCCCAGGGAGCGATTCCTTATAAAGATTTATATCTTTCTTATACTCCTTTAATGATGTATTTAAATTCATTGATGTTTTTAATTTTTGAAGAACCTGACTATAATTTATTTCTTTTGTTTCAATTTCTAGTTGTAATAATAATTCTTTGCTTTTTTTATAAAACTATTTTAAGTTATTTTAACTTATCTATATCTGATTCTCTATTATTATCTTCTTTTTTTGGTATATCTATTTTAAGTTCAGATGGGAGTTTAATAATCTTAGAAGTCTATTCCATACTGATGGTAATGATAGCCTTTTTATTTTTTCAAAAAGGATCCTATTTCATAGTTGGAATTTTCTTGGGTCTATCCTTCTTCTTTAAACAATACGGGTTATTGAATTTTTTCCCATTCTTCATATATATATTTATGACTAAGAAGGATGTCATAAAGCGAATTTTAAAAATAAGTATCGGAGGTCTCATACCTTTAGCTGTTTTTCTTATTTATTTTTTGGGTTACGAGAATTTAAACTTATCAAGAATTATAACACAAATTGGAGGAATAGAGTATATACAATATTCGTTATTAAAAACTCCCAACCTGATAAATCTAATTCTTGGCGCAAAAGTTTTTTTGTTACTTCTTTTGGTTTTGATATTTCTTCCTTTAAAAATATTTAGAAAAAATTATAATATTTTATTATTAACAGGTCTTTGTATAAATTTAACACCAGTAATACTACAAAGTTTTCAACATTATTATATTAATTGTTTTCCATATTTATTTTTAATGATAGCTTATAATTGGAAAGATTTTAATCGTAAAATTTTAGTTCCTATTTCGATTAGTTTTTCTTTAATTGCCTTATTATTATATGTTAGAAATTATAGATATCATAATATTCTTAAGGAACAAATTGCCAGCGCGAATGAGTTAAAACAACATTATCCTTCAGGGAGTTCTATATTTCTTTATGGTGAAATTCGTTACATGTATATTCTTAATAATTACAATAATCCCTTAAAAAAGGAGGTTGGTTATTCATATCCTTATATGCCGAATGTCTCCGATGCATTTTCAGAAACTGTGTTGTCTAATAAACAAATATTAGGGCTAACTTTGTCCAAAACAATCCAAATAGATGGGCTCACTTTTTTTGAATATTAACGTTATATTATAGTTTCAAATATTTATAATACTAACTTTGCATCCTTAAATTTTTACGATGAATATAAACATAGCAGTAATAGGTCTTGGTTACGTAGGCCTTCCACTTGCAAGATTGTTTGCAACAAAATTTCCGGTGATAGGATTTGATATAAATCAATCGCGTGTTGATGAGTTAATAAACGGTCATGACAGGACGCTGGAAGTTGAAGACGATCTTTTAAAATCAGCATTGGTGGATAAACCATCTGAAAACAACGGTCTTTTCTGTACAACAACTCTGGATGATATTAAAGATTGTAACTATTACATAATCACGGTTCCAACTCCCGTAGATAAAAACAATCGTCCCGATTTAACTCCGCTTTATAAAAGCAGTGAGACAGTTGGGAAAGTCTTGAAAAAAGGTGATATCGTAATCTATGAATCTACAGTTTATCCCGGTGTGACCGAAGATGAATGTGTTCCGGTACTCGAAAAAGCAAGCGGATTGAAATTCAATGTAGATTTCTTCGCAGGCTATTCTCCTGAAAGGATCAATCCGGGTGATAAGGAACACACTGTTGAAAAGATATTAAAGGTTACCGCGGGTTCAACTCCTGAAATTGGCAAAAAGGTCAATGACTTATATAGCACTGTAATTACTGCAGGAACGCACCTTGCGCCAACTATCAAGGTGGCGGAAGCAGCTAAGGTGATTGAAAACTCTCAGCGCGACATCAATATTGCATTTGTAAATGAACTGGCTAAAATATTCAATATGATGGATATTGACACTCAGGATGTTTTGGAAGCGGCAGGGACAAAATGGAACTTTTTGCCATTTAAACCGGGCCTTGTTGGCGGACATTGCATTGGGGTAGACCCATATTATTTAGCTCAAAAAGCCCAGGAATTGGGATATCATCCTGAAATTATACTAGCCGGAAGAAGAATGAATGACTCTATGGGCCAATATGTCGCAAGCGAGGTTATCAAACTAATGCTGCAAAATGACCTGAAGGTAAAAGGAGCAAATATTCTTGTTCTTGGAATTACCTTTAAGGAAAACTGTCCGGATGTCAGAAATACGAAGGTGGTTGATGTTATCAAGAATCTTAAAGAGTACGGAACGAATGTGACCATTTTTGATCCTTTGGCCAATCCGGCAGAAGTGATGCATGAATATGGTTTGGAAACCTCCAAGACGATGCCTTCAGAGAAATTTGACGCCGTTGTATTGGCTGTTTCTCACAAGGAATTTTTAGCTTTGGATTTGGATAAATTCAAAAACGGAAGTACAGTTGTATATGATGTTAAAGGGGTATTGGGGGATAGGTGTGATAAGAAGTTGTGATTCGTTAATTCGGGAATCGTGATTCGGGATTCGTGGATTCGGGATTCGGGATTCGGGGTTCGTGATTCCAGGATCGTGATTCGGGATTCGGGATTCGTACTAACGCATCAACGAATTACCGAACTAACATACTAACGCATCAACGAACTAACGAATTACCGAACTAACGGATCAACGAATTACCGAACTAACGAACTAACGCATCAACGAATTACCCAACTAACGAATCAACGATCTAAAAAATAACCTATGGCTGAAAATTTTGAGAGCCTGGAGTGTTGGCAAAGATGTAATGAATTGAAGATGTTTTTAAAAGAAAATATTCTTCGTAAGTTACCGGCTTCAGAGAGATATGAATTACATAGTCAAATATTAAGAGCGTCGCGATCCGCAACTGCTAATATTGCAGAAGGATGGGGCAGGTATCATTTCAAAGATAATATAAAGTATTTAGTGAATGCACGGGGCTCTGTTGCTGAAATTCTTGATCATGCTATAGAAGCGGAATCCTGGAATTATATAACTAAGGAGACTTTGATCGAAATTCGAAGTCAAACCACCCGATGTATGCAGGTAATTAATGGCTACATAAGATATTTAAGAAAAACAAACGAAGGAAAATAGGGATTCGTAACTAGTTAATTCGGGAATCGTGATTCGGGATTCGAACTAACGAACTAACGAACTAACGAATTCACGAACTAACGAACTAACGAATTCACGAAATAACGAATTATGATCATCAAAAATATATGCTGCATCGGCGCAGGTTACGTTGGAGGCCCAACAATGGCCGTAATTGCTAAAAATTGTCCTGAAATAAATGTCACCGTTGTAGATATCAACGAAAAGAGGATCGCTGCATGGAATGATGAAGACGTGGAGAATATTCCGATTTACGAGCCTGGATTGTCTGATATAGTGAAGGAAGCCCGCGGAAGGAACTTATTCTTTTCAACCGATGTGGACGGAGCAATTGATAAAGCGGATATGATCTTTATCTCTGTAAATACTCCCACCAAAACCTACGGAATTGGAAAGGGAATGGCTGCCGACTTGAAATTTATCGAACTATGCGCGAGGCAAATTGCTAGGGTTTCGAAAAACGATAAAATAGTAGTTGAAAAATCTACATTGCCGGTGCGTACAGCCGAGGCTTTGAAAAATATATTGGATAATACCGGGAACGGGGTGAATTTTCAAATTCTGTCAAATCCGGAATTTTTAGCCGAGGGTACCGCGGTGCAGGATCTGTTGAATCCGGACCGCGTTTTAATTGGAGGTGGAATTGATACCGAAAAAGGTAAAATGGCCGTTGACGCATTGGTAGATGTATATGCTCAATGGATCCCGAAAGCACAAATCCTTACCACAAATCTTTGGTCTTCTGAATTGTCCAAATTGACCGCGAATGCCTTTTTGGCACAGCGAATTTCAAGCATCAACGCGATGAGCGAGATCTGCGAAAAAACCGGGGCCGATGTGGATGAAGTGGCGAAAGCAGTGGGAATGGATTCCAGGATTGGTCCAAAATTCCTGAAATCTTCTGTAGGATTTGGAGGTTCCTGTTTTCAAAAGGATATTTTGAACCTGGTTTATATTTCCAAATCCTTTGGATTAAATGAGGTTGCCGATTACTGGGAACAGGTAATTATAATGAACGACCATCAAAAAAAGCGTTTTGCGGAAAAAATCGTAAAAACCCTGTACAATACGGTTTCCGGCAAAAAGATAGCCTTCTTGGGCTGGGCCTTTAAAAAAGACACCAATGATACCCGGGAATCTGCCGCTATTCATGTTGCAGATTATTTGCTGAACGAGCAAGCCGAAATAGTGGTGTACGATCCAAAAGTAAGTAAAGAACGGATCTATGCAGATCTGGAAGCTTTAGGCACTCATAGCAGTGAGGAAATTCGCGACAGGGTAAAAGTAGTAAACACGGCTGTGGAAGCCTGTAAAGATGCTCATGCCGTTGCAGTTTTAACCGAATGGGATGAATTTAAAGAGTTGGACTGGAAAGCAGTTTACGATGATATGCTGAAACCGGCATTTTTATTTGATGGCAGGAGATTGCTCAATAAAATTGAATTGAAGAAAGTTGGGTTTGAGATTTTTGTGATTGGGAGTTAATTTTTTTTAGTTCACTTATAATTTTTCTTGTTTTTATTTTATAAAATTTGTTATGGATATATTGAATTTAATAGGACGAAATAAACCCTTATTTGAGGAAGATATCCTTCTGCATGAAAATGGACTCAACGAAAAAATTTCCGGATCTTCCTTCCTCGTTCTTGGCGGTGCTGGCTCTATAGGCCAGGCAGTTACAAAGGAAATTTTTAAAAGGAAACCACTTAAACTTCATGTTGTTGATATAAGTGAAAACAATATGGTAGAATTGGTGAGGGATATACGCAGTTCTTATGGATATATTGACGGAGATTTTAAAACCTTCGCACTGGATATTGGTTCGCTTGAATATGAAGCTTTTATAAAATCCGATGGAAAATATGATTATGTTCTAAATCTTTCCGCATTAAAACACGTTCGTAGCGAAAAGGATCCTTTTACCCTGATGCGGATGGTTGATGTCAATGTTTTTAATACCGATAAAACCCTGCTACAATCTATTGAAAATGGGACTAAAAAGTACTTCTGTGTTTCTACAGATAAGGCTGCTAATCCTGTAAACATGATGGGAGCTTCTAAACGCATTATGGAAATGTTTTTAATGCGAAGGAGCAAGGACATAAAAATATCTACAGCCCGTTTTGCCAACGTTGCTTTTTCTGACGGTTCTTTATTGCATGGGTTTAACCAACGAATTCAAAAAAAACAACCTATAGTAGCCCCAAATGATGTAAAACGTTATTTCGTAACTCCCCAGGAAAGCGGGGAATTATGTTTAATGTCTTGTATATTTGGAGAAAACAGAGATGTGTTTTTTCCAAAATTAAGCGAGAAATTACATCTTATTTCATTTGCGGATATTGCTGTTAAATATCTGGAACAGATGGGTTATGAGCCTTATCTTTGCGAAAATGAGGAGGAAGCCCGCGAACTGGTGAAAACTTTGCCTGATCAAAAAAAATGGCCTTGTTTATTTACCGGAAGTGATACCACCGGGGAAAAAGATTTTGAAGAGTTCTTTACCGATAAGGAAATTTTGGACCTTGAAAGGTTTCAAAATTTGGGGATTATTAAAAATGAATTGAAATTAGAAAACGAACTACTTCAATTTTTTGAAGAGAGCATTGCCGGGTTCAGAACCTCTAAAAATTGGACTAAAGAAGAAATTGTAGCTTTGTTCCATAAAATGATCCCTGATTTTGGGCATAAGGAAACCGGGAAATATTTAGATTCAAAAATGTAATGTCAGAAATTAAAAATACAATCTCATTTATACGGGAAATATACCAGTCTCAGGATTTTATTCCGCTCCACGAACCACGATTTGTGGGGAACGAAAAAAAATATCTTCTGGACACTATAGATTCTACGTTTGTTTCTTCAGTGGGAGCTTATGTAGATAGGTTTGAAGAAATGATGCAGGGGATTAGCCAAACAAAAAAAGCGGTAGCGGTTGTTAACGGAACTTCCGGAATCCAGGTTGCTTTGCGTTTGGTAGGTGTTAACATTGGAGATGAAGTTTTAACACAGGCACTTACCTTTGTGGCTACAGCCAATGCAATTGCCTATAATGGAGCCAAACCTGTTTTTATAGATGTTGATCTTGATACAATGGGCTTATCTCCCAATGCGGTTCGATATTTTCTGGAAGAATATGGAGAACTTCGGGAAAATGGATGTTATAATAAAAAAACCGGCAATAAAATAGCAGCTTGTTTGCCAATGCACACTTTTGGTTTTCCTGTTCGAATTGATGAATTAATAAAAATTTGCAATGATTGGAAAATCCCGGTAGTTGAAGATGCTGCGGAATCTTTGGGCAGTGAATATAAAGGGCAACCAACCGGAAGTTTTGGTGAAGTAGGGGTTTTCTCTTTTAATGGGAACAAAATAGTGACCAGTGGAGGCGGAGGAGCAATTGTTACAAATAATGATTCTTTGGGAATTAAGGCAAAATATTTAACCACTACCGCAAAGCAACCTCATGCCTATGAGTATGTTCACGATGAGTTGGGATATAATTATAGAATGCCAAATCTCAACGCGGCCCTGGCATGTGCACAGCTTGAAAAACTTAATTGGTTTCTTGAAAAAAAGAGGGAGTTGACAAAAAAATACGAAGAATTCTTCAAAGGAGCAGATGCAAAATTCAGGACTGAATTGCCGGAAACAAAAGCCAATTACTGGTTGATGTGTGTAGAGCTTGAAAACAGGAATGCAAGGGATTTGTTTTTAAAGGAAACCAATGAAGCCAAGGTTATGACCCGACCAATCTGGGAATTGATGTTTAGATTACCAATGTATCAGGATTGTTTAAAAGATGAACAGGTGAATGCCAGATTTTTGGTGGATAGAATAGTAAATATTCCAAGTAGTGTTATAAAATGATAAAACAGAAATTGAATTTAGTCGATGATGTTTACTATTCAAGAGATTATGTTTCTTTATTTTTAAAGAATAAGGATGAAGTATTTGATTTTGAATATAATAGTGGCGATAAATTTTTTTTAAATAAAACGATCAAAAGACCTATAGAAAAAATAGGAAATATTAATGTTGAGGATGGTTATTTTGATTTGGAAACTGCATATGGATATGGTGGGTTTTACACCAATTCTGATGACACAAAATTTATCGAAAAAGCTCTAGATGAATACCGTGTTAAATGTTTAGAAGAAAATATTATTGCTGAATTTATGAGATTTCATCCTTTTAATAATTTCCCTATTAATTTTAATAAGTATTTAGATTTTAATTTAAACGATAGAGAAATTGTTGTTGTAAGATTAGAAAATGATATTTTAAGTAGCTATACTTCGAAAGTTAGAAATACTATAAAAAGAGCTGCAGAAAAAGTAACTTTTAAAGAAAGTGATAATTATAATGAATTTCTAAGGTTATATGAAATAACCATGAAAAAAAACAAGGCTGATGATTTTTATTTTTTTGATGAATTTTTTTTTAAAAAATTAATGGCTTTAGACTCTGTTAAATTGTACGAAGTAATTTATGATAACAAAATAATTTCAATGGGGTTTTTTATGTTTGGAAGCGATCTCGTCCATTATCATTTATCTGCTAATACAGAGGAGGCATATAGACTGAATTCTAATTACACTTTATTGAATAATTTATTTGGTTTGGCTAAGCAAATGAATAAAAAATATGTTATTCTAGGAGGAGGTACTACTTCAATGGAGGATGATCCTCTGTTAAAGTTTAAAAAGAAATTCTCCAAAAACACAATGCCATTTTATATATCAGGAAAAATTTACAATAAAGAAGTTTACAATAAATATAACGCGCTTTGGTTAAAACAATCAGATAAGGATATGAACTATTTTTTAAAATATAGATTGGAGGTAATTAATGAATAATGATGTTAGAATAGAGGTTGCAAAAGAAGATTTTTTTGATTCTTTTTTTCAAATAAAAATGGAGGATAAAAATATTTTTTGGTCAGGCCATGACAAAGGTCCTGATTACAGAAATTTAAAAAAATGGTTTCTTTCGGAACTTTCAAATAATACTAGAAGAATATTTACCATTATTTACAAAAACAATACTGTAGGTTATTTATATCTCGATGATGAGCTTAATGGGGTGAGTATAAGCTACGCTATTTCTAATAAATTTGAAGGAAGAGGTATAGCCTCTAAAGCTATCCATGAAATAATAAATTTCCTTAAAAAAGAAAAAAATTCAAATTTTGTTTTAAAAGCATTTGTAGCTATCGAAAATATTGGCTCGATTAAAGCTCTTAGAAATAATTCATTTTATATGGGGCAAAAAAAATATGAACAGTTTTTTAAATCAATTAATAAGAAACTTATTATGCAAGAATATTTATATAAATCTGATCGTGTATTTATTATTGCAGAGGCAGGGGTTAATCACAACGGCGAAATTAATTTAGCTAAGAAATTAATTGACGAAGCTGTTAATGCTGGTGCTGATGCAGTTAAATTCCAGACATGGAAAACCGATTTGTTGGTAACTAAAGAAGCTAAACAAGCAAAATATCAGGAAAATAATACTGGAAACAAAGAATCGCAATATGAAATGCTAAAAAAATTGGAACTTTCATATGAAGATTTTAAAATCCTTAAAAAATATTGTGATGAGAAAAAAATTATGTTTTTATCTACTCCGGATGAGACAACCAGTGCAGATTTTTTAAACGAATTACAAAAAATATTCAAAATTGGTTCTGGTGAATTAACAAATATCCCATTTTTAAAACATATTGGAAAATTTGGTAAAGAAATCATTTTGTCTACTGGAATGGGTAATTTAGGAGAAATAGAGAAAGCTCTACAAATAATAATAGAAGCAGGCACTAAAAAAGAAAATATTATAGTTTTGCATGCCACAACTCAATATCCAACACCTATTGAAGAAGTGAATCTGAAAGCTATGATTACAATAAAGAATTCATTTGATATTAAGGTTGGATATAGTGACCATACTATGGGAATAGAAATCCCAATAGCTGCTGTAGCTCTTGGTGCTCAGGTGATAGAAAAACATTTTACTCTTTCCAGAGAAATGGAAGGTCCGGATCATAAAGCAAGTTTAGAACCAAACGAATTAAAATTAATGATTAATTCTATCAGGAATGTGGAGCTGGCATTAGGAAGCGGAGAAAAAAAAGCACAATTAAGTGAAGTTGAAAATAAAAAGATAGTTAGAAAGTCAATTATTGCCAAAAATAAAATTCAGATTAATGAAATTTTTACTGAGGAAAATCTAACTACAAAAAGGGTAGGTGAAGGTATTTCATCTGCTTTATGGGATGAGATAATTGGACTAAAAGCTACTATTGCTTTTGAACAGAATGATTTAATAAGATTATAAGTTTTGAAGAAAAGAAGAATATGTGTAGTCACCGGAACTAGAGCCGACTTTGGTTTATTAACACCTTTAATCAAAGAGATTAGGGCTGATAAAGAATTACAGCTTCAAATTATTGTAACTGGGATGCATTTATCTCCTGAGTTTGGTTTTACTTATAAGGAAATAGAAAAGGAATTTAAAATCGATGTGAAAATAGAGATTTTATTGTCTTCTGATACAGGAGTAGGCATCAGTAAATCGATGGGATTAGCCCAAATATCATTTGCTGAAGCTTATATTACTTTAAATCCGGATATTATAGTAGTTCTTGGCGATCGGTTTGAAATCTTTAGTGCAGTTGCAAGTGCAATGGCAATGAATATTCCAATAGCTCATCTTAGTGGTGGAGAACTTACTCTAGGTGCTATTGATGATGCGATAAGGCATTCTATAACCAAAATGAGTCATATTCACTTTGTGGCCACAGAAGAATATAGACAAAGGGTAATACAATTAGGAGAAAATCCGGAAAATGTATTTAATTATGGTGAATCAGGTCTTGATAATATTAAAGATTTGAATTTATTATCAAAGATAGATTTTGAAAAAAGCATTAATTCTAAATTAGACAGAAAAAATTTACTCATTACATATCATCCTACAACTCTTGATTCTATTCCAAAAATTGTAGAAGACTTTAATGAGATTTTAGAAGCGTTGGATGAATTAGATGATACTTTTTTAATTTTCACAAAATCAAATGCCGATAGTGGAGGAAGAACAATTAATATATTGATTGATCAATTTGTTCAAAAGAATACTCATAAAGCTATTTCCTTTTTATCATTAGGACAACAAAGATATTTATCAGCATTAAATTTTGTTGACGCAGTTTTAGGAAATACATCGAGCGGATTGGTTGAGGCACCAAGTTTTAAAATTGGGACTATAAACATTGGTTCAAGGCAGAAAGGAAGGGTTCAGGCTCCAAGTGTGTTGAATTGCTCAGCAGATAAATTAGAAATATTGAATTCTTTAAAAAAACTGTATTCAGCGGAATTTCAAGATTTATTAAAAAACATCTCAAACCCATATGCCCAACCTGGATCCTCAAAAAAAACGAAGAAAGTTTTAAAAAATATTGATTTGACTAATATTATTCATAAACAATTCAGGGATATTTTATGAAATTGATAGGCGGGGAATATGCTTTAGAAAAAGAAAGATATTATTCTTATTTTACGGACAGCGGTAGATCATCTATAAGACTATTTCTAAGGAATTTTCCTAAGAAAAAATTGCTGATTCCTAATTTCAATTGTAAAGTAGTTGTAGACCTATTAAAGGAAGAAGATATTGAATTTGAGTTTTATCATATTAATGAGCATTTGGAAATTGATATAGATAGTGTCAATAATAAACAGTTTGATGTTTTATATATCATTAATTATTTTGGAAAAATTCAATCTAATTTATCTCAAATAAATGATTTAAAAGATGTAATTATTCTGGAGGACAATGTTTTTTTATTGAATTTCTCTAATGTACAGAATGCGAAAAAATGGTATGGATTTAACAGTTATAGAAAAATATCTGAATTAGGTGATGGTAGTATTGTGAAAACAAACTTACATATTGAAAATTTAATTAAAAATGAAGAGGCTTCTTTTGTAAAAATGAAATATATCGCAAAAGAAATTAAATATGATTTTATAGATTATAATGTAGGGTTAGAAAATGATTATTTGACGCGATTTGATGATGCAGAAAAAAAACTGGAACGGCAATCAGAAATTTTCATGATGTCAAATAAAAGTCATAAGATTCTTCTAGATTTATATCTAAGATATAATAAAGAACAAGATATTAGAAGGAGCAATTATATGGTTCTTTCCAATCTATTAAAAGAATTAAATATTGAAATACTTAATGAAATAGGTGAATTTTCATTTTTTATAATAAAAATAAAAGATAGAAATTTATTAAGGAAATATTTGTTCAAGGAAAATATTTTTTTGCCAATACATTGGCCATATTTTGGTGTTGAAAATAAATTATATCACAAAGTATTATCCATACCTGTATTTTCTTGTTATTCCAATGAAGATATGAAAAGTATTGCAAGACATATAAAGGATTTTTTCAAGAATCAAAATACATTCTAAATTTAAACATTAATAATTGCGTAATTATAAAGTACAGTTTCCAAAACGCCAAAATTTTAAAATCCTATTTAGACAATTATGAATTTATCTATATTAAATATTCTATTTATATGAACGAAATACTTATTCATAAAGATAAAACTATACTAGACGCACTTCACAAATTGAATAAAATACGTGATGTAAGCCGTCTTATATTATTTGTAACGGATAATGATGGATCTATTTTGGGTTCATTAACCGATGGCGATATCCGGAGATCTTTGGCTAACGAAGCTGATTTAATGAAAAAAGTAGGAGTAGTTTGTTTTAGGAATTTTGTTTTTGAATATAATAAAAAGGGATTTCTGGATTTAAGACCTTACAGGAAAAGGGATATAAAAATTTTACCCATTCTGGATGAAGAAAAAAGAATGCTCCGGATTATAGATTTAGAGAAAACAAAATCCGTATTGCCATTGGAATGTATGATTATGGCGGGGGGAAGAGGCAAACGCTTGAGTCCGTTAACCGATACAGTTCCCAAGCCAATGTTGCCATTGGGTGATAAGCCTATAATAGAACATAATATTGATCGTTTAATAGCATTCGGGATCCAGAAAATCTATATCTCTGTAAAATACCTCGGGGAGCAGATCCAGGAATATTTTGGAGATGGCAGCAAGAAAGGAATTAGCATAGAATATATTTGGGAAGAGGAGTTTTTGGGAACTGCCGGAGCCTTGGCACTGGTAGATGAATTCAAATCGGACCATGTGCTGTTAATGAACAGCGACTTGTTTACCAATGTAGATTTTGAAGATTTATATTTGGAGCTTATAAAATCCAATGCAGATATGGCTGTAGCATCTACAGAGTACAAGGTAGATGTGCCGTTCGCTGTATTTGATACAAATGAAGAACAAGTAATAGATTTTAAAGAAAAACCATCTTATGTTTATCATTCAAATGCGGGAATCTATATTTTAAATAAGAAATTGATAGATAAAATCCCTAAAAACCAGTTTTATGATATTACCGATTTAATGGATAATCTGGTAAAAGAAGGAGGAAAATTAGTTCACAATCCTATTATAGGCTTTTGGATAGATATTGGGAAACCGTCTGATTATAAACAAGCACAGGAATTTGTAAAACATTTAAATTAGATGATAGCGATAATACCAGCAAGGGGTGGCTCAAAAGGATTGCCGGGAAAAAACATACGTAATTTAAATGGAAAACATTTAATTGCTTACACAATTGAAGCGGCTTTAAAATCTAAATATATTACAAGGGTAATTCTTAGTACAGACGATGTTGAAATTGCTAAAGTGGCAAGGCAATATGGTGCGGAAGTACCTTTTATGAGACCCAGCCATTTAGCTACCGATACTGCTAAAGCCATTGATTCTTTTAAGTATACTTATGAACGTTTAGAAAAAGAAGAAAATATAGAAATTTCTGAATTTGTGATTCTACAACCTACAAGCCCGTTTAGGACAGCTAAGCACATAGATGAGGCAATAGATTTATATAAAAATAAAAAAGCAGATTCCGTAATTAGTTATTGCCCGGAACATCACCCAATCATTTGGCATAAATATATTACTGAAGCAGGAAAAATAGAATCAATATTTGAAGGATCTACAAGAAACAGGCAAGAAGAGAAGCCCACTTATTTTCCAAACGGGGCTATATATATATTCAAGCGGAAAATAATAGAGCAAGAACTTTATTATACTTATAATTCATTTGCCTATATTATGAATCGGCAGGATTCAGTAGATATTGATACGATTGAAGATTTTGAATATGCCGAATTTTTATTTGCCAGAAATTAATGTTAAAAAAACTTTTCTCACACACTGCAATTTATGGTTTAGCGCCTCAAATCACTAAAATAGCCAGTTTTTTTTCATTACCGCTTATAACTGCGGAATTAACCGAACTGGATTATGGGGTTGCAGGAGTATTAGCAGCTTATACGGCAGCTATTTCGGCTTTGGCCACCCTGGGATTAAGAATGGTTTTGGTAAATTCTTTTTTTAAATCCCCCGGGCAATACAAATGGGCCTGGCGTCAAATTTATGGTTTTTTAACACTTTGGACCTTTTTGTATGCAATCATCCTAAGTGTTTTAATCTATTTTGTTGTTCCACAGGAAGCAATAGAAAATAGATGGACTATATTATTGTTAAACGTTGGCCCATTGATTTTTTTCGGTCAAACCTCTACTATTTGTACCACCTATTATCAGCTCAAACAAAAACCATTGCAAATAGGCATAAGGAGTATTATTTTTGGGTTTCTTTCCATTGGCTTAAATGTATTGTTCATTGTTGAATATAAAATGGGGTATATGGGCTGGTTCTGGTCTTCATTTATAGTGGGACTTTTATCTAATGCTTCCTATTATTATCCCCTGAATTTTAAATTGAAGTTGAAGCCTATTTTTAACTTTAAAAGAAGGCTTATAAAAAACTCCCTGAAAGTAAGTTTGCCCATGGTACCACATTATTATTCAGCCTATTTGTTAAATAGTTCAGATAAAATGGTGATGGATGTAATGCAGGTGGGTACAGGAAACATTGGGAAATATAATGTGGCTTATACAGTGGGGAGTGTCATGAATTCTTTGGGTACTGCCAGCGGTTTGGCTATTGGGCCTATACTAATTAAATTTTATAAGGAAAGAAAAGAAGAAACGGCTAAAAATCTTGTTTTTATCCTTCAGATCAGTTTTTTTCTGATCACTTTTGGATTATGTATCTGGATGAAAGAACTTTTTTCGTTTTTGATAAGAAATGAGGAATTGGCACAAATGTATTATTTAGGAATAATAATTGTCATGGCTTATAATTACCGCCCCATGTATTTGGGTTTTAGCACTAAAACCATGTTTAATGAACACACTAACGTTATGTGGAAAGTTACATTAGGTGCAGGCCTCATTAATGTGCTTTTAAATTTATTGTTGATCCCCTTTTTTGGGTTTGAAGTAGCCGCTATTACAACTTTTGTCGCTTATATGTTCATGGGTTATGTGGGTTATTACTTTAAAGTATTTAAGGAAATTAATTCGGCTAAATATTATCCGGTATTTTGGATCTTGCTGACGATTGCATTAACAGTTTTGGCGTATTATGCCGTAGAGTTATCCATGTGGGTGAAAATTGGAATCTCGCTGGCAGTATCTGGTTTTGCCTTCATTTTTATATACAGACTTAATAAATTGATAGATGAAATTTGAAGATAGGAAAGCCATCATTGAAAAATTAAATCTGTGGGAGAAAAAATATCCTGTAGATACCTGGATGATTGAGGGTGTACATATTTGGCCAATCCTTAAAAAGGATGTTTTTTTTAATTCATATAGAAAATTTAATGTGTCCCCGGTTTATGTTAAGAGCCGTAAAAGTTCCCTTTTAATAAGGATATTCAATAAAATTATCAGGAAGCCAAAGGCATGGTTGGTTTTACAACGATTTAAAATTAAGGAGGTAAAATTTTTATTTTCGGGAGCGCCTTCACATAGGGTGAGTTGGAAAAACAGCCAGTTTAACCGCTATTTTGATCCAATTATGGATTATTTGGAGGATAAAGGAGAAGGTTCATATTTGTTGGAATACAATGAAGTGGAGTTGAAAGATGTTTATAAATCCCCACGGGTTTTTAACCTTGCCGAAGTTTTGCCGGTTTTTGCCAAAAGACTAAATTTTGATAAGGCCTGGAGTAATTTAAAGGTTTCAACGGAATTCACTGGTTTTTTTAAAGAAATGATCGAAGAAACAGCCTTAACCGAGAAAGTATTAAAAAGCACATTATTAAAAAATGTTCAGGGTGTATTGAATTGGGCAGCTCTTTATGAATATTTCCTAAAAAAAACGAAAGCTGAATACATATTTGGACTTTGTTATTATAATAATGCAATGTATGGTTTGAATTTAGCGGCTAAAAGGCTTGATGTTCTCTCTATAGATATGCAACATGGTGTACAAGGGGATTTGCATTTTGCATATCATTATAATAATACGCCAGTAGAAGGTTATAATATTTTACCCAAAAAATTTTGGGTATGGGATGACGCTTCATTTAAAAGCCTTGGTAAATGGACTGAAAATAAAAATCAATTTACGGTTTTAGGTGGTAATCCTTGGATTGAGTTCCTTAGGGACGATTTTAAGGGTCAAAATATCTATCATGAAAATAAACCAATGATCTTGTTTACTTTACAACCATTAAAACCAATTATTGACGATTATTTTTTGGAATTAATTTCCTTAACTTGCCGGAAATACAACTGGTGGTTACGCTTACATCCAAGAATGACCAAAGAGGAAGTTACTGGTTTACATTTAAAATTAGTTGAATTTAAACTAAAAGGATTTGTAAATATGGAAGAGGCTTCCAATGAACCTTTACCCTTACTCTTAAAAGAATGTAGTTTACATGTTTCCAAATACTCCGGTTCAATAGCTGAGGCCGCACTTATGCAAAAGCCCTCTTTAATTATAGATGAGATAGGAGTAAAGTCTTTTGAAGATTTAATTGATAGCAAGTTGGCGGTTGCCTGCTTAACAAAGAACCCTGCAGAAATAATTGAGTTAATTGAAAACATATTAAATAATCCGGAATTGCAAATGATGAATCAGGCACAAGTGCCTACCGGTTATA
>Ga0307486_1001275_pt1 | contig 19794 bp, 17 predicted proteins | sample CBIW02metaG_FD_203663 | JGI IMG/M metagenome (GOLD analysis project Ga0307486, IMG submission 203663) | Sea-ice brine microbial communities from Beaufort Sea near Barrow, Alaska, United States - CBIW 0.2 | ecosystem: Environmental > Aquatic > Marine > Coastal | place: USA: Alaska | collected...
TCACGTCAGGCTCGACTGGGATGCGCTCGACGCATGGTTCGAGGAGGACGAGCAGGTCTACGTCCATCCGCGCAGCCCGTACGTGCGCGTCGACGCGTTGCGGTCCACTCGCGCGGTGCGCGTGGAGCTGGACGGGATCGTGCTGGCTGAATCTTCGGCGCCGGTGATGCTTTTCGAGACCGGGCTCCCGACCCGCTACTACCTCGACCGCCAGTCTGTCCGGTGGGAACACCTGGTGCCGACGGACACCGAGACGCCGTGCCCGTACAAGGGACGCACCAGCGCCTACTGGTCGGTCCAGTCGGGCGACGAGCTGCACGAGGACCTGGCGTGGTCCTACGACTACCCCACACCGGCCGTTGCGCCCATCGCGGGAATGGTCGCGTTCTACAACGAGAAGGTCGACATCTTCGTCGACGGCGTTGAGCTGAACCAGCCCCGCACCAAGTTCAGCTAGAGGTAGCGGGCTCGAAGGAGCGACGTCACTGGCTCGATCGAGCCAAGATGGGGTCGTTCGGCCAGAACTGACGGACAGGTGCAGCAGGCTTCTCGACGCGGGCGACAGGGGGTCGCCCATGACGAGGGGAATCGCACATGTCAGATCAGCAGCCGCCCACCGAGGCGAACCAGCCGGCAGGCTTCTATCCCGACGCCACCGGGACCATGCGCTTTTGGGATGGGAACCAGTGGACGGAACACACTCAGGGCGGCCAGGGCCCGGCAGCGGCGGCACCGGCGAAGAAGAGCCACACCGTGCGCAACGTCTTGCTTGGCGTCATCGCGGCGTTCGTGCTGATGATCGGCGGCTGTCTGGCGCTGGTCGGCGGAGCAGCGAACGAGATCAGAAACTCGATCGACGAGGCCGAGAAGGCTGACAGTGAGCCCGGCGGCCCGGACAACCCGCTGACGATCACCGAGGGCGAAGCGTTCAGCGTTTCAGGTTTCGACTATGCAGCTGGCTGGAAGGTCACCGACGACGGGCTCGGCAGTCCGGATGTCGAGGGGCTCAAGGTGACGAACAATCGCGATGACAAGGACGGCGCGCTGGTCGAGATCAAGTTCCTCCAGGGCACCGAGGTGCTGGCGCTGCTCGACTGCACGACCGAACAGATCCCGGTCGGTCAGACGACGACGTTGGGATGCTTCAGCGCCGACGACGTGCCTGAAGGCTATGACCAGATCACGATCAACGACACCTTCTGAGCAGCCGCCTCACGGCTGACGTCGGGGCAGTCAGGTCGCGGCGGCTGGGGGTTCCAGGGGATCCGCGCCGCCGTGGATGACCGAGAAGAGGGGACCCAGTTCGCGGACGTAGCTCGCCAGGGCCGCGATCACGATGCGCAACGACTCCTCGTTGGTCATGGAGCGATGCAGGCGCATCGAGGCGATGACGGTGCTGTCCGGTCAGGACGAGGGAACCGGCCGTCATGACGGCGTTGAGCCGGTTGACCTCGCGCAGGGTCTCCTCTCCCCCGGCGATCGCTTCCGCCACACGGGTGAAGAGATAGACGTGCAGGTCAGGCTCGGCCACGACACGCGCCCAGATCCTGGCGCCGTCGATCGCGAACGGCCAGTCTCCCTCGGGATCAACCGCCAGCTCTGTTAGACCGAATGCGGTCATGAGAGCTTGCTCCACCGAAGCGGTGAACTGCTCCAAGTGTTCCTGTTTCATTCCGTGCGTCCTTTCCTCGACACCATCGTCCCACTACTTATGGTGACACTGACTTTTTGTCGATCCCATCCCGTACGGTTGCTGCCATGAAGGCTGTTCCGCACGAGACGTTCACGCTCGACGATGCCCGAGCCATCGCGCGGGAGGTGCACGCGAACCAGACCGACAAGCTGGGCGAGCCCTACATGGTGCACGTCGAGGCAGTCGCTGATGGGCTGGCCGACTTCGACCTCGAGCTCCAGATCGCCGGCATGCTTCACGACGTGGTTGAGGACGCCTTCGAAGAGATCGGTCGCGAGGTCACGATCGACGACCTCCGCAACCAGGGCGTGCCCGAGCGATCACGGGCGGCCATCGCGGCTGTCTCGAGCAATCTGTATCCCGCCGGCATGACGTACTTCGAGAAGATCGAGCAGATCTGCACATCACCCGATGCCGTGCTGGTCAAGATCTCCGACAACGCCCACAACTCCCTGCCGGAACGCGTCGCGGCTCTCGAGGCGAGCGGGGTCACGCCGAGCCCGAAATACGCCGACGCGCGCCGCCTGCTCTACGACATCGCCGACAGGGATGACGTCGAGCGGATTCTCAGTCGGGCGAACCCAGCGCTCTTGCCTGAGATTGCCTGACCTGGCTCAGACGAGGTCGAAGGCGACGTTGATCGCTTCGGCCAATGCCGCCTCCTGGTCGGGCAGAAGGTACCCAATCTGTTCACCGAGGGATTCCACCTCGATCGTCGTGACGTCGTCGCAGCTGACGACGCTCTCCTGCTCCAAACCATTGCGCTTCCCTACCGGCACTTCCGTCGAAAGGCCCCTGACCGTGCTGGTGATCGGCGCGACCGTGACGCGCCGTAGGTGCGGCCTCACGAGCTCCCGCGTCAGCACCACCACCGGGCGTCGCTTGTCGAGACTCGCGACCACGATGGGCCGCATTAGTCGAGATCTTCGAAAGCGACCGAGGACGCGTGTTCCACGAGACCCTCGAGGCCGTCGCTCTCGCCTCGCTGCAGGATGGCAATGTCTGCTTCGGACAGACGGCGGCGGCGGTCCCGCTCGAGGGCGACCTTCACCAGAGCCGCCCGACTCTCGACTGCACCTGTGGTGACCAGTTGGTCCACGTAGGCAACGAGGTCATCAGGGAGTCGCACCGCGATCTATCGGCTCATACCAAAATGGTACCGCTCTGGGATGTGCACTACGCAGCTCGCGAGCGATCCAGGTCAATCGGCAGACCGAGCAGGTCGCTGACTTCTCGCACCTGAGCCGGTTCCAGGCTCAGGGAGCCGTCGACGACCGCAACGATCAAGCGCGCCGCCATCGTGAGGTCACGGTGGACCAAGGGGAAGGAAGCCACGAATCGACACGTCGCTGGCACGACGTCCACCACGGGTGGTGGACTGAATGGGCCGGTGATCGCCACCCCCACAGCGCGCGAAACGCTTTCGGAATCCACGACCTCGAATAGCGGTCCGTCGAGGGCGTGCGTGACCTGCGTGCAGCCGCGCGGCGTGAGATTGGCGAATGCGTCGCGGACGGTGGCCTCAGCCCGATCCGAGCATCGCCAGTGTTCACCCGGGTCGTCCCCGTGCTCTGAGATGAGCGCACGCCACGGCCCTTGCGACGCGAGGAGCATGTCCTCAGGCAAGACATCGGCAAGCGCTATGCCAACCAGTGCGCTCCGGAACATGGTGCCGACGAGGTCGGCAACGTTGGCGTCGAAGTCAGCTTCCGGCCGGCCGGCATCGGCAGACATCCGAGCCGCCATCTCGCGCCAGTCGCGACGACGCTGGAGACGGGCGGTGGCGCGCAGCGCAAGCTCCCCGACGGCGTGGATCTGCTCGTCGCGTCCGCTCAGCCGCGAGAGCGTGGCCATCTCCCCGGTCAGCGCACTTGGCACGATGGCCGACTCCGCACTCACCGCATTGTCGAGCAACAATCCCAGGCGGCGGGTACCTGCCATCGCACGGGCGTGCGCGACGACCAACGTGGTCAGCGGACCATAGCGTCCGCCCACGCGAAACGTCATCCGCTGCCCAGGTCGGTAGCCGCCGTCGACCGCGATCGATTCTCGGCACAGGCCAGCAACCTCTTCGAGCTCGGCCTCATAGCCCGCGCGATCCCCGGCCGGGATCGGGACACGTGCACCACGCGCAGGACGCTCCAGTGACCACCGCAGCGGAACCACGAGCGATGGCATGGCTCGCCAGGCATCGAGCTGCTCGGCCGGCAAAGCCTCGCCGACGATGACGTGTGCTGAGGTCAGCCCTCCGTCGAGGCTGACTTCTCGCACGTCACCCGGCTGGAGTTGTTCAGCGACCCACTCGGCCGCGAACTCGTTGAGGATCGAGCAGATGTCACGGCTGGAGAGCTTGAAGTCGGCCCCAGGATCGTCGCCATGTGTCGGACGGTCCCACATGTGCAGCTCGTGCAGGCCGCGCGTCGCCAACCCGACGGTGTAGCCGAAGCCCGGGCCCGGATCTTCCGGGCAACCGAACACAGCCTGCACGTGCCAGAACTGCTCGATCTCGTTGTCACCCATGTGAAGCCCCCTGAATCGTCAACCGACGACACAGTGCCGCCGAGGGAATCGACGCTAGGTGAGCCCCCTGACATGTCCGATCCGTTGTCCACAACGAACGGGCGGCGCGCTACCCAGCGCTTCTCAGCCGCTTGAGCAGCTCAGGCCCACCGACCGTCTCGACGTGGTCGGCGCTGCCGCAGACCACCAGCAGGTCCCGCGCCCGCGACAGGCCGACGTACATGCGTTCCATGGCTCGGTCTCGCCCGGCAGCCTCATTCACGGCGAGGATGATGGCTGGCCGCTCGAGGCCCTTGAAGCCCGACACGTGGCCGTAGAAGACTTGGTCGGTGTCCCAGAAGGAGTCCCAGTAGTGCTCCCAGCCGGCTTCTTGGCGATGCTTCTGCTCGTCGTGGCGCGGGCCAGTGGCCAGCACAGCGATGTCTGAGGGCTGCCAGCCTTCGTCGATGAGCTGGTCGACCATGTCGTCAGCTCGGTCGAGCGCGTCAGTATGGGAGCACTCGACGTACCGCACCTCCTCACCCTCGTGCTGGCTGACTCGGAGGCGGTTGGGCGCCATGGCCGAGAACGTCTTGGAGATCTGCTTGGTGTTGCGCAGGTTGCGGTCGAGGATCAGTGGCACCAACCCGGCTGGTGAGTCGCCGAACCTCTGGAAGATGCGCTGTCCCTCGTCGGTGAAGACGTACAGCCCGCTGTCCTCGTGCTTCAGAGCCTCGAGGACCACGGGCCACCACGAGTCGGCGAAGTCCTGAGCTTCGTCGATGACGATGGCGTCGAACTGCTCGTGCCACGGGAGCTCACGGACCAGGTCGAGCATCTGCTCAGGCAGCCGGTTCTCCCAGAAGTCCGAGTCGTTGTCGTTGCCTTCGGGTGCGCCCCACTCCGCGCCCAGCCCGTGGAAGGTGCCCACGTAGGCGGGCTGGTCCTTGTGTCCGAAGGTGCTCAGGCGGCGTTTCATCCACACTGACAGGCCCCGCGAATAGCTCATCAGCGCGACGCGCTTGCCGTTGTGCGCGAGCCGGCGGGCCTGCTCGACAGCGAGCCAGGTCTTGCCGCTGCCCGCTCCCCCGCGGATCTCGACCTGGTCGACATGAGCGATGAAGTCGAGGATGCGGGACTGCTCGACGCTGAGCCGTTCAATGACGTCGTCGTGCTCGGCGACGGCGTCAGCGACCTGATCGGACGTGGGCGTGACCGTGCTGCGCTGGGGCAGGAACCGCCCGGCCAGTGCGTTGTGGATGGCGACGATGTCCTCGCTGTCGCAGGCCCGCTTCTGGTTCTCCTGCATCGTCAGCATGTTGCGCATGCGGCTGACCATGTCGGGCAGATCATCGCGGTCGATGGCCATCCACCGATGGCAGTCGGGCATGTCGAACTGCGGATCGAGGCGCACGTTGGGCAGCACGACGCCGTGCATCCACGTGACCTGCGACTTCCCGGCCCAGGCCATGGATTCCTCGACCCACCGCTTGAGGATGTGCTTGGCCGTCATGGCCTGCTGGACGGGATCACGCTTCTTGACGCCTTCGGGCAGCTGCTGGAACCACTGGCCGTTCTCGACCCAGACCTTGCCACCCTTGATCTCGAGCACAACAACACCGAGTCCGTGGAAGGCGACCGCAATGTCGAGCTCGTAGTCGCGATTCATGTCGGTGAATCGCTGGTTGGAGATCAGGAGGTCCTTCTCGCCCAGCTGCTCCTTCAGGGCGGTCCAGACGCGCTGCTCGGCGCCACTGGCGAACTTGGGTTCTGCGGGCCACAGGATGGGTGAAGGCATGTCGCTGATCCTGTCAGGCCGCAGGCTCGTCGGCGGCGAATCCGGCGGGCGCGTCGGACAACTCGAAGGCATGCGGCCCGCGAAGGTACTCACGATCGGTGATCACGCCGGTCGGATCGGCCACTCCCCAGATGCACCGAAATACCCGCACGACCATCGCCGCAGCTTCGTCGACCTCACTGCTCGCCACGTCGAGGTACACATTCGGCGAGCCGTTGATGTTCTCGTCACCGGGTAGGCGCCAGCCGTCGGCGCGTAGCGCGATCAGGTCATCGACGGAGTGCTGCCGGTCCTTGGGCAGGTACCTGTTGCCGACCACCTCGCAGCGGATCATGTCACCGGCAAAGGCGCAGAACTGCACGTACAGCGGGTGCCCGTCGAGCTGCTCGTCATGATCGGGACGGCCACTGTCGTCGACACAGAGCAGGAAGTACGTGTCGTCCGGCATCGACTCCAGATGGCGAGCCAGCGAGTAGGTGAGGTCGTCCCAGGTGATCTCGCTCATCGCGATCCCTCCTTCTCCGCCAGGATCTCCGCGACAGCACCCTCGAGTGCGTCCGCCACGCTGCGCCACGCGATGACCTGGTCGATCAATGCGTTCTGCACGACCTCGGCACCACCCAGTGCGACCTTCGCGCGGGCCTCGTCGGCCGCATCGCGGGCGGCATTGCGCCACTGACCGAGTCGGTCGCGAGAATCGTGGGTCAGCCCGCGTGCCATCTGCACCATCGCGCCACGGTCGCCAGAAGCACCAAAAACGAGCAGGAGGTCGCCGTCGATGGCGTTGGCGTTGGCGTTGGACGGAGCCTCGGAGGGCGTCTTCTCCGCCTTGGGCTCACGCCGGGCCAGCTTGGCCTCGAGCTCGGGCGCATCAGAATCCAGGTATCCAAAGGTTGCGTCGATCGCACGGTTCAGGTGCTCGGGGCAGAACGAACGAGCGTTGACCGTGCTTGCGACGAAGATCTTGTTGCCCACCAGCGCAAAGGCGAAGAAGTGGAACCGAGCATTCATCTGAGCGACATGCTTGCGGGCCTTGCGACATCGACGTCGCGAGCCACGGTCGACCAGACCTCGATGATCGGCCGGCTGCTGCTCAAGCGGCCGGCTGCTGCTCAAGCGGATCGTGACGAACGATCCGTTGCGGAACAACGAGACGGATCCGTCCTTGTTCTCCTTCGGTTCACGCCCGAGTCGTTGCGCGAGAACCCGGTCGACCCACATCTTCAGATCCTCAGGCGAGGACGGAACGATCGATTCGGGAGTCTCTGGCTTCGTCGGCCGAGAGACGACGTCCTTCGGCGGGTCGACGAGCACGAGATCGGACTCATGCACCTCGATGAACGCGGGGTGCTGGACACCGTCGGCGCGAAGCACGTCATGGATGCGACGTACGTATGAATCCAGCTGCTGGGACGAGAATCGGGTTGGCCTCTCGTGTCGGGCACCACGACGATCCGTCTCGTCAACCCAGTCCCACTCTGCCGCGAACCCGGAGCGGCCCACCGTACGAAGGTGAAGACCGACCGCGATGGTGTCGTCCGCGCCTCGGACACAGAGTGCGAGGGCCTCGCCCTCGCCCATCGACGACAGGTGGTCGGCCAGACGCACCTTGAACTGCAACCAGGCAGTCTCGACCTCGCGGTCGACGACCCATTCTTCATATGAACCCATGTCCGGCCCCTCTCGTCGGTGGATTCACGACGCTACGGGCTCCCACTGACAAAAAGTTGCAACCAGCATAAGTTCTGAGACAGATCAGTCAGCCCTGACTGCGCTCCTGGTCGAGCATCCGGCGCATCGCCAGCTTCTGCACTTCTCCCAGGACGTCGAGGCGATCTTCGGGGTCGAACTCCTCGAGCAGGTCGATCATGTCGCCGATCAGCTCGCCGCGCGATTCCCCGCCACTCCCCCGGTCAGCGCCGGGCGCGCGCAACGCGGTGACGTACTGAGCGGGCGGCTCTCCCGTGAGGAAACGTTCAGTAAATTCCTCCGCTTCCAGTACGTCTCGGGGGTCCTTGAGATCGCTCGGGATGGTCCGTTCGAGGTCTTCGACACTGATGCCCAGCGCACTAGCGATGGATCGGGCGGCGTTGCGCGACGGCTTGCGCAGCCCGGTCTCCAGCTGGGAGATGTAGGGGTAGGACAGCTCGGACGCCTCGGCCAGCTGTGACCGGGACATGCCCCGTCGGTCTCGCTGCTCCTTGATCGCCCTCGCATAGGAGGGAAGCGGGTCCATCAAATAGCTCCTTGCATAATCTATGCTTTGTGCATTATGCTGTTTGCACAAGCCTAGACGAAAGGAGCCGAGAATGGAACTCAACACTCGTCTCGACCGGGACCGCTTCAGCTGGATGTCCCGCGACCTGACCTCAGCCGACCACGCGTCGCTGCTGATCGAGGTCACCGCACCCGCACTCCCCCAGCCAACCACCACCGTGGCCACGAACCTCGTGGTCGTGCTCGACCGCAGCGGATCGATGGGCGGCGGCCGGCTGGCCCACGCGCAGCAGGCCCTGTGCGACATCGTCGACCGATTGACACCGCACGACACCTTCGGACTGGTCACGTTCGACACCAAGGTCGAGCTGCCTGTGCCCGCCTGCCCCGTCCGCGACCCCGAAGCCATCAAGCGGGCCATCCGTGGAGTCACGGCCCGCGGCGGAACCGATCTGGCGTCCGGGCTCGTTCGTGGGCTGAAGGAGGCGCGGCGCCTGGAGGCCGAGACCGGCGTGCGGGTGCTGCTGGTCAGTGACGGACACGCCAACTCCGGCGTGACCGATCCTGTGGTGCTGGGCAATCGCACCGGAGAGTACGTGGAACACCGCATCACCACGTCGACGCTCGGCATGGGGCTGGGCTACGACGAAGCGCTGCTCGGTGCCATCGCCCGTCAGGGTTCGGGTAACGAGCACTTCGCCGAAGAGGCCGACACTGCCGCCGGCGCGATCGGCACCGAGTGCGGCGAGCTGCTCGGCCAGCGGTTCCTGTCGGTGCGCCTGAGCGTCACGTGTGGTCACGGCGTCGAGGGGGTCAAGGTGCTCAACGAGTACGCCGCGCACCCGATCAACGAGGGCATCGCGCTCGAGCTGGGCAACTTCGCCGCCGAACAGACCAAGAGTGTGGTGCTGCAGTTCGGCGCGAGGACCGCCCCGAAGCCCGGCCGTCGCAAGATCGCCACGGTGCGGCTGGCCTGGGTGCTGGCCGACGATCTGAGCGACCAGTCGGCCCAGACCACTGTGTGGGCGAAGATCGCCGGACATGCCGACAAGCCGGCCAGGATCGATCGCGACGTGGCCGCCGAGGTGGTGTTCCAGGTCGTGCAGCGACGCAAGCGCCGTGCCAGCGAGGCGCTGATGCATTGTGATGTCGAGTCCGCGAAGCACCGGTACCAGCAAGCCCTGCGCAGCTTGCAGAAGCACCTGCCGAAGGTGCCTGCCGAGCGTCGCCACGAGTTCGAGCACGACATCGCCTTCGTGAAGGACGCCCTGCTCCGTCTCGAGCGCGACACCCACGAGGACCGCATGTTCGTCTCCAAGTCGATGTCGGCGAACCTGTCCGCCATGTCGCGCACACGCGACCGCCGGCGGTCGGGATGATGGTCGACCCGGAGGACCGCGAGCACATGCTCGTCGCCATCGTCATGAAGAACGCCAAGGCCGAAGCGCATTGGCGCTCGCTCAGCCCTGAGCACGACGCGACGTGGGACGAGCTCGCTGCCAGCGTGGGGCGAATCCACGCACGCGGCATGACCGTCGAGATTCCTCATACGACGGCGGGCTGAGCCATGACCTTCGACATCGTTCCCGGCGACCCCGAATCGGCCATGGTCATCCACGTGCCCCACTCGTCTCGAATCATTCCGGACGACGTGCGAGCTGGCATCCTTCTGAGCCACGACGCGCTGCAACGTGAGCTGGACGCCATGACCGATGCCTTCACGAACGTCATCGCGTCTTCGGTGGCCGACCGAACTGCGGTCCGGCCATGGGTGTTCGTGAATCGCCTCTCACGCCTGGTCGTGGATCCCGAACGATTCCTCGACGAACGCGAAGAGATGAATGCCGTCGGCATGGGTGCGGTCTACACCCGCACGTCCGCCGGCAACCCACTGCGCGAAGGATCGGCCGACGAGATCTCGGGGCTCGTCGACCGCTTCTTCGCGCCATACACGCAGGCTTTCGCTGGGCTGGTCGACGAACGCATAGCGGCTCTCGGCCGCGCCACCATCATCGATCTGCATTCCTTCCCGTTCGAGCCTCTCCGCTACGAGCTGCACCACGGGCCTCGCCCAGAAGTCTGCATCGGCACGGACCCGTTCCACACGTCTGACAACCTCGTCGAGATCGCCGTCGACTCGTTCGTCGAATTCGACGTGGGGATCGACTCCCCGTTCTCCGGCTGCTACGTGCCGCTCGCGCACTACGAATCATCTGCGGACGTCGAGGCCGTGATGATCGAGCTGCGCCGCGACCTCTATCTGGACGAGTCGTTCCAGCTCGTCGAGCCCGCCCTCGTGCCCATCGTCGATGCGATTACTCGCCTGATCGACACCGCCGATGCTCCGCGACCCGTGAATTCATGCTCGGGCATGAACGTCGCCCCCGACGGTGGTGTCGAATGAGGACACCGATCTGGTTCCTCGACGTCGACGGGGTCGTGAACGCTGCCGGCGAGGACTTGTCGGATCAACTGGTCCGCACCGACGCGACGACCCAAGGCATCACCTGGCCGATCCACTACTCCCGCGAAGTCGTCGCGTTCATCAACATGGTGCACCGGCGCGGCCTTGCTGAGGTGCGCTGGCCGACCACCTGGTCGCAGGACGCCCGTACATCGCTTGCGCCAGCCGTCGGTCTCGACGACTTCTTCGCCTACGACATGTTCGACAGCGAGGACTGGTGGAAGGCGCAGGTCGTATCGAAGTCGATTGTCGAAGAGGGACGTCCGATCATCTGGACCGATGACGACATCCCGCCCGCCGACATCGACTACTTTCGCGGCGAGGTCCACGAGGTGTCGAGCCTGATTGCCGTCCCGCCTGCCGAGCAGGGGCTCGCCTCCGCCGACCTCCTGCAGATTCACGACTTCATCGTCGACGGATCTTCCCTTGAATCACTCCACGCGTGAGCCAAGAGGACCTACTGTGAACACCATGTCGCCATCGGCCCCTGCGTGGAACTCTCCGGAGCTGTTTCCGAAGTCCGACTCCCCCCGCGTGGCGAAGTACCGCCAGCTTCAGTCGTGGTACCGCGAGGTTCAACTCGGAGTCGAGGCAGGCGGATCGGGTACCTACGCCGCGCTCGGCAGCTACCTGCACGCGGACGCGGTTGCCGCGCAACGCGACCTCAACTTCCTGCACCCCGCCGCTCACGAACACGCCGAGACTCGAGGTCGAGAGGTGCAGGCGGAAGGCGGATCGCTCGATCCAAAGAGGCTTTTCCACAACATGCTCTCGAGCATGCCGCTGTGCTTCAATCTCTTCGGCGCCATGCGGGGCGAGCACGAGGCGTTCCTCCCCGTATTTCGAGAGCTTTTCGATCCTGACGCCACAAAGATCTCCGAGATTATCTGCGAGTGGGCCCCGTCTGCCCCCTCTGCCAGCCTCGGTGACCGCACCGCGTTTGACGCCGTCATCTTCTACGTGGCCGGGGCTGAGTCTCGATTCGTCGGTATCGAGACCAAGTACACTGAGCCGTTCAGCGCCAAGCCGTACGACCGGCCCGAGTATCGGACGCTCACACGGGAATCTGACTGGTTCGTTGATGGTGCGGACGTCGAGCTGCTCAAGAGCGCCAAGTCCAACCAGCTGTGGCGCAACGTGATGCTGGCAGCCGCTCTTGACCGCGAGGGGAGCAGAGGCCAAGGCCACGTGGCCGTCGTCGCACTCGATGACGATGCTGGCGCTTCGGCAGCGCTCGACATCGTTCGCCCCCAGATGGCGCCGTCCCACGCCGATCGACTCATGTCGAGGACGTTCAGCGAGATTCTGAGTGCGGTTGAAGAACTTGCACCCGAACTCTCATGGTGGGCGGTCAACTTTCGCCGACGCTACCTGTTGAGCGCGCCACCGGCCGGGGAACCGGCCGAACGAGACCCTCTCGGGCCGGCGTTTGGGCGGGGCCTCGCAGAGACTGTGACACTCGCAGAGCCGAGTTCTGGGCCCTGATTGCGGCCCACCGAGGACCCACTCCCCCAACTTTCTTACGAGCATCAACTCCGGAGGATCAATGTCGACGTCCATCGACGTGCACGCCAACGACTGGCTCAGTTTCGCCCTCGCCTACAACAGAATTCCTTTCATCCGGCGCATTGCGGTGCGGGGCATGCCGCTCGACGTCCCGACCCGATTGTCCGTCCGTGTGGAGAGCTCCGACCGGATACTCACGCACCCTTGCGACATCGAGATGGAACCCGACGCCGACGGCTCACAGGTGATTACGCAAGTCCCGCTTACGTTCGATCTAGCGGCGATGAGCGCAGTTACCGAGGACTTCCGGGCCGAGCTCGTGGTCGAAGTATCGAGCGAGTTGACGACGCCTGCCCAGCACCGCAGCGACGTGACGATCGGTTCTGCCGATACCTGGAAGACCCTCGTTGTTCCGACTCCCGACGGATCAGATGCACTTCACCCACTGGCAATCGAGTCATTGGCATCGTTCGTTCGCCCCAACGACCCCGCCGTCGGCGCGTTCCTTTCAAAGGTTCGGTCGCGCCTTGAGGCAAGCACCGGATCATCCTCGACTCAGGGGTATCAGGCCGGGTCGGACCGTGTCGACGAGATCGCCCGCGCTGTCTGGGACGAGGCACGCTTTGGTGGCATCGACTACAGCAACCCACCCGCGAGTTGGCTCGCCGGACAAAAGGTTCGAACACCCCGAGAAGTGCTCGAAGGTGGTGTCGGTACGTGCTTGGACACGACGGTTGTCATTGCTGCCGCACTCGAGCAGGCGGGAATCCACCCGGTGCTCTTCATCGTCAAGGGCCATGCCTTCCTCGGCTACTGGCGAGACGAACGCGGACGCCTCAACAGCGTGGACTCGCTCGACGACGCTGCGAATGCGGTGGACGGCGGCTACATCCGTGTGCTCGAGACGACCAAGGTCACTGGTGGCGACTCATCTTCTTCGTTCGACGACGACTGCCATGGGGTCACCAGAGGCGAGTATCTGACCGGACTGATGCCAGAGTTCGAAGGTGTCGTAGACGTGCACAGCATTCGGCGTCAGAGCAACGTCGTGCCCCTTCCGGTCCGTCATGTCGACGCCGACGGGCAGGTGTCGGTCGTCGAGTACATCCCGGCGCAACACTCCGGTCAGCACTCGACCTCGGTGGCGGAGTCGCAGCAAACCGACCGCCTCGCTGCGCTCGACATCCCAGGTCGAGTGCAGTCGTGGAAGAACTCGCTCCTCGATGTCAGCCTGCGCAACAAGCTGATCAACTTCTCCGAGCGTTCGGCCATCCAGCTGGCGGTACCTGAGGGCAGTATTGGTCACCTCGAAGACCTCCTGAACGCCGGACACGCCCTCACGCTCCTTCCCGGCGACCAAGTCACTGCGACCCAGACAGCGCAAGGAATCCGGCTCGGCGCCGACATCCCCGCGTCCCAGCTGCGGGGATACCTCGACGAGAAGCGCATCTTCACCGATGTCAGAACCGGCGACACTCCCGACGCCTACCTGCGAAAGATGCGCAACTTTGCCTACAAAGCACGCACGATCGAGGAGGAAACCGGCGCCAACAACCTCTACATCGCGCTCGGCTCTTTGCACTGGAACATCGACGGTCGTCCTCTACGGTCCCCGCTGATTCTGCTACCAGTGACGATGACCCCTGGTTCACGCCGCGGGCTCTACCGACTGCAGCTGGACGAGGCGGGAGGAAGCACCCCCAACTACTGCCTCGTCGAGAAGCTCAAACAGGTGGACGGCCTGGTCATTCCTGGCCTGGAGAACCCTGTCGAGGATGAGCACGGAATCGACCTCGCAGCCACGTTCCAGGCGGTGCGTGAGGCCATCACAGCGAAGGAGCTCCCCTACCGCGTCGACGAGACGGCCGACATCGCCATTCTCCAGTTCGCAAAGTTTCGTCTCTGGAAGGATCTCGACGACGACTGGCAAGGGCTCATGGCGTCACCGTTGGTGCGCCACCTGGTGGAAGACCCAACTGGAGAGTTCACCGACCCCCAAGGCGAGAGCCCGCTGGGCGACCTCGACGACCTCGATGCCAGCTGTCCGATTCCGGCCGACGCCTCCCAGCTCGAGGCGATCGCCTCGGCCGTTGCCGGTCGAACTTTCGTGCTCGAAGGCCCCCCAGGAACGGGCAAGTCTCAGACGATCACCAACCTGCTCACGCGAGCCATCGCAGCCGGCAAGCGCGTGCTCTTTGTCGCCGAGAAGCGTGCTGCACTCGATGTAGTCTCCGCCAGACTCGACCAGGTAGGAATGGGACCGTTTTCCCTCGACTTGCACGACAAGTCGAGCAAGCCAGCTGCGGTGCGGGGGCAGATCCTTCGAGCGCTCGACCTCACAGTCGAGTTCGACGCACAGGGCCTTTCGGCGGATCACGAATCGTTGGACAGTGCCCGTCGAGCCCTACAGCGGTATACGTCTCGTTTGCACGAACGAAATAGCGCAGGTCTCTCCTATTACTCGGCACGCACCCAGGCGTTGAGCTATCCCGACGACCTTCCCGAGGTCCCGATCAGCCCAGCACAACTGGACGGGTTGACCGTCGAGGCTCTCCACGCACTCGAGAGTGCACTCCGGCGGCTAGAAGATGCTGCCGAGGTCGCTCAGCCGCGACAGCACCACCCGTGGGGGTTCATCCGAAATCAGGGTACGAATGGCCCACTCGTGGTCCAGACCGCGACCGTGCTTGAGTCTGCTGTCGCTTCCTTGCCGCCATCAGGACCACTCAGCGGTGTCATCGCCCAGGCAAGGTCTCAGGCCGATCTCGACGCACTGGTCTCGCTCGTGCACGGCCCAGCTGTCACAGTCGACGAGTTCGACCAGGTGCGAACCCGAAGTTGGTCCGAGAAGACCGATACCTACATCGCAGGGCTTTCGTCAATCGCGGCGAATCCCGGAGCGGCACTGTCGCAATTTGAGCCCGACGTCCTCGACCTGCCCCTCAGCGAGGTCAGTTCCGCCATCGCTGGTGCAGCAAGTTCTGGATTTTTCGGTCGCAAGAAGCGAGTTGCGGCCGCTCTAGCCCCGACTACGCCATTTCAACGATCAGCGGTACAAACCAAGGAAGCCGCAGCCGTAGTCGATCAGCTCGTCCAGGCCCGCGCCTCGGCTGACGGCGTAGCACCTGAGCGTTCCGGCATCGCCGGGCTTCGCGCCGTGCCTCGGTGGAACGTCTACAAGACCGACTCGACGGCACACGTCACTGCCCAGGTCCAATGGTTGAAGAGTCACGCCGAGCGCATCGCCCCGTCGCCAGACGGCACAGATCCGTTCGGGGCGGCAATGCGCGAGCTGGTCGCTGCAGATCAACCCCTGACCGACTCCGAGCGATCAGCTGTTCGTGACCTAGCGACTGCCGGCAAGAATCTGTGGTCCGCTGCTGCCGTGACGTCCGAGGACCTCGAAGCGTGGACCGACGGAGCGCCACTTGTCGCTACGTGGAGATCAGGCACCCCCAGTCGCTCGATTGGCGCAAGTGCCGACCTGATGCTCAACCGATGGACCAAATTCGTGGACCAGGCAAGCGCCCTGAGAACGTTAGGGCTCGAGGAGGCCTACGACGCTGTACTCGAGGGTCGAGTGGGCTCAACCTCCGCAGTCGCCTCCCTCCACAAGGGCGTTGCCTTGGCCTCGTTGGAGGAGCGCATGCTCGCTTCCGGTCTTGACCAGTTCGACCCGCAGGCTCACGACAAGGTTGTCCAGCGATTTGCCTCCTCGATGGCTGGCCTGCGCACGCATCTGCAGAGTGCCGTTGCCGCCGACGTGCTCGGATCTCGAACCTTCAGGTCCAGCGCGGATCGCGGCCACGTCGGCGCGCTCAAGCGTGAGCTGTCGAAGCAACGTGGCGGCCTCAAGGTTCGTGAGTTGCTCGAGACCTACGGCGACCTCATCACGCAGGTCATGCCTTGCGTTCTCGTCAGCCCCGACTCTGTCGCCCGGTTCTTCCCCGTGGGGTCCATGACCTTCGATCTCGTCGTGTTTGACGAGGCGTCACAAATTCGAGTTGCCGATGCTGTCGGCGCGATGGGGCGAGCACATTCCGCTGTCGTGGTGGGCGATAGCAAGCAGATGCCACCCACCTCGTTTGCGGAACCGTCGGACGACGGCGGCCTGGCCGAGGAACTGTTGGTCCAGCCGGACGAAGAGAGCATCCTGACAGAAGCTGCACAGGCCAGCATCAGCAAGCTCGCGCTCACGTGGCACTACCGAAGCAGAGACGAGTCACTCATCGCCTTCAGCAACGGGGCGTACTACGACAACCGCTTGTCGTCGTTTCCGGCGCCCGATGCGGGCCTTGACGACCAAGGGCGCCCCGCTGCCGGAGTGAGCCTGACCAAGGTGGACGGACAGTTCATTCGCACCAGGGGCCACGACAAGGGAACCAATCGTGCTGAGGCCGACGCGATTGTGACCGAAATCCGACGCCGCTTCGCCGTGTCGCCCGACACGATCCCGTCAGTCGGCGTCGTCACGTTCAACATGCCTCAACGAACCCTGATCGAGAGCATGCTTCGTGACCTCGAAGACCAACGAATATCCGACGCACTGGAGGGTGCGAACGGCGAGGGGCTCTTCGTCAAGAACCTCGAGAACGTCCAAGGCGATGAGCGAGACGTCATCTTGTTCTCGACCGCGTTCAGCAAGAACGACAAGAACGTGCTGCCTCTGAATTTTGGCCCACTCACAAATCGAGGCGGCGAACGCCGACTCAACGTGGCCATCACTCGAGCCCGAACGCAGGTCATGATCTTCACTTCGTTCGACCCGGGTGACCTCCGTGTCGGCGAGACCGGCTCTCGAGGCATTCAGGACCTCGCCGCCTATATGCATGCGGCGGCCCAGCGCACTGCTGGGGCGGACACCACCAACCGTCATCCAGTCAAGGATCGCCACCGCGACGAGATCGCCGAGAAGCTGCGCCAAGCGGGGGTCGTCGTCGAGACGGACCTCGGCATGTCGGACTTCAAGATCGATCTGGCGCTGGCAGCGCCCGGGGACCCGACACGACCTCTGGTGGCTGTGCTTCTCGACGGCGAAGGCTGGGCGGCGCGCCGCACCGTCGGCGACCGAGATGGGCTTCCGGTTTCAGTTCTGGAAAATCTCATGGGATGGCCGAGCGTGGAGCGCGTTTGGATGCCGGAGTGGCTCGCAGACCCCGCGCCTGTCGTCTCTCGACTTGTGGCCGCTCTTGAGATGGCTGCCTCACGGCCACGTGGGCAAGACATCGTCGCATCCCCGGCCGCCCCATTGCCGGTACCCGACAATTCCGAGACGGCGCCGGCACCCCTCCTCGGCAACGACGCGATCGGGACTGCCCTGGTGGAAGACGACTTTGGCGAGTTCGACCTTCCCAACGCGACGGAGTTTGTTCCGTGGCGCCCACAACCGTGGGGCGACAGGTCCTGGCTCGATGCGCTGCCGGACCGACGGGCACAGGAGCGAGTACGGCAGACGATCAACGAGGTCGTTGAGGCTGAGGGGCCGATCGCTCTGGAGCGCCTCGCCCGTCTCGTGGCAAGCGCCTACGACCTGACCCGCCTCAACGCTGCGCGAATCACGTCCATCGTCAGCTGCGTCCCCCGCGATCATCGGGACGAGAAGGGTTTTGCATGGCCAGCCGAAGTGGATCGCTCCGCATGGAAGACCTTCAGAACTGCAACCACGGACGAACCCCGTCAAGTCACCGACATCCATCCACAGGAATTGGTCAATGCCATCGTCGCCTTGTGCCACGACGCACACGGCATGACCGAGGAAGAGACACTGAAAGAAACTCTTGCCTTGTTCGGCTGGAGGCGTCGCACTGAAGCCACTGTGGCACCTGTCCAAGCGGCATTGCAGGCGGCGCTCGCAGACGGCTCGCTGATCCGGCAGGACAACGGCCTGATTGTCGCTTCGTCGTGAGTTTGCTCGGTTCATGTAGACGGCACGCCCTATCGCCGCGATCGCGAGCGGGTCTATGGACTTCTGCTGACGTGCATGGGCTGCACGAAGAGCACACATTGGGCCCGGTCAAACGGATACCCAGTCAATGATGATTTCCGATCGGGGCACATTGATCCTGAGTCCGAGCGACGTCTCGGCATCGACGGCATGCGAGTTCGGCTGGCTTCGACAGGCCGACGCGAAGCTTGGTCGTGTCCCGCGAGTTCGCCGAAGCGACGCCATGCAGGAGCGTCTCGCCAAGCTTGGCGCAACGCACGAGAAACGCGTGACGGACGCGCTTCGCGAGAATGCGGGAACCTACGAGACGATCGGCCGGCCTGCCTACCCCGTCACGGAGGCCAAGATCGCTGCAGCAGCGAGCAATACTCGACGTCACGCCCATGGCGGAGTCGATGTCATCAGTCAGGCAGTTCTTTTCGACGGTCAGACGTACGGCATCGCAGATTTCCTGATCAAGCAGAGCGACGGCTCCTACTCGGTCTGGGACGCGAAGCTGGCTCGCAGCGCCAAGACGAGCGCGCGTCTGCAGCTCGCCACGTACGCCGACCTCTTGGATCAGGCGGGCATCGCCCGGCACAGGACAGCGGGGCTGTTCCTCGGTAGTGGAAAGTCACTCGAAATCGAGCTCGATGACTTGTTGCCGGAAGTCCGTGCCAGGCTGACGGCCGCACGTCAGCTCATGACCAAACACGTCGCACAATCGGAAGTCGTCGCATGGGAGTCCGGCGGTCTCTCGATATGTGGAAAGTGTGAGCATTGCGCCGTCGAGATCGAAGCGAACGACGACGTCCTCCTAGTCCACAACCTTCGCCGCCGCGACCGCGAGCACCTCCGCGCCAGCGGGATCACAACGGTTCAGGAGCTCGCCTCATCCAATTCAACAGTCGAGGGCCTCAAGGAGGAGCGATGGCGCACGTTGCGTGCGCAGGCAGCAATTCAAACGCGCCAAGTAGTCCATCCAGATGGTTCGGTCACCGTGGCCTACGAGGTGTTCGATCCCACGCCCATCCTCAACCTCCCCAGCCCTGAAGCCGGGGACATCTTCTTCGACTTCGAGGGCGACACCATGTTCGAGGGCGACGACAGCGACCTTGGCATCGAGTACCTGTGGGGGCTCCTTGAGCTCGACGGCACATCGACCGGTTCGTTCACCCCGCTGTGGGCCGACGACCGAGCAACCGAACGAGACGCGCTCGTTACCTTCTTCGATCACCTCTCTCACCGACGCATCGACCACCCCGACATGCACGTGTATCACTACGCGAGCTACGAGATCTCAGCACTCCGTCGGCTATGCCAGCGTCATGCGGTTGGTGCGGCGGAGTTGGAAGGGCTGGTCGCCGATGGCGTCTTCGTCGACCTCAACCCAGTGGTCACGAAGTCCGTGCGTATCTCCCAACGGTCGTACAGCATCAAGATGCTTGAGCCGCTCTACATGAGCGATGAAGAACGGGATGCGGACGGAGTCACCAGCGCCGTCGCTTCAATCACCGGGTACGCGGACTACTGCACAGCCCGGGACTCCGGCGACAGCACCAAAGCACTGGCACTCCAAGGTCAGCTCATCGCCTACAACCGCTATGACTGCTTGTCGACGTGGAGGCTGCGCGACTGGTTACTGTCGGTCGTTTCGGTCAATGCACGAGCCGCCACCCTGAGTGATAATCCCA
>Ga0307486_1001277_pt1 | contig 19783 bp, 15 predicted proteins | sample CBIW02metaG_FD_203663 | JGI IMG/M metagenome (GOLD analysis project Ga0307486, IMG submission 203663) | Sea-ice brine microbial communities from Beaufort Sea near Barrow, Alaska, United States - CBIW 0.2 | ecosystem: Environmental > Aquatic > Marine > Coastal | place: USA: Alaska | collected...
CAAGTTGCTTCCAGGTGGTCATCGTCTTGTAATATCTGTCACTCTGGTGTTCAGACACACAGAAGTCAACAATTTGACGGGGAAGAAAAGAAAGTAGCTGACAAATTACCGGTTGACCTCCAAGATTTCTACTTTTGGACATGATGTTTTTGGTATGGTAACTTCAAACATCACAAACTTTAGCGAGGTGTCAAAACCTCGCTATTGTATTTTTTCAAGATGACCAAAAACAAGAGGTGTTTTTCTCGGATGACAGTAATTATTTAATGGCCTTCTTACAAAACTTTCTCACGATCTCCAATGTCTTTTCTTTTTGCTCGATCATTCCCATGTGACCCGTATTTTCAAGCTCGAAATAATCGGTAAAAGCATCTTTTTGCAACCTGCTTGATTCAATTTTTATCGCACCATCCTGAATTCCTGCGATCATCAACTTATGTCCTGAATACGCTTTTAAGATCTCAAATCGATCTTTACGATCTCTCATAGCTGTAGTAAGAGCTACTAATCCATTCAAGGAACAGTTCTTTGCCTGAACTATGGCAAGATCTATTTCATCTTTAAACTCATCCCGTTGATCCTCTGAAAAAAGCGGCGGTACGAAGGAGGTTACAAAAGTGTCCACTCCGTGTTTGTTAAGAAAAATAACTGTCCTATCTCGCAACCCTTTTTTAGAGTCATCATCAGCAAATGCCGTAGAATGAAAAAGACCCACAGCTTTCAATTTTCTAGCCATTAATTCAAGGAGCGCCAAGGTCACATATCCTCCTAGGGAATGCCCAATTATGATCGGATTATCAAGGTGATTCTCTTCCATCCAAGCTTCCAGCTCCAGTGCGATTTTTTCCATCGAACTATTATCTCCAGCTAACAAAGTATCTCCACAGCCGGGGAGATTAGGGCAGATTACTCTAAAATCTTTGGAAAGGGAAGTTGCAAAATAATTCCACAACTCATTAGTTTCACAGAAACCATGAATCAGAATAACGGCTTGGCCATTACCTTTTTCAAAAAAAGAAATTGATGACATTTATGAAGTTATCTTCGAAACTTCAGACAAGTTTCTCACGGTGTCTGCAATTCCTGCTGGATCAAAACCGCATTCTTTATGTAGCTCTAATTGATCTCCGTGCTCAACAATACGATCTGGAATACCCAATCTTTTTACCTGTGCCTGATATCCTTTGTCTACCATCCACTCAAGTACAGCAGAACCAAATCCGCCCATCAGGCAACCGTCCTCTACAGTGATCACTTTACTGAATTTGCCAAAAATCTCATGAAGCAGTTCTTCATCCAAAGGCTTTACAAATCTCATGTCAAAATGAGCAGGGTTAAGTCCTTCTTTTTTGAGTGTTTCACATGCGGTGACGGCATAGTTTCCAATGTGGCCTATAGTTAAAATAGCGACCTGCTCGCCTTCTTTGATAACCCTACCTTGTCCGGTAGGAATCTGTTGCAACGGAGTTTTCCAGTTAGGCATCACGCCTTTGCCACGGGGGTAACGAATGGAGTAAGGTCCATTGTGAACAGAGGCAGAATACATCATGTTGCGAAGTTCCTCCTCGTTCATTGGAGCGGAAACCACCAAATTTGGTACGCATCGGAAAAATGCAATGTCATAAGCTCCATGATGAGTAGGTCCATCTGCTCCTGCAAATCCCGCTCTATCGAGACAAAAAACGACAGGCAAATTTTGGATACATACATCATGAATCACCTGATCATACGCACGTTGCATAAATGAGGAATAGATGTTACAAAATGGCACCAATCCTTGGGTAGCAAGTCCGGCAGAAAATGTAACAGCATGTTGCTCGGCAATGCCCACATCAAATGCGCGGTCTGGCATGGCTTCCATCATAATGTTCATCGAAGAGCCAGAAGGCATAGCTGGAGTCACTCCCATGATTCTACTGTCCATTTCAGCCAATTCTACCAACGTATTTCCAAATACGTCTTGATACTTTGGCGCTTCTGGACTGGTGGGAGTTATCTTATATATCTCTCCGGTTACTTTGTCGAAAGTTCCGGGAGCATGCCAGGTGGTTTTATTGCCATTCTCCGCAGGAGCATAGCCTTTTCCCTTTACGGTAACACAGTGAAGAATTTTAGGTCCAGGGATATCTTTTAGATCTTTCAGGATTTCGGCCAGATGATTAACATCATGACCATCCACCGGGCCAAAATAACGGAGATTCAACGACTCAAATAAATTACTTTGCTTCAGCAGTGCAGACTTGATGCCCCCTTCTAATTTGGAAATTACATCCTGAGCACTTGTCCCAAACTTGCTGAATTTTCCTAAAACCTTCCAAATATCATCCTTAGCCTTATTATAGGTTTTGGAAGTAGTAATATCAGTAAGGTAATCTTTAAGCGCGCCTACGTTTGGATCTATAGACATGCAGTTGTCATTCAAAATGATCAACAAGTTGGTGTTGCTAACTCCCGCATGGTTCATAGCTTCGAAAGCCATTCCCCCCGTCAACGCTCCGTCGCCAATTACAGCAACGTGTTGTTTTTTGGAATCCCCTTTATATTTTGAAGCGACTGCCATTCCTAATGCTGCTGAAATGGAGGTGCTTGAGTGACCTACTCCAAACGTGTCATATACACTTTCCTTTCTTTTGGGAAAACCTGACAGCCCTCCGTAAAGTCTGTTGGTGTGAAACTCTCCCCTTCGTCCAGTGAGGATTTTGTGGCCATACGCTTGGTGACCCACATCCCATACCAGTTGATCTTCAGGTGTCTCAAGAATATAATGTAATGCCACTGTCAACTCTACTACACCCAAACTCGCACCGAAATGCCCTCCATATACAGATACAGTGTCTATAATGTATTGTCGGAGTTCGTCGCAGATCTCTACCAACTTTTCCTTTGGTAATTTCTTCAGATCAGCTGGGCTGTTAATTTGGGCTAATAATTTTCCTGGTTGAATCAGCATTTGATATGGGTAATGAACTACAAAATGTATAACAACAATTATACTTCTTTGTTTTTAGAGCTAAAATTTTCGAAGAAAAAGTGTAAAACCTCTTTCTCTTCGACTTTCAATAAATTAAGCTTAATTGAATACCTTTGGCTATAAGGTCGTAAAATTAACCAATAATTTAAATATCGTTTGAGTTTTGAGATCAAATTACCTCTCTTTGAAGGTCCTTTCGACCTGATGCTCTTCTTTATTGAGCGGGATGAACTTGATATTTACGATATTCCCATTTCGAAGATTACCACTGATTTCTTAGATTATGTTCACCATATGGAAAAAATGGAGATAGAAGTGGCTAGTGATTTTATTCTCTTTGCTGCAACGCTGATGAAGATAAAATCAAAAATGCTTCTTCCTCGTCCCGAGATAAATGAAGATGGAGAAGAAATTGATCCAAGGGAAGAATTGATCAGAAATCTGTTAGAATACAAAAAATATAAATCCGTGATAGAACAATTGGCAATCATGGAAGAAGGAGAGCTTTCCAAATTCAAACGTGGAAACATTGCCAGAGAATTGACTGCTTTGAGTAAAATAGATGATGTGGATGCAGAAATGCAGGATCTTGATTTATACAAATTGCTAAAGGTCTTCCAACGCACTATGGATAAAATGGCTACCAGAGTGGATGAAACAACCCACACTGTAATTCAGTATCCGTATACTATCAAAGAGCAAAAGGATTTCGTATTGGAAAAAATAAGTTTCAAAAAACAAGTATCATTTGATGAATTCATTAATTATAACCGCGATAAAATTTTTGTGATCTATACATTTCTAGCAATTCTCGAATTGTTGCAGCTCTCGCAAGTGACCATTGTAATTGGAGAAGGATTCAATAATTTTTGGGTGGAAAAAACTGATCCGCTACAGGCTGCTTAGTATGAAATTGGACAATAAAAAGATTTTTGAAACCCTCAATCCCAACAAAGTCTGGTTACCCGTGCTCATTGGTCTTGGGATTGTTTTTGCAATGTTTTACTTTGATCCTTCTGTCAATGGCAATACGCTAAATGGAGTATTTGATGCTTCTGTGCCTTGGATCATCCTTGCCATATTTGTAATTCTGTGCCGGGATATTGGGTATGTCTACAGGATAAGGGAGATCACAGGACGACAGCTCACCTGGAAACGTTCTGTTTATGTTATTATTCTTTGGGAGTTTGCCTCTGCGGTCACTCCTTCTGTGGTGGGGGGAACAGCAGTTGCTATTTTCATCATAAACAAAGAAGGAATTAAATTTGGAAGAGCGATGGCTTTTGTCATGGTGACTGCCATTCTGGATAATCTGTTTTTTGTAATTGGAGCACCAATTATCCTGTTTTTTGCCCAAGGCAATATTTTCCCGGATAGTAAGGTGCTTGAAGCAAGCATGAAAAATAGCTTAGAAGTGATCTTCTGGATCAGCTATACTCTTTATGCAGTCTATAGTTTGATCATGGCTGCTGCATTATTTTTCAGACCGAGGGTATTCAAATGGGTATTAATCAAGATATTTTCTATCAGATGGTTGAGAAAGTGGAAACATTCTGCGCAAGAATATGGCAATGAAATAATTGAAGCTTCTAAGGAGCTTTCTGGGAAAAAATGGAAATACTGGCTACCCATCACTCTAGCCACTATATTTATTTGGAGCTCCAGATATTTGATGCTCAATGCATTGATATCTGCATTTGTACCCTTAAATTTTGAACAGAACGTCATCATTTTTGCCAGACAAGTGATCATGTGGATCGTGATGATGATATCTCCTACGCCTGGAAGTAGTGGAACGGCAGAATTTTTCTTCGGAGAGTTTTTCGCTCAGTTTCTGACCAAGTATACTTTTGTTACCAGTATATTATGGAGGTTGCTTACCTATTATCCATATTTGCTGCTGGGAGCATTTTTCCTTCCACGTTGGATCAAACAAGTTTTTTTCAAGAAAAAGAAAGCAAAGCAAAAGTCAGATGTTGGGGAATCTTAAGGTATCCACGCTATTGTCAATTTTAGACGGAGCGCCTTTAAAAGATAATTTCGAAGCTGATATTTCTCATATTGCCATTGATTCCAGACAGATTTTTCATCCTTCGAAAACTCTTTTTGTAGCCTTAAAAGGGGCAAAAGCTGAGGGTTCAGAGTATGTTCCTCAATTAATTGATTTAGGTGTAAGGGTTTTTATTGTTCATCAAAGTTATATAAAGACTCATTTTCAGGAAGTGCTTTTTATAAAGGTTGCTGATACCAGACTAGCTCTGCAAAAGATTGCCAAGTACGAGCGAAAGCTTTTTGATATGCCAGTAGTGAGTATTGCCGGCAGTAATGGAAAAACAATTGTAAAGGAATGGCTGGGTCAGGTACTTGCCCAAAAATATGCCGTAGCTAAAAGTCCAAAAAGTTATAATTCTCAGGTGGGAGTGCCTTTATCTATTTTTGGAATAGAAACTTATCATCAGGTTGCGATTCTGGAAGCTGGAATATCTAAGGTCGGTGAGATGCAGATATTAGAGGAATTGATAGCTCCAAACTTGGGTATTTTCACCAATTTAGGGACAGCTCACCAGGAAGGGTTTTCATCGATGGAGGAGAAGTTGCAGGAGAAATTAAGCTTGTTTTCAAACGCTGATTTTTTAATTTATTGCAAAGACCAAAAATTAGTTTCAAGTCAAATAGAACAAACTTTTTCCAAAGAGAAACTTATCTCCTGGTCTGATCAGGTTGGCGCTGATTTCTGCAGATCTGTGAAAACCAATGAAAGAGAAAGTCGTATTTTTTTAATGAAGGCAGACCTTAGCGCATATACTTTTCAAGTGCCATTGACAGATCAGGCTTCTTTGGAAAACGTTACTCATGTGATCGTTGCAGCCATGACGTTGGGGCAGTCCAATACATCCATTCAGGAAGGCATCTCGCATTTGAAATCAATCGATATGCGGCTGACCCTAAAGACTGGATTGAATGATTGCCTACTCATTGACGATACGTATAACAATGATCTTGGAGGATTAAAAGTAGCGCTGGACTTCATGCAGCAGCAGCGAAAAAAGCGTCGAAAGATTCTCATTCTCTCAGATTTATTGCAGCAAGGCTCCCCTTCAAAAGTGTATCAGGAAGTGGCAGACTTGATCGCTTCTTATGCCGTGGACGAGCTGATTGGGGTGGGAGAAGAAGTTAAGTTGCTTAAAGAGAAATTTCCTGATCGGTTTCGTGGATTTTCAACGACAGAAGATCTGTTGACAAATTTGCCGTTGAGCGAGTTCTCCAATGATTTGATTCTTATCACCGGAGCAAGAGTATTCGGGTTTGAGCAGATCGTTAGAAAATTGCAGCAAGGACTTCATGGTACGACCTTGGAAATTAATCTCAATGCGTTGACTCACAATTATAATTTTTACAAAAAACTACTTTCCAAACACACCAAAGTAATGGTGATGGTCAAGGCCTTTGCCTATGGCGGAGGAGCCATTGAGATTGCCAATCATATCCAAATTATGGGTGCAGATTATTTGGCAGTAGCATTTGTGGATGAGGGCGTAGCACTGAGAAATCATGGGATTACTTTACCTATTATGGTGCTAAACCCTATGGAAGAATCTCTGGCTCTATGCGATGAGTATCAATTGGAGCCTGTAGTATTTTCTATAGAGTTCTTCCGGAGTTTGTCTCAATGGTGTATTTATCATCAGTGTGAAATGAACGTTCATCTTGATATGGATACCGGGATGCACAGGCTAGGATTTGATGCGGCAGACCTGGAGGAGTTGTCCAATTTAATTTTGGAAAATCCTCAGGTAAAAATCGCTTCCATTTATAGTCATCTCGTGGGTGCAGATGAAGAGGTTCACAGAGAGTTTTCACTTCAGCAGATCTCTAACTTTATTGAAATGAAGGATAAAATTCTTCAGCTACTCCCAAATCAGCCATTGATACATATATTAAACTCTGCCGGCATTGCGACATTTCCAGAGTTCCAGTTTGGGATGGTACGTTTGGGAATTGGTCTTTATGGAGTAGAGCTGACAGGTAAATTTGACGGTAATCTCCGGTCGATATCTACGTTGAAAACTACCGTATCTCAGGTCAAGACGTTACTTCCTGGTGATACTGTCGGTTATTCCCGAAACGGCGTAATGCCAAGTGGAGGCAAAATTGCAACGCTGGCAATTGGCTATGCGGATGGATACGACAGACGATTCGGTAATGGAAAAGGATATGTGATCATCAGAGGGATGAAGGCTCCAGTTATAGGCAACGTTTGCATGGATATGTGTATGGTAGACGTGACTGGAATAGAGGCAAATCCCGGAGATCAGGCCGTAATCTACGGGGAAGGGATATCTCTGAAGGAACTCGCAACTTCTATTGGCACTATTCCATACGAACTGCTTACAAATATTAGCACACGGGTAAAGCGGGTATATTACTTAGACTAGGTCTGGCTTTGCCTGGTTATAATTCTTAAATTTCACGATGATTTTGACCAAAAAACGCTTAGCACATATCGTATTTGAGTCTGACGATTTGGCCTCCAAGACGTTTGATATAGTGCTTCTGTTTATGATCTTCGGGAGTATTTTTGTAGCTATTTTGGACTCAGTAAGTAGTTTAAGGGCTGCCTACGGAGAAACATTCCTCGTGCTGGAGTGGCTGTTTACGTTTCTGTTTTCAATAGAATATGCCTTAAGAATATGGCTTTCACGCAAACCGAAGGGTTATATTTTCAGTTTTTTTGGAGTAGTGGATTTGTTGGCAATTTTGCCTACCTATCTGAGCTTTTTCATCGTAAACTCCCAATTACTCACAGTGGTCCGAGCATTGCGCTTATTGAGAGTAATCCGGATTTTGAAACTTGGCCGCTACGTGTCAGAGGCAGAGTATCTGACCAAATCTTTGAAAGCGAGCTCCCACAAGATTATGATATTTATCGCCTTTGTGATGACTATAGTCTTAATCATGGGCACATTCATGTTTATTATTGAAGGTCCTGAGAGTGGATTTACCAGTATTCCAGTGAGTATGTATTGGGCGATAGTGACTTTGACTACGGTAGGTTTTGGAGATATCTATCCTATTACTGCTTTAGGGCAGTTTGTCTCCTCCCTGATCATGCTGTTAGGTTATGCGATTATAGCAGTGCCTACGGGTATTGTATCATCTGAAATGAACGCTCAACGAAATAGGATTGATGCAGACACCATAGATGCTGCCTGTCCTAAATGCCGGTATGACAAAGTCCACAAAGCAGATAATTATTGCAAAAACTGTGGAGAAAAACTTTTTTAATTCTTGATTATCCACTTCTTTATAATTACGTATAAATAATTTCTGAAAGAAGTGGTCAGCCCTGTTTTACGCTGCATCAGTCATCCCTGGCTTAGATCTTGAAGAGGTGATCGGATATCCAGTCTTCAAGCTAAAGAAGTTTTAAAACTCGAGCATAACTGCGAATACCCCTCTTTATTTTAATCACCTAATTCCAGGAATTCCTGTATATATTTTATTTTCCCAAACAGTAATAAAACATCTTCTTTGTCAAAAGTATATTCAGGGGTGACTACACCGATCACATTCTTATAAGGAATATTTATTCCGAGTAGGTTTTTCTTCTGTTCAATTTTAATTATGGTAAGGATATTTAGAAAAAATTCTTTCCTCACATCTGCCTCACCTACCGTCAGACCTACATATCGGGTAGGGACTTTTACTTCTACAATATTATATTCATCAGAGATCTCTAGAGAATCCAACACGCCTTTCATTTGAAGCCGCTTAGATAGCCTGTCGGCAGTTTCTTCTTCCGGATGTATGATTTCATCTACTCCAATAGCCTGAATTACAGTTTCATGGAGCTTGTTGATCGCTCGGGCGATTATGCGTTTTGAATTCAGCTGCTTGAAAATAGCAGTACTCATTATGGATGCGCCTACATCCTCTCCAATGGCGATAATTACCACATCAGTCTCTTTCAACGGGAGATTTTTGACAGCTTGTTGATCAGTAGCGTCCATTACGATAGAATGTGTGATATGATCCTTGATCATCTCGATCCTATTTTCGCTGGAATCAATGCCGATCACTTCATGGCCAAGGTTTGTAAGACGCTTAGCGAGATAGCCACCAAAATTTCCAATACCTACAATTATATATTTCATTGCTGATTAAAATTACGTGATAAAGACTGTTTCTTCAGGGTATTTGTAGCGTTGCTCGCCGATCTTTCGAACTAACGCTATCAATATGGTCAGTGTGCCGACTCTGCCTATCAACATAATCAGCATGAGAACGACTTTGCTTCCAGTACTCAAAAGTGGAGTAATACCTAAAGTCAGGCCTACTGTGGAGAATGCACTGAACACTTCGAAAGCTACATCAATCAAGGGCAGTTTTGGATCAAAAATCATGAGAAAAAACACCCCCGAACCTATGACTAGCACAGATAGTGAAATGACTGCAAAAGCTTTCTTGAGTGTGGCATTGCTGATTTGCCTTCGGAAAATCTCTACCCTGCTTTTACCTGATGCAATGCTGAACGTATTAAGCATTGCCACTGCGAAAGTACTGGTTTTTAATCCGCCTCCTGTAGAGCCTGGAGAAGCTCCTATCCACATCAGAAACAAATAGATTAAGATAGTGGGTACCGTTAATGCGCGCATATCGACGGTATTAAAGCCAGCTGTGCGGGGAGTGACAGCTCCAAATACAGTTGTGGCGAACTTTCCATAGGTGCTGAGTCCTTTCAACGTTGAGTTTTGCTCAGCTACTGCATAGACGATCATTCCCATGACCAGCAAGATTCCTGTAGTGTACATGACCAATCTGGTATTTACGCTAGTGACTCTAGGAGCATGTCTGAATTTTTCTATACCGAGTACACTTTTTACACTTCCTATTACAAGGTGCTTGAGGTAGGAATAATAATTCAGTACTACTGGAAAACCGATCCCTCCCAGTACAATTGCCAGCGCAACGGCAAGGTGCATATTATAAGCTTCTCTGAAACCTTCCTCATATAGGCCACCACTAAGGGTAGAAAATCCTGCATTGCAAAAAGCCGATATAGCATGGAATACTGAGAAAAACAGATGTTCACCTTGACCGGCAAATTCCTTTGCATCGGTAAATTGAAAAATCAGAAAAGCACAGAAGCCTTCTACCAACACTGTGAAAGAAATAATCTTTAGAAGCGTGGTATAGATCTCGTTAACATTGTTTTCATTAATGTAATCTTTGATAAATAGGCGGTTTTCTATTGAATAATTTCCCTTAAAAAAATACCCAAAGAAACTTGTAAATACCATTATCCCGAGACCTCCAATTTGGAATAAAATCATTAGGACTACTTGACCAAAAAAAGTAAAATCTTTGGCAGTGTCAAGTACGATCAAGCCTGTGACACATACCGCTGAGGTGGAAGTGAATAATGCGTCTATGAAACTGATGCTTTTTTCTGTGGCTTCTGGAAGTGATAATAAGCCCGCGCCAACAAAAATTAAAACCATAAATGAGAGAATAAACACCAGTGAGGGGCTGAGCTTCAACTCATTAATAGAGATACTGAGCTTACTGAGCTCAATAAAGAACAGTACGATTACTAATACATTAACGAGGTAGTAATGGGTGGCAAAATTTAGAACCGTAGAGGTAGTTTCATTTCCTAGAACGTTCCATCTTACCAAGGCGGTAAATATGAGAATGACTGATAGCAGCAACTCTAGAATCACTCTGCCAGAAGAAAAGCTTTTTTCTACCAGTAGCATACGCAACAGATATCCAAACCCAATCAGAAGTAATGAGCAGTTGAACACCCAAGAGGAAGCTACTTGCTCTGCTGGATCTACCGAATAGCCTAGATAGTAGAGCAAAATTCCAAAGGCTAAAATACTACATACCCGCACCAATTTTTCCTGGACGTTCACCACCTTTTTGAGGAAGTATATATTCTGATCAGGATTAGAAAAAAATCTCAATTTCATTCTTCAGGAGGAATTTCGAGTGTAAAAGTAAGCTAAAATACCGTTATTTTGAATTCTTGGAAAATATGGAGAACCAGTCATTTTTAGAAATTAGGCTGTATTTCTTATCTAAATTTTGTGCGGAATAGATACTGGATCTTCCACTGAAAAGGTAGGCTATCATACAGGCAATTGCTAAATAAAATCCAGATTCGAAGCCAAAAAGCTCCATCCCCATCACTGTGCAGGCTATGGGGGTATTAGTAGCTCCAGAGAAAACTCCTACAAATCCCAATCCGGCCAAAAGCGCCAAAGGCAATGGAATTACTCCTGATAATGCATTGCCTAAGGTAGCTCCCACAAAGAACAACGGAGTCACCTCTCCGCCTTTGAACCCAGCACCTAAGGTAAAACTTGTCAACCCGGTTTTTGCCAACCAATCATACCAGGGCAAAGGTGTTTGGAAAGCCTCAACAATTCTTGGCACTCCTAGACCTATGTAGGTTGTACTGTGCGTAAACCATACAAGTGCGGCGATTAATAGTCCGCCTATGACCGGTCTAAGTGGAGGATAAGAAATTGTTTTTGAAAATTGATGTGAAAAAAAATGGGTGCTTTGAGCAAATAGTCTCCCTGCCAAACCAAATGCAATACCGGCTGGGATGACCCAAATAAAATTAATAATACTGGCTGGAGGTACAGCATGAATAGCGTATTGAGTATGCTCGACTACAAACAATTTTTCGCACACCCAATCGGCCACAAACGCAGTGAAAAATGCTGGATAAAAAGATCTCCACCTCAATTTGCGGTGAAGCATCCATTCCAATGCGAAAATAGCGCCTGCCAGTGGAGTGCCAAAGACTGAAGCAAAACCCCCAGCTACCCCTGCAATCAAGACAATTCTGCGATCTTCGGGATTTAGCTTAAAATGTTTTGTCAGCTGGTCTGCAAGAGAACCTCCCATCTGCACTGCTGTTCCCTCTCGTCCTGCCGATCCTCCAAAGAGATGCGTCAAAACGGTCCCAAAAAGCACCAATGGAGTCATTCGGAGAGGTATTGGCCTTTCCGTTTGATATAGTTCCTCTAGAAGAAGGTTGTTGCCCTTTACAGAGGATTCTCCATATTTGTAGTAAGTCCATCCGATTAAAAAGCCGGCCAAAGGCAATAAAGCGATAATCCAAAGATGGGACTCGCGATAGTCAGTAGCCCAATTTAAAACGATCAAAAATATAGCAGAAGCAGCCCCAGAGAGGATACCTACTAGCAAGCTCAAAATTGTCCAAAGAAGGAATTTTTGAATGATGGGATGAATCTTCACCTCACATTAATTGATTAAAAATAAATTAGGAATAGAAATTGAATTTCTAAAACGTAACATAAATGTTTTGATTGGCCAAAACTACAACATATTTGCACATGGCGTGGTTACCCGATATCATTATTACAAGCTTTGACCACAGTAACCCCGGAAAAATGTGGGGGAAAGTAGGGCTTTAACCAAGCTAATCATTACTGTTAATACATCATTTAGTTGCGAGACCAAACGCTTATATTTAGAAGAACTATATCCTTATGAAAAATATCCTTATCTCAGGTGGGTCTGGAATGATCGGCCATCGTATTACCCAATTTTTAGAGCTGAATGGATACACGGTGGCATGGCTCAGTAGATCTGAAAAGAACCAAAAAACATTTATCTGGGATGTAAAAAAAGGAACAATAGATCCAGAGGCAATCCCCTGGTCGAATGCTATAATTCATTTGGCAGGAACTGGTGTGGCGGACAAGCGTTGGACTCAGGAGAGGAAAAAGATGATATTAATCTCTAGAGTGGAAGGCACTCGGCTATTATATAGTGCAATAGAAAAGAGTGAGCGTAAACCGGACACCTTTATTTCTGCCTCAGCAGTGGGATATTATGGATTCAACACCGGAACACAGCTGTTGGAGGAAGACCATCAATCCGGTGACGATTTCCTAGCTGAGGTGGTAATCGCCTGGGAAAAGGAAGTAAAGAAAATGGAAGATCTTGACTTACGAACTGTGCTGTTGAGGATAGGAATTGTTCTTGCAAAGGACGGAGGAGCCCTTCCAGAGATGATGAAACCACCGGTCGCGGCACCCCTGGGGAAAGGTGATCAATGGATGAGTTGGATCGCCTTGGATGATTTGGCTAAAATGTTCGTTTTTGCCTTAGAAAAAACCACACTACAGGGAGTCTACAATGCAGTTGGCCCCAATCCGGCGACAAATCAGGAATTGACCAAAGCTGCTGCAAAAGTCAAAGGTAAACCCTACATAGGAATCGGAGTTCCTGAGTTTTTATTGAAGATCGTTTTAGGGGAAATGGCAGCCATGGTGGTTGGGGGGAATCGGGTTTCTTCTCAAAAGATCCAAAAAGCAGGATTTGAGTTTGAGTGTCCTGAGTTGGCCCCTGCGCTGAAGCATATTTATCACAAATGAGTAGTGAAGAAGGCCTACTCGAAAAAATTAGGATTATGATCTTTTTCCCAAACGAATTTCTATTATTTGTATATCCGAAATTACACCAGTAAAAGACAACAACCGACTTAATTAATGGTATAAACTAGCGTAGCCGATACTTCGGTCACCCGACATTTATCTTCTCGCCAAGTATCCAAAGAAAATAAGGGTACTGGCATGATTGCGGATCATCATATCAAATACTATTTCAAATCCTCTTGCCTCTGCCGATCAAAAACCACAATATAGCTCCAACCAGCGGCACCAATACGACGATGATAATCCAAATTAGTTTATCGTTTTTATTGGCAAACCTGCTGCTCACCACATCGAAAATAGTAAACACATACACGATCAATCCAATAGCACCTAATCCAAACATATTAAGAAGTATAAGTAGTTTTTTTCGTTCCTTTCCCCATTATCAAATATAGGTCAGGTCTGATTACCTGACCGAATAAAATAATACGGATCCAAATCATTTTCATATTCGGATCTTTAAAATTGGACCTAATACTATCGACGAGGCAATACATCCATAATAAGGCATATATCAATCCAAAAACTAAGATACCTCCTTCGATATTTTGAATAAAACTGAACGTCATTGTATTAGTTAATTAAGTGTTAAAAGCGGGGTTAAATTTTTTGTAGTCACCTTTTGTCCTTCTTCTCATCCCTAAATGCAAGAAAATTCCCACAAAAGGCGCAGACAAGAGTAGAATGATTCAGATTAATCTCGTGTGAGAACCTCTAAAATCAGATTTAATCACGTCTCTCAAAGAGTAGATTAAAAATCCAGAATAGGATACCAGAACAAGCAAAACTCCTACTTGCCAATCTATTAATGCGGAACTTGGGGAAACTAAATCCATATATTTTCTTCAGTTATTTTTACCTCTAGTACAAATTAGCTTTTTTTAAAGATTGAAAAGAAGAATATAGCTAATAATTTAATTACCCCCAGATATGAAAAGAAGTATCCTAATGCTGCTTTTGTCAGTTTTTGCCCTTACCAGCTTTGCACAGGTGGACCTGAGCTATTATTTGCCAAAAGGATATGCCTACGATGAATCTATCCCAACACCAAAGGAGGTTTTAGGATATGAAGTGGGCGAATGGCATGTAAGTCATGATCAGCTGGTCACCTATATGAAGGCTGTGGCCGCAGCTTCAGACCGTGTTTCTTTTCAAGAGACGGGTCGTTCCTATGAGATGAGACCTCAGGTTTTATTGACGATTACCTCGCCCGCCAATCTTGGCAAAATAGATCAAATCAAAGCGGAACGTGCCAAACTTCGTTTACCTGGAAATTCTGCTGATGTAGAAAATATGCCCATAGTAATGTACATGGGCTATTCTGTCCACGGTAATGAACCAAGTGGAGCCAATGCATCTCTGTTGGCGGCATATCATTTTGCTGCGGCCAAAGAAATAGCCGGAGATCTGGAAAATATGATCTTGCTTCTTGATCCGGCAATTAATCCAGACGGCCTCAACCGTTTTGCTTCTTGGGTCAATAGCCACAAGTCGTATAATATGAACGGGGATCCAAATAACATTGAATATAATGAGGAGTGGCCAAGAGGAAGGACAAATCATTATTGGTTTGATTTAAATAGAGACTGGCTGCCTGTGCAGCATCCAGAATCCAGAAATAGAGTTCGAGTTTTCCAGGACTGGTTGCCCAATATCCAATTGGACTTTCATGAGATGGGAACCAACAGCACCTTCTTTTTTCAGCCTGGGGTGCCTGCCAGAATGCATCCACTGACTCCAGTTAAAAACTTTGAACTGACCAAGAAAATCGGAACCTATCATGCCAAAGCTTTTGACCAAATTGGATCTCTATATTACACTGAGGAGAGCTACGATGATTTTTATTATGGAAAAGGATCGACCTATCCGGATGTTCAGGGCTCAATAGGGATTTTATTTGAACAGGCGAGTTCCCGAGGTCATCTACAAGAAAGTGACAATGGATTACTGAGCTTCCCTTTTACCATCAAAAATCAATTTACTGCCAACCTTTCTTCCTATCAAGCCGCCAAAGAAATGCGCCAGGAACTGAATGGCTACATGCAGGAATTTTACAATGATGTAAAATCAGAAAGTGACAAAGATCCCAACAAAGCATACATATTTGGCAATATGGAAGATGATGCTAAAGGCTATCATCTGGCCGACTTGATTTTGCAGCATGACATTAAAGTATTTGAACTGAATGAAGATATCTCTGTAAATGGCAAAAAATTCAAGAAAGATAATGCATTTATAGTTCCTGCCGATCAGCCTCAGTATCGATTGATAAAGGCGATGTTTGAGACTAGGACTACGTTCAAAGACAGCTTGTTTTATGATGTCTCTGCCTGGACTTATCCTATGGCTTTTAACTTGGATTTCATGGCATTAAATAGCCAAATACTGAATTTGGCAAATGTGAGCGAAGTAGATAAAAACAACTTTTCTCTTTCTCCCGGCAAAGTGATTGGAGATGCTGGCGCTTATCATTACGCTATGGAATGGACTGATTATTATGCTCCAAAAGCTGCCTATAAACTGATGAAAGCCGGTTTTCAGATAAGAGTAGCCACGAATGAATTTATTACAGCGGATCAGAAAACATTTGGCAGAGGAACATTATTGATTGGTAAGGGTGACAGTGTTCTCGATGATCAGTCATTCTATCAAAAGCTTGTTGAAATAGCTAAAGTATCTACAGTGGATATCTACGGACTGTCCACTGGATATACTGGGGAGATGAATTTGGGTTCACCTGGTATTAAAGCGCTAGATAAACCCGAAATTGCGTTGATGGTACAGGGAGGAGTCGATAGTAGTGAGGCTGGGGAGATCTGGCATCTACTTGACCAGCGTTACGAAATGCCTGTGACTTTGCTGGATGTAGATCAAATTGGAGGAAATACGCTTGATCGGTACAATGTTTTGCTCATGCCGGACGGAAGGTATACTAGTCTTGGCAAGTCAGGAGCTGAAACTATCAAAGCCTGGGTTTCTAGAGGAGGTACATTGCTGGCGAAAGGGAATGCAGTCAAATTTTTGGAAGAGCAGGAGATAGGAGACTTTGAATTCAGAACTATTACTTATCCAGACTCTGCGCTGCAAAAAAGCTATTCTAACTTTGACAATGAAAGAGGTGCTAAAGTAACAGGTGGAGCCATATTCAATGCAAAGCTTGATCTCACGCATCCTATAGGATATGGCTATACCAATTCAGATATTCACACATTCAGAAATGATAATTTGTTCTTAGAGACTTCTAAAAATCCATATGCCAATCCCTTGGTTTATACTGAGAATCCATTGGCCTCAGGATACCTTCATCCTGCTAATCTTCCTGGAGTAAGAAACGGTTCGGTCATTCAAATCTCAGGAGTAGGAAGAGGTAGAATTGTAGCTTTCGCCGACAATATGAATTTCAGAGCATTCTGGTTTGGAACAAACAAACTATATATGAATGCAATTTTCTTCGGTCAGGTGATCGATGGAGGAACGACTCGATGAGAATTACCTTACAAAATCCCGGGTCAAGGCTCGGGATTTTTTATGTCTTTACATTTCTGTAAAATTTTTGATAAGCAGACCAAATCATTCTCTACTACTCTTTATATGAAGCACTTTACTAAATTATTTATAGTCTTTACCGTTTTCCTATCCGGAAACCTGACTTATGCTCAGGATGTGAGTTTTGAAGAGTATAATCCGTCTTCTACTTTGAAAGTACCGAAGCATCCGGTACAGCGAGCAAAATTTCCTTTCATAGATATTCACTCACATCAGGGTGGAATCAATGAGCAGAAAATCGATCAGTTGATCTCCGAGATGGATGAGATCAACATGGGTGTGTTGGTAAATCTTAGCGGAAGAGGTTTTGGGCGTGGGGATAGCAATTCTCAGCAACAGTACATCAAGGATATGCTTAAGGAATTCAACACTTACGCCCCTGGCCGTTTTATGGTTTTTACTAATTTGAATTTCGCAGGTTTTGGAGATGAAAATTGGAAAAGAACAGCAGTAAAAGAATTAGAAGAGGATGTGGCGGCCGGAGCTAGTGGCTTGAAAATCTATAAAAGCCTGGGTCTAAATGTCAATGATATAAATGGCAATCGGGTACCTGTCAATCATCCTGATCTGGATGCAGTTTGGGCAAAAGCTGGAAAATTGGGGATTCCAGTGATCATCCATTCTGCTGATCCCGCACAATTTTGGCAGCCTATGGATGCGAACAATGAGCGCTGGCTAGAACTGAAAATTCATCCAAACCGTAAGCGTGGAGAGGATAATTCAGCGCCTTTTGAGCAGATTATTGCGGAGCAACATGACGTCTTTGAAAATCATCCGGAAACCACTTTTATCAATGCGCATATGGGCTGGATGGCAAATGATTTGGATGCTGCTGGTGCGCATTTGGAGCAATATCCTAACGTCAACTTTGGTACTGGGGCAGTGATCGCAGAGTTTGGTCGTCAGCCAAGACGGGCGAAGGAGTTTTTTGAGAAATATCAGGATCGTGTGCTTTTCGGGAAAGACGCGTATAATAAGGAGGAGTTTTACACTTACTTCCGGGTGCTTGAGACTGAGGATGAGTATTTCCCATATTACAAAAAATACCACGCTTTCTGGTCCATGTATGGTTTGGGGCTTTCCGATGAGGTGTTAAAAAAGCTTTATTATAAAAACGCTTTAAGGATTGTTCCAGGAATGGACAAGAGCCTTTTTCCGGATTGATCATGTGATAGAACGAAGCCAATGAAAACGTATAGTATTGGCTTTGCTTCTCTGTTTTTTGAATTCTAACTGGTTTCATCCCTATGAAACTGAATTCCAAAGAAAATGCTCCTAAGCATATTAAGCTAAGCAATCATCGCTTAAAGTTGGATTCTTCAAACAAAAGGTTATACTAGTTATAACTCCAACTTTCTGTCCATGCTCCTTCAAAATTTCAGAATAAAGGCGACTCTCAAATATCTCATTATCTTAATACTGGTATTGATAGTCACTATTTTTCAAGATCTATTTCCAGTACAATCTGATTTTTCAGGCTTCAATTCAACCCCTGTGTTTTTAAACACCTTTTGGATTTTGGTATTACCGATTGCTATGACTTTGGATGGAGCTACACGGAGATCACCTTTAAATACCATTCATTCTCTTCTGTTGAAAAGGATTATTTACACCTTTTTGGCATCCATAATTCATGTGGTGCTTTTTGCCGCTCTGGTACAGATACTTTCACCGCTTATTATAGATCAATCACTTCATTTCTCCACCGCCTTAGCATTTGCCATCAGTATGAACCTTTACAAATATCTATTGATTTATTCTGTGATATCACTTGTGCTTCTAAAGAAAAACAAATAAGTGTTGGGGATAAAATAGAATATTATGTGTATTCGGTTAACTGCACGTAGCCAAATAAAGACAATTTGTGTCACTAAGTTAGGGTCTGCTTAGAAAATAAAAAGGGGGACTATTGATGCAGATAAGGAGTTATTTTTGGAATTTAAGGGAAGACAAGTGCAAGAGACTATGCAAAAGACTTCCAAAAGGCGTGCACCACGCAGCGAATATACCAGCCAAACTCAACTTTCTTTCGCCGGATTTGAAACTCCCTTCTATAACGGTTTGGATCCTTGTAACCGATGGGTTGTACTCAAGTTCGCAGATTCCCTGGGACCAGCTGGTAGGTCTGTTCAATAAACGTAATCCAGCTAAATCCACCGGAAGGCCTGCTCTGAACCCCAGAGTGTTGATCGGTGCAGTGATTATCAAGCATATGCTTAACCTGGATGATCGGGAGACCGTAGCCCAGATTACCGAAAACATGTATCTTCAATATTTTCTGGGGTACAGTTCCTATATCAAACGGCCTCCCTTTGATGCTTCCCTTTTTGTGGATATCAGAAAACGGCTCGGCGATGAATTGATTGCCGAGATGAACGATAAGATCCATGAATTTTCGCAAGCCAAAACTGTAAAAAAAAAAGATAAGATCGCTACTGGTGCGAATGGATCTAAAGTAGACTGTCCCAACAAAGGCGAAGTGATCTATGATGCCACGGCCTTGCCCCCAAGACATCGCCTATCCCACCGATATTAGATTATTGGCCAAGTCCAGGGAAATCACAGAAGCGATCATCGATGAACTCCATGCGACAAACCCGCAGGGAAAGAAGCCCAGAACCTACCGAAAAGTGGCCAGAAAGCGCTATCTCAAGGTTACCCAAAACAAAAATCCCTCTCGAAAAGTCATCCGAAAAGGCATCAAATTCCAACTTCAGTATCTAAAAAGGAACTTCAAGACGATTGAAAAACAACTGGATTCCTTTGCCGTTTTTCCGCTCACCCA
>Ga0307486_1001278_pt1 | contig 19778 bp, 14 predicted proteins | sample CBIW02metaG_FD_203663 | JGI IMG/M metagenome (GOLD analysis project Ga0307486, IMG submission 203663) | Sea-ice brine microbial communities from Beaufort Sea near Barrow, Alaska, United States - CBIW 0.2 | ecosystem: Environmental > Aquatic > Marine > Coastal | place: USA: Alaska | collected...
CATAAGTAATATAATTCCCGCAAAATGGTTTATCATTATTCTTAAAGGAATAATGCTCAAGGGGGTGGGGATTTCCTTTTTATGGAAAGAAACATTGATACTTATAGGGATGATGGTTTTTTTCCTGGCATTGAGTATTAAAAAATATAAAATAAGACTGGAGTAATTAAAAGAGAGTGGGGAGTGAGAAGTGAAGAGTGAAAATGTGGAAAGTGGAAAGTTGTTTGTTGTTTGTTGTTTGTTGTTTATAGTTTGTTGTTAAAAAACAATGCAACCCAATCTGCGAAAATCTGCGGTATCTCTGCGAGATCTGCGGAAAAAAAAGGAACCAAGAGCCAAGAGAAAAGATTTAAAAAAGTGAAGAGTGGAGAGTGAAGAGTGGAAAGTTCAAAAGTGTACATTCTAATTTTTATCTGCGGAAATCTGCGTCCCGATAGCTATCGGGAGCGGGAAATAAAAAAAATGTGTTTTAGTTAGAAATGTTTAAAAACGGTCAACACTAATCAGGGAAGTTCAAATGTGGAAAGTGGAAAGTAGTTTGTTGTTTATAGTTTGTTGTTAGAAGTGTCAGGACTATTCCATTTTTCTATTTTCTATTTTCTAAAAAAAAAATAAAAATGAAGATCATTGGTTACATCATTCAAAAAGAATTCAAACAGATATTCCGAAATAAGGGGATGTTGCCAATCATATTTATATTGCCATTGATACAACTCATCATCCTTTCTAATGCGGCTACTTTTGATGTAAAAAATATTTCCTTTTCATATATCGATAACGATAAAACTTCCACCTCGAGAGCCCTGGTAGATAAGTTTGGGGCTTCTGCTTATTTTAATGTGCTGGGGAATTTCCCTTCCAAAAAAATTGCCGATGAAGCTATGAAGAAAGGGGAGGTAGATGTTATTTTAGAGATCCCCCGGTATTTTGAACGGAATCTTGTCAAAAACAGAAAAACCGACCTGGCACTTTATATAAACGCTATTGATGGCGCCAAAGCAGGTATTGAAAATGTATATATTCAGCAGATAGTTAAAGAGTACAACCAAAGAATTATGATAGATCTTGTCAATCAGGGTAACAGCCAAACCCCGGATCAAATGGAAGTCATTACCGTTCCTTCCTTTTGGTACAATAGTACCTTAAACTATAAGACCTTTATGGTTCCCGGTATTTTGGTGCTTTTGGTCACAATGATCACGCTTTTCCTATCAGGGATGAACATTGTTAGGGAAAAAGAAATTGGAACCCTAGAGCAAATCAATGTAACTCCCATCAAAAAACACCAGTTTATTATAGGCAAGTTATTTCCGTTCTGGGTTTTAGGTTTGGTTATTTTGACGGTGGGCCTGCTTATTGCCAAAATCATTTTTAATGTGCCAATGTTGGGAAATATTGTGCTCATCTATTCATTTACTTCGGTTTACTTATTAGTAATCCTGGGTATGGGATTGCTAATTTCCAATTTCACCAATACTCAACAGCAAGCTATGTTTATCGCCTGGTTTTTTATGGTGATATTTATTTTGATGAGCGGACTATTCACGCCCATTGAAAGTATGCCGGTTTGGGCACAAAATATCACGCTTTTTAATCCAATAAGGTATTTTGTTGAAATAATACGAATGGTAATGTTGAAAGGTTCTGGCCTCCAGGATATATTTCCGAAGTTTGCCATTATTACTTTGTACGCAATTATAATGAATGGCCTGGCGGTATGGAGTTATAAGAAAACCAACTAATGTTTAGGTACTTACAAAATGTCTTATAAGGCTCCAATAAATATTTATTATTGCACCTGCCTGCCGGCAAAGACAGGTTAGTGGCTATTTTTTCAGGATTTCACTTTTTATAAGAAAAACGTGAACTAAATGTATCCAAACTTTATAACATCTAAAAAAAAATGAAAAAAATATTCAGCTATTTCCCGGTAGTCCTGTTAATAGCATTTGCGTTACTAACCTTGTTTTTGAGCAGCTCCGTACTGTTTGACTGGTTTGGGATTCGGGAGAAAGAAGGTAATTATGTTTTATTTGTGGTCTGGGCAAATTTTGTGAGCAGTTTACTCTATCTGTTTGCGGCTTATGGCTTTCTGAAACAAAAAAAAGTGACCTTCAATATTTTAAGTCTTTCCGCTTTGATTTTAATTATGGCGCTTGTGGGTTTGTTTATTCATATTAATTCCGGAGAATTATATGAGACAAAAACTATTGGCGCAATGATTTTCAGAATTGCCATAACCATCGCTTTTGTATTTCTTGCATATTTAAAATTAATAAAGAGAAAATAATACCGTCCTGTGCACTGATATTATTTTCCCTTTAATCCCTCATTGAGGGTTTAATTCCCCGACGCTTGCCTCGAATTTTTAAAAGTATTTTCCAATTCATACCTCGTGGGCTTGCCCCGAGGTTCTTGATTTTTATTGGATCACATAATTCAAATTCACAAACAAATTACGGCCTCTTCTGGGAATATTATTCCAATCGGAAAAAGTGGAATAATAGGTGTCAAATATATTTTCAGCTCCTAATTTCACAGTCATTTTTTGTTGATTTAGAAACAAAGTTCGTGAAGCCGATAGATTGACAATGGCATAGGCGGCAGTTTCATTTTCTCCAAATTCCGGACTAAAATCCAGTTGTTTTGTGGCTCCCTGTAATTCCGTTTCTATTGAAAACAAACCTTTTCTAAACTGTAGGGAAGTCTGGTAACTCAAAGGCTGCACTAAGGGCAGATTTATGTTATTGTTGTCCCGTCCATAACTGAACACCAGTTTTCCATTCCAGTTCCAGTTTTTATGTAAAGAATACCCAATGGATATATCTGAATTGAAAAGTGAGGCATACTCCAGTTGTTCATACACTTTAACCCCATTTGCACCTATTGTCATTGGACTTAGCGAGAAATCCGGTTTTCCTATAATATAATCCATAATATGGAAGTAAGAACCGGTGAGTTTTACATTCCATTTTTTATTTTCAAAGCCAATAGAGGCATTCATTTCCACGGATTTTTCATTGCTCAAATTCGGATCTCCGATATAATCAAAACCATCAAAACTATTAAAAAGATAAAAGCCATATCCTTCAGAAACGGAAGGCGCACGTTCTCCATATCCCACCCCCAGGGTGTATTCCATATTTTTTTTATGCAGCCGCCCAGTTGTGGAGAAACTCTTTAAATAGCGCTGCTTACTTTTGGTCATTCCCGGATAAAATATCTGAAGGCTTTGTAACCCAAAAGTGCTTGCGACCTTGTTGTAATGCCTTCCCAGGCTTCCTGTGAGTTGTAATGAATAATGTTCGTTCAAAGCGATTACATCTTCTAAATAGAGACCTGTATAAAGCGTTCTCACATCGGGCCAGGTGAGCATAAACATATCATTTTCGTTTGGATCGTTGGGAAACATGGTCATTTCAGCCAGGGATTTGTTGTAAAATGAATTTAAATTAGCCGTTAGCTTGTGTTTCTCCAGGTACATATTTACTTTCGAATAAAAACCATAGGTATCACTCCAACCCGGCATATCCATTCGAATTGGAACATCGGGGCGTTTTGAATCGTCCATTTGATGGGTAATTGTGTTGAAATAAACTTTGGTCTCCCAATTCCCTATAGTTTCTGATAGTTGATGGTGCTCATACTTTACAGAACCAATTATGGCTCTTGCCAGGGAAACATCCATAGGCAATGCCGGATACCCAACATTATTCGCCTCGTCATAGATAAACGATCCTTCAATTGCCTGATTTTCTGAAAGTTTAAATCCGCTAATTGCAGATAAATTATATTTTGTAAATTGTGAATACAACACTTCCCGATTTCCTCCTGCTTTGTAGTTTTCGGCATCCCGATACATAATATCGGTATTGAAATGGAAAGAATTGTTTGCATACTGTAAATCGGCTTCCGCGATTTTCTGTTCCCCGTTGGATTCTCCCCCGGTATTTAACCCAACTTTCCAGCCTGTCTCATTAAAACCGGTTTTTCGGCGTTTTAAATCGATACTTCCTCCAATGGTCGCTCCGTTTTCTGCTCCTTGTTGTCCGCTGGAAATGGCAGCTTCAGATAAATTCGAAATCTCAACATAGGAAGTAATAGGATCCATTTTATCTGTACAGGCGCCAAAAATCCGCATCCCGTCAATGGTAATTACCGTGCGTTCTGTGGCCATCCCATTCAGCATTGGTTCCCAGGCATAAGCCCCCCTTTTTATCATATTTATTTTGGCTGAGGTTTCCAGGTATTCATCGATACTGCCAAGCGGTTTGGGTTCTTTTTGATGAACTTGTGGATGACTGCCTATCAGAATAATTTCTTTGATGGATACCACTTCGGTGGTATCGCGATATTTTTCCTGCGCATGAAGCATTGAATTCATCAGCAATAATAAAATTGCTGTATATATGATCTTTTTCATGGATTTGGTTTAAAAGAAGCTGCCTGAAGTATTTTTTCTGCAATTCTGTGTATAGAATACAGAATTTTCAGGCAGCTTTCAGATTAAATAATTAGAATTCCAGTTCCAGGAAGATGCTGCTGGCTTCATTGGTATCGCTCACCGGCTCACCTTTTACCACTTCTCCCAAAGCATTTTCCAGCTGCAGGTTGATCTTCCAGTAGCCTGTCATTGTGAGATTTAGCTTTCCCTGGTAGAATTTACCTGCAGAGGACTGAGTTAAATCTACATTATTGGGCGAGCTGTGATTTCCCATACTTGGCATTCTTGGGTCAATCTTCACCTTGTAGCTATTTACCATTGGAAACGTCATCATATTTTCCATCTTAAAAACACCCACGCTCATATCGTTGGTTGCAACTTTAGGTTCAGATGGATCGATCAAAGCCAGAATGTATTTTACATCGTCTGTTCCTGTAAAAACAGTTACTCTTCTTCTTGTGGAAGCCGGGACATTAATGGTTTCGGTCACGGTATAATCCACGCCGTTAATGGCATAATTAAGAGTTAATGTCCAATATTCGGTCTGGTTTTCTGCCATTTGAAAGACAAGGAATCCTTCATAAAGGCTTTCCGTAGCCGGTATTTTAGTCACTTCAGAAACCGGGCAGGAATGTTGAGTGGCTTCCATATGCATTATTGGTTTCCATTCTATGGTAGCATTGGTTACAAATTTCTGGTCGTTTTTATTTTTAATTCGAAGGGATACTTTGTTGTAACCTTGTTCCAATTGTCCGATAGTAGAGTATAATTCCACGAGGTGGGTATCGTTTTCCATGGTTTGGATCTTCACTAAATCGGCAACTTCATTTACAGGTGTAATTTCATCTGAATCTGTGGAACAAGATGTAAAAATTGCCAGGCAAAATATTGTGATAGCTCGTATAAATTTCATTTTTAAATTTTTAAAATTAGGGTATCGGTTTACACTTTCGGTTTGGGATCAAATCGAAAGGAAAACTCTAAAGTGTTTATTTTATTAAGAAATCAAGAAATTTTGGACGGGGGATGTGGAATTTGCCTGGAAAACAGAAAGGCGTATTGGTTTTGATACAAAAATATAGGTAAGCGGGTATTTTGAATAGCGATGAATTCTTCTGAAGCTGGAAGGCTTATAAAAAGAGTGATCTCCCGTTTTAAATTCTCCAGATAATTAGGGTTTTTATCGTTGGATGGGTCTTGTTCTGCCAATTTAGACATTTGGCATTTTCCGTTACATTTCAGTTCAGGTTTATCTTTATTCTCACAAAATGCCTCGGTAAAACTTTGGTTGTCAATTGAATAAAACACAACCATATAACTATACCTGATATTATAGAACAAGGTTGAAAATAAAAACAATAACAACAAACCATATTTTAGGAGTGCACTCAACAGGTACTGATTTTTGCAAAGGTAGGTTAAAGCGCCTCCTTTTATATATGACAAAGATCAGTATTTATTATGAAAACTATTTGTAACTTTTGTTACGTTTAGACAGGATTTTTTTTTATTTTGTAACCTTAATTTAAATTTTATCTCTCATAAGATTAAAATTTCTCCCTGATAGCAGGCATTTGGGAGTGTATATTTTTAATATGAATAAAATAAAATTTTTTAAGGTATCTGTAACAAAGGTTGCAAACTGCGGGAATATAAAAATTTAATTTTGCCCCTTCAAAGTGATAAAAAACAATTTATGCATATGAAACATCAAAAAAGCATTTTAATTATCTTTTTACTCAGTTTTTCGCTTCTGAAAGCTCAGGAAACAAAGCCTATCTCAAAAGGGGAAGTTTTGGAAAAGCTTTCAGAAAACAACCAAAGCATTAAAATTTCGGAACAGGAATTTTTGGGAGCCCGTGCAGATTACCGGCAGACAAATGCCGTTTTGCTTCCCAATATCTCGGTCTCGCACACCGGGACCACCACAAACAATCCGGTATATTCTTTTATGGCGAAACTCAATCAGGGATTATTTTCAGAAAGCGACTTTGCAGTGGATAATCTCAACAATCCTGATGCTATAGATAATTTCACCACCAGCATTCAATTTGAACAGCCGCTAATAAACGTAGATGGTTGGTTTCAACGTGGGGCGGCGAAAGTTAAAATGGAAGCGACAGAATATCAAAATAAATTCAAAAAGGACGAGCTTTTATTGGAAGGAGAGAAAACCTATATGTTGTTGCAATTGACATATAAAGGGGTAAAGGTTTTGGAAAAGGCTCAAAAAGCAGCGCTGGCAAACAAAAATTTGACCCAAAAATATTTTGAACAGGGACTTGTAATGCAAGCTGATGTTTTGGATGTGGAGGTGCGGTTAAATGATGTTGAAAATCAGCTGGAAAGCGCCAAAAGCAATGTGAAAAACGTGTCAGATTATTTGAATTTTTTGGTGAACGAAAAAAATAATTCGGTTTTGGTTCCTTCCGATAGTCTGGAAATCATACCCTATTCTTTAGCCGAATTCGATCAGGTTACAACAAACAGGGCCGATATTATGGCCATAGAAAAGTCAACCCAGGCTTATAAAAAGATGAATCAATCTGATAAAATGGCCTTTTTGCCAACCTTAAACGCTTTTGGAAATTACGATCTTTACGACAACCAACTTTTTCAAGGCGCTTCCAACAGTTATTTTATTGGAGCAAAATTGAATTGGGATATTTTACAGGGAACCAAACGTTTTGGGAAAATGCAAAAAAGTAAAGCCGAATTTGATAAGTCAACCATACAATACGAGCAATATGTCGCGAAAAGCCAGTTAGAACTCAACAAAGCAAAACGCGCTTTGAGCGATGCACAAAATAAATTCAACCGATCTACAATGGCACTGGAACTCTCTGAAGAATCCTTCAGAATTCGTACCAACAGGTTTGAAGAGGGTTTGGTAAAAACGAGTGATTTGTTAATGTCAGAAGCACAATACGCTCAAAAACAATTGGAATATTATCAAAGCATCTACGAATACAACCTGGCATATGCCTATCTTAAATTTTTAACTAAAGAATAACCTGAAATAAAAAACAATGACAAAATTATATACTCTTTTAGTTTTCACCTTAATATTTATAAGCTGCGGTGAAAAGAAATCTACAGAAAATGCAGAACAAGAAACGATAAAGGTCGTGGTTAGTAAACCATCAACCGGCGATACCAGCGGATTTGTTACCGCAAGCGGAAAAATTGAAGCTGAAAATAGTGCCGATATTAGCACCCGAATGATGGGATATGTGACCAAAGTTCACGTACAAGTTGGTCAAAAAGTGAATAAAGGGCAATTGCTAATGAATATAAACAATGCGGATCTACTGGCAAAAAAAGCGCAGGTAGAAGCAGGTATTTTAAAGGCAACTGCCGGGTACAACAATGCAAAAAAGGATTATGACAGGTTTGTGAGCTTATTTGAGCAGAAAAGTGCTTCACAAAAAGAATTGGATGATATGACCGCCCGTTTTGAAATGGCTAAAGCTGAACTGGAAGGAGCAAAGCAAATGAGGAATGAAGTAATGGCTCAATTTTCTTACTCTAATATTACTGCTCCGTTCTCAGGGATAGTAACCAACACCTTTATAAAAGAAGGCGATATGGCCAATCCGGGAATGCCATTGGTAAGTGTTGAAGGAATTTCAAAACTTCAAGTAACCGCGATGGTTTCAGAAGGTGATATTACGGCTATCAAAAAAGGAATGCCTGCGAAAGTGTTGATAAAATCCATGAACAAGGAAGTAAATGGAAAAGTTTCGGAAGTGAGTTTATCGGCTAAAAATACAGGTGGACAATACCTGGTAAAAATTGATCTGGATGAAAGCGATCCTTCAATTTTGTCCGGAATGTTCGTAAACGTTCAGTTTCCTATTGAAAAAACAGCTGAAAATGCTCAAACAGGGATGGTTTTGATTCCTAAAAGTGTTTTGATCCAAAAAGGACAATTAACTGGGATTTATACCATAGGAACCGGGAATGTAGCAATTTTAAGATGGTTGCGAACTGGAGAAACCTATGGTAACAAGGTTGAGATTTTATCTGGCTTGTCTGCAGATGAGCAATATATAGTTTCGGCTGAAGGAAAATTGTTTAACGGAGCGAAGGTAAGCCCATCCCCAAGCCTTCCCGAGGAGGGGAAGGGAGTTAAATAATTCCATTTTTAAATAAAGATTCAAAACGGAAAAAAATAGTACAAATTAAATATTCTCCCGCTAATTACCCCTTTGGGGGTTAGGGTGCCAAAAATTATGAAAGAAGGAATTTCAGGTAAAATCGCCAGTTTATTCATTGATTCTAAGCTCACCATCTTATTGATGATTGCTTTGATGAGTATTGGGATATACAGTTCTTTTCTGATTCCAAGAGAAGAAGAACCACAAATTATTGTTCCAATGGCCGATGTTATGGTTGGTTATCCCGGGGCGAATCCTACCGAGGTTGAAAATAGGGTGGTAAAACCTTTAGAGAAAGTTATTTCCAATATTAAAGGCGTGGAACACGTCCACAGTATGGCCATGAATGGGCAAGCCTTACTTATTGTTCAGTTTTACGTAGGTGAAGATGTTGAACGTTCTTACGTGAAGTTGTATGATGAATTGGAGAAACACAAAAACATTTTTCCACCTGGGGTCATGGAACCCATGGTAAAAACGCGTTCTATTGATGATGTGCCCATGTTGGGCCTGACACTTTGGAGTGAAACCATGAACGATTTCCAGTTGCGTCAAATTGCAGAGGAAGTTACTTCGGAAATCGAAAAAATAAACGATGTTGCGATTACCAAGGAAATTGGCGGAAGTCCCCGGGAGCTAAAGGTGATTTTAGACAGGGATAAGATGGCCGAAAATGGCCTGGATGCATTGGGAATAATGCAAATGATCCAGGCCAATAACAGCAAATCCCAATCTGGAAGTTTTGTGCAAAATGACCAGGAATATTTAATTACCACCGGTCAATTTTTAAGGACGGAAGAGGATGTTGAAAATTTGGTTATTGGGGTTAATGACAAACTGCCGGTTTACTTAAAACAGGTTGCAAGGGTTCAGGATGGTCCGTCCACACCCAAAAGTTATGTTTCTTTTGGTTATGGAAAAGCAAATGAACAATTTAAAAATGCACGATCGGAATACCCGGCGGTGACTATTTCCATAGCCAAAATCAAGGGCGCTGATGCCATGAAAATTGCGGATAAAATTCTTGAAAAAGTTGAACTTTTGAAGGAAAATTTAATCCCGAACGATGTTCACGTAGAAGTAACCCGAAATTACGGGGAAACTGCTTCAGATAAAGTAGGGGAGTTGTTGTTGCACCTGGGAATCGCAATCCTGGCTGTAACTTTTCTTGTGATGCTGGTGATGGGCTGGCGAGGCGGTTTGGTGGTATTTTTCTCGGTACCATTAACCTTTGCTTTGACCCTGTTCAGTTATTATATGTTGGACTATACACTTAATCGGATCACCCTTTTTGCGCTTGTTTTTGTAGTTGGAATTGTGGTGGATGACAGTATCATTATTGCCGAAAATATGCACCGGCATTTTAGAATGAAGCGATTGCCTTTTAAACAAGCTGCAATTTATGCGATTAATGAAGTGGGTAACCCTACGATTTTGGCAACATTTACCGTGATTGCAGCCATTCTTCCTATGGCCTTTGTTTCCGGAATGATGGGGCCATATATGAGTCCTATGCCTATAGGGGCCTCCATTGCAATGATTTTGTCCCTGTTTGTGGCCCTGACCGTAACTCCTTATTTGGGTTATCATTTACTTCGGGAAAAAGATACTCAGGAACATAAAAAAGAAAAAGGACTTGAAACCAGCAGGGTTTACAAAATTTATAATAAGCTGGAACGTCCACTTTTGGAGAGCAGTAAGAAAAGAACGATTCTTTTTATTGTGACAATAGCATTATTGATTGGTTCGGTAGCGATGTTCTTTACAGAATCGGTAGTTGTGAAAATGTTGCCATTTGATAATAAGAATGAATTTCAGGTTGTAATTGACATGCCAGAAGGCTCGACCCTGGAAAGAACCGCAGCGGTTACCAAAGAAATCGCGCAATATGTAGCTTCAATACCGGAAGTAGTCAATTATCAAAACTATGTTGGAACATCGGCACCTATAACCTTTAATGGGTTGGTTCGCCATTATGATCTTCGTGGCGGAAGCAATATGGCAGATATCCAGGTAAATTTATTACATAAATCAGACAGGGATTTGCAAAGCCATGATATCGCGAAAATTGTACGTCCTGAAATTCAAAAAATTGCCAAAGGATATGGAGCAAATGTGAAAATTATAGAAGTTCCGCCAGGACCTCCAGTTTTATCAACCATTGTTGCTGAAATTTATGGACCGGATTACCAGGAACAAATTAAAATAGCACGCCAGGTCAAAGAAATCCTTCATGAAACGGTTGATATTGTAGATATAGATTGGATGGTTGAGGCTAATCAAATTGAATATAATCTTGAAATAGATAAGGAAAAAGCAATGCTTAATGGGATTGCTCCTCAGCAGGTTGTAGGAAATCTGACTTATTTGTTACAGGAATATCCAATTTCAAATTTATATGATGAAAATTCCAATGAAAGTATTGGGATCGTACTTGCCCTTGATGATAAGGATAAAACCAGTTTACGGGATATTCAAAATCTTAAGATCAAAGGAAAACAAGGCAATGTAATTCCGGTGAGTGACCTGGTGAGAGTCGAAAAGGACACCTTGCAGAAAACGATCTATCGAAAAGACCAAAAACGTGTGGTTTATGTAACTGCCGATATGGCCGGAGCCCTGGAAAGTCCTGTATATGCGATTCTAGGAATGGGAGAAAAACTGAAAGAAATAAAGTTGCCCAAAGGTTATTCCCTCAACGAACTTTATACAGATCAACCATCAGATGAAAGTGATTTCACCGTAAAATGGGATGGAGAATGGCAAATGACCCTAAATGTTTTCAGTGATCTTGGAATTGCATTTGGGGTGGTAATTGTAATTATTTATATGCTGATCGTTGGTTGGTTCCAAAACTTCAAAACCCCAATTGTTATGATGTTGGCCATTCCACTTTCGTTAATTGGAATTATGTTGGGACACTGGCTATTGGGTGCATTTTTTACAGCGACTTCATTTATAGGAATGATAGCATTGGCCGGGGTTATGGTCCGAAATTCGGTATTGCTGATAGATTTTATCGAAATTCGACTGAACGACGGGATTCCTTTAAAACAAGCAATTATTGAGGCCGGAGCCGTGAGATCTACTCCAATTCTTCTTACAACAGGAGCAGTAGTAATTGGGGCTTCTATCATACTGTTTGACCCTGTTTTTCAAGGTCTGGCGATTTCATTGGTTGCAGGAGCAATAATATCAACGATACTAACCCTGCTAGTAGTTCCATTGATCTATTATATTTCCGAGAGAAAGAAATGGGAAACTTCCGAAGAAGAAATTAAAAAAGATAAAAACGATAATACCTAATTAAAAAATCTCGTATACCTCCTCTCCGCGGGGAGGTTTGTCGAGTCCAAATAATTATGAAACTACTAGTTATAATCGCAATTAAAGAGTTTGAAAAAAATGTCAAACAAATTTTAAAGAAATCCGGGGTTGAGATTTTTTCGTATAGGAACGTAACCGGATATAAGGACATTACTGAAGAATCCATAGAAGACAATTGGTTTGCCAGCGAAATGAATGAGAATGAATCGGTTATGTTCTATGCTTTTGTGAAAGAAGAAAATGTCGATATTGTTTTTGATTTTGTTGATAATTTTAATTCAAATCAAAAGACCCTATCAAACATCCATATAGCAGTTTTAAACATTGAACAATATAATAATAAATAATATGATAAACAGAATAGTAAGAGGCATAGCCGGAAGTTTTATATTAATTAGTCTGGCATTGGCTGTGTATGTCAATATAAATTGGCTTTGGTTTACAGCATTTGTAGGCGCCAATTTGTTGCAATCTTCCCTGACCAAATGGTGTCTGATGGATAAAATTGTATCCAAATTGGGAGCAAAAGATTAATATGTTTTAATCCAAAGGGGAAAAACCAATAAAGAAATAAGCCCTGAAGCACAAAGCATTTTAAACTATTGATTGCCCCTGACTTCAGTCAGGGGATAAAGAATTGCAATGAACTGGGCTTTAGCCCCTATATGTTTATAGGGTGAGTATTTTTCCATCACCTGCCTCTAAAAGCCAAGTGTAATGTATAGGATTGTAGCTAAGAATAAATAAGATTAAAACCCCATTTGCGGATAGAAATGGGGTTTTATTTTATTTATAAAATCAGAAAGTAAAATTTTCTATTTTATTGCAATACGGGTAAACTTATTGAATGTATATGGAAAACATGTTTTTCCAATTCCTCTTTCATTTTGTTCTTGTAAACCTCCGATTCCTCTTTCATTTCTTTTACAAGAGTATCATAGTATCCGATTCCGCTCAATAAATTACTTTTAAACTCCTCAAAATACTTTAATTTTCGCTCGTTTATTGTTTCTACAGAGTCTTCAATTTCATTTTTTAAATAATCTACGTAAATCCCCAACTCTTTAACAAACATGTTAGGTCTGTAAGTATCGTTTAGCAAGTTTATTTTTCCATAAATATGATTAACCATTTCAGAAAGGGTAGATTTTTTGGAAAAATAAGCCAAATTGGGTCCCGGACATACCGAAACGCTATCCCCATCGGCAGATCTTAAAAGACCGAGGTTTATATAAGGAGTCGTTACCAAACCAGTGCAAATACAGGATTTTTCGGTAATCTTATTGTATTCTCTGTTGTGTTGTTCCTCCGAAATATCTTTTTTAGCATCAAGTTCTTTTATTTTTGCCTTCTGATATTGACGGGAAGCAATACAAATAGGCCTATCCGAAAATTCTTTGTTAAATAATTTTAAAAATTGACTGGGGCAGGAACTCCCTGGTCTTCCTTTTTCTATTTTGGCATCCCTTTCCAAATCCTTTGAGGAATCCCTTAAGGCGTTAAAGGGAATTCCCATAGGGGAAGTATGACTCAAATACAATTCTTCTTTTCCTGCGTTGAGCAGTTTTTCTAAAGTATCGTCATCGACATTAACAGCTTCTGGTACAAGCAAAAATGGCGTTCCCCATCCTATACTGTCAAGGTTGTAATAATCCAATAAGAAGTTGTGTTCTTTAACGGTTCCAACCCCGCCCTGAGCGGTAATCTTTAAGTCTAAAGGCTTGCTTAATGTCGGCCTTCCGGAAAGCGAAAGAGCTTCGTTCAAGATACCATGAACTTCCTGAATTAATTCAGATTTATTTTGTTTAAATTCTTCCAAGATCGGCCCCATTAAGAACCCATTGGTTGCAAAGGCGTGCCCCCCACAATTTAGTCCGGATTCGATTCGGTATTCCGAGATCCAAATCCCTTTCTTTGCCAGGAATTTTCCCTGCACCAATGCCGAACGGTAATCACTTACCTTTAATATTATTTTTTTGCCGAGTTTTCCATTCTTATCGGGAAAAAAATCATCAAAATTGGATATATAACTGTATAATCTTGGGCTTAGCCCAGCTGAAAGCACCAATCCTGAATGGCTTAAATCAGAGTTTGCATAACCTCTTACCGCAGCGTGCGCATCATTGAATTCTATAGGTAACTTTTCGCCTTTTTTGGTGTAATTATCCTTATCAATCTTGGTCATAATGTTTACATCAATAGAACCAAGAACCAAATTTTCCTTTAATTCTTTTTGAAGAGAGGCTTTTACTTTTTCATCTTTTTCCTCAAGCATTATCAGGTATGCTTTTTTAAGCTGAGAAGAATCGGGAAGCATATCAAAGTACTTCGTCAAATTACTTCCTGCATCAAAGGACTCTTTTTTTAGGTTTTTAAAGTTATTTGAGACAATTGAATTGATAAGATTAAGATAAGCAGTCAATCGTTTTGCCCTGTAATCTTCTTCGTTGGTATCTATTTCTGTATAAGGAAGATTATATTTTTTGCAATAAAACTCCCTCATTCTCTCAGCTAATCCATCATCTACCAAAGATATAACTGACGAAATTCCAAAATGAGACACCTTTACCGGCGTATCTATTGTAAATCCAACTCCCATAACCGGGATGTGAAAACTATGTGCTTCTACCATATTAATAATTAGTAAGATTATTATTTCTTTTTCCTATGCAAAGATAGTTATCTTTTATAGTTGTTGACGAATTTTATCTTGAATGATTTTAAATAAACAGCATTTTCTCAAATGATTTTCAAATAAAAAAGGTAGTTTTTAATTCAAAGTTTATCTTTGACGTATCCATTTTTCTCACGGTGGCAAAAGGAACTCATTGAAAAATGAGTTGTCAGGTGATGGGCAAACCTATATTATTTCCTAAACTAAATAATGTTTAAGCAACTTTATATGGGCGAAAAATGATATCTATCACATTAATCGATGCTCAAAACTATTCATAAATTTGCTTTCTGATATATTTAACTAAAACAATAAACTTTGAATTCAACACTCAAAACAGATTTTCTTATAATTGGTTCTGGAATTGCAGGGCTAAGCTATGCTTTTAAGGTTGCGGAACATTTCAGACTTAAAAACGAAAAAATTTCCATAACCATTATCACCAAGGCAAATGAGGAGGAAGGGAACACAAAATATGCGCAAGGTGGAATTGCTGCCGTGACGAAATCTACTGATTCTTTTGAAAATCACATTAAGGACACCCTGATTGCCGGAGATGGTCTGTGTGATGAAAGTGTAGTTAGAATTGTGGTTGAAGAGGCTCCGGAACGAATTCAGGAGTTAATTGCATGGGGAACAAATTTTGATAAAAACCAACAGGGAGAATATGATCTGGCAAAAGAAGGAGGTCATTCAGACAGCAGGATATTGCATTATAAAGATTTTACAGGGAACGAAATAGAGCGGGCCTTAATACATCAGGTAGAAAATCATCCATATATAACTGTTCTGGACCACCATTTTGCCATAGATTTGATCACACAACACCATTTGGGAATTACGGTAAACAGGAAAACACCGGATAAGAAATGTTTTGGGGCTTATGTTTTAAACCGTAAAACAAATAAAATTCAAACCTTTCTTGCTAAAACAACTCTGCTCGCCACGGGTGGAATTGGTCAGGCTTACAAAAACACAACCAACCCAACTGTGGCAACAGGAGATGGGGTCGCAATGGCATACCGGGCAAAGGCCTGGATTGAAAATATGGAATTTGTGCAATTTCATCCTACTGCTTTATATAATCCTTCTGATAATCCTGCCTTTTTGATTTCCGAAGCGGTCAGGGGGGCAGGAGCCATTCTGAGAAATCGTGATAACCATGCTTTCATGCAGGATTATGACGAGCGAAAAGATCTTGCGCCACGGGATATTGTTGCCCGATCTATAGATGCAGAAATGAAAAAACACGGAGATCTGCATGTTTATTTGGATGCCACGCAAATTGATCCGGAAAAATTACAAACCCACTTCCCAACGATTTATGACAAATGCTTGTCTATTGGAATAGATATTACTAAAAATTACATTCCGGTAGTTCCCGCCGCTCACTATTTATGCGGTGGTGTTAAAGTAGATGAGAATGCCAGAACTTCAATTGTTAATTTATACGCTTCAGGGGAATGTTCTGCAACAGGTTTACATGGAGCAAACAGATTGGCTTCAAATTCATTGCTGGAAGCGTTGGTGTTCTCCCATCGTGCATACCTTAAAGGAGTGGAAGATATTTATAAAATTGAATATCAACAGAATGTGCCTGATTGGAACGATGAAGGAACAACTATACCCAATGAACAAATTTTAGTAAACCATACCAAAGCAGAATTACAAAGCATTTTGAGCGATTATGTTGGTATTGTAAGAACTGACTTGCGGTTAAAAAGAGCATTGTCACGTTTAAAATTGATTTACGAAGAATCCGAAGAACTCTACAAAAAATCGAAACTAACTGTTTCTATCTGCGAATTAAGAAACTTACGGGGGATCGCTTATCTCATAACCAGAGCAGCAATTGAAAGAAAACAGAACATTGGGCTTCATTTTAATTCAAACAATAAACAATAAACATTCAAAGTTTAAAGGAACTGCAAATGCCTGATCAAATAAAAATAATTGATCAAAACGTAAGATTTGTAGACTCTTTTAAATTATTTTTTTAATGTTGAAAGGAAGTTTGTGGGAAAATAACAGAAAAATCTTCAGGCCAAGATAAGGAGATAATTTAAAGACATTAAATAATTCTGATAGGTTTTTCAAAACTTCCCGGATTAAACTTAATTTTTTTATAATATCCAGTAGAATCAAAGATGTGATTGACAGATGTTCAACTATTAATAATCAGATCAATTTTCAAATTTTGTAGGGAATAAATAAGATTTTAATATCGGATATAGTTAATTTTTAAGTTAACCGATAAAATTGTATATTTGTTGAATGTTGGGAATAGATGTGACATATAGGAAGGATTTACAAACTACTTTTGATAGATTGTACGAGAAAAAAGCGGTGCTGCAAAACAGCAGACCATTGCCAAATATCGCTTTGCTAAAAATCAGGGAAGCCTTATCTATAGAATGGACTTACAATTCCAATAGTATAGAAGGCAATAGCCTTACTTTAAGGGAAACACAAATGGTATTGCAGGAAGGTATCACCATAAAAGGAAAATCGCTTAGGGAACATTTTGAAGCTAAAAACCATGAGACGGCTTTAAATTTTTTATATAAACTTATAGATGAAAATCATTTGCTAAGTAGTAAAGATATTCTATCACTGCATGAGTTGGTTTTAAGAAGTATTGAAGACGATTTTGCAGGAAGGTTAAGAAATGCAGGGGTGCGTATTGCAGGGGCAAATTTCCTGCCTCCAAATGCTCAAAAAGTTTCAGGCTTATTAGATGAATTAATTAAATTTGTAAATACAAACCCTTTAGGACTTAACGATATTGAATTGGCTACGGTTTTTCACCATAAGTTTGTCTGGATTCATCCATTTTTTGACGGGAATGGAAGAACGGTTCGTTTGGCCATGAATTTATTGCTTATGAGAAGCGGTTTTCCGCCGGCTATCATTTTAAAAAATGATAGGAAAAAATATTATGATGCTTTAAACTCTGCCAATAAAGGCAATTATTCAAAATTAGCATTGTTGATGTCACAGGCATTAGAGAGAACCTTAAACATTTATCTTCAGGCACTACCGGATAGTGATCTTGGTTACACTGAGATTTCCAGACTTGTGGAAGAAGAAGAATTGCCTTACGGGCAGGAATATATCAGTTTGTTGGCCAGACAGGGTAAAATAGATGCTTACAAAGAAGGCCGGAACTGGCTCACAACGAAAGAAGCTGTTGAAGATTATATCAAAAACAGAAAGAGAAACCGTTAGCAAACCATCAGGCTTTTTTTTAATAAATCAGGTCTCACAGGTATTTAAAATTGGGTGGCACAAATTCTATTTAACCGCTTGAAATTTTAACAATCAAAATTTTCTGCTTAAAGAATGAAAGTAGCTAAGAGTAAATATGATATCAGTTCAAAAATTTAGTGCGCTCCCAATTTACCTGGTCTGATTTCATCTCGCCATATCTGTAACAATTGTTACTGCAATAAGTTACCTGAACTTGTATTTTTGCATTTTTAAAATTTATAGCTATTGGAAAAGTATTTAAAAATTATACAGGATTCATTTACCGGGTATTTTAATTACCTGGTTCAGGAAGTCACAAATCCCTCGTGGACCAATTATTTTTATTGGCTCATCGTCTTGTCTTTGCTGGTTTGGATTGTGGAGATCATCATTCCCTGGCGAAAAGATCAGAAGATTTTCCGAAAGGGATTTTGGTTGGATTCGTTTTATATTTTGTTTAATTTCTTCCTGTTTTCACTTATTGGCTTTAATGCCATATCAAATTTAGGGGTAGAATTATTCAAAGATTTTTTGCATATATTCGGCATTGAAAATATCGTGGCTTTTAAATTGGAAAGTTTCCCGGTTTGGTCACAGTTGCTGATAATGTTGGTAATAGCCGATTTCATTCAATGGAATATTCACCGGCAGTTGCATCACAGGCCCTGGTTGTGGGAATTTCACAAAGTTCATCATAGCGTAAAGGAAATGGGGTTTGCCGCACAGTTCAGGTTTCATTTTATGGAAACTATTGTTTATAAAACCGTTCAGTATATTCCACTGGCAATGATAGGTTTCGGGATCCAGGAATTTATTGTGGTCCATATGTTCGCCGTTTTTGTAGGACATCTCAATCACGCCAATGTGGGTTGGAATTACGGGATTTTCGGATACATTTTTAACAATCCGAGAATGCATATCTGGCATCATTCCAAGAAATTATCGGAAGCGCATCCCTATGGTATGAATTTCGGTTTAACTCTGAGCATTTGGGATTATTTATTCGGAACGGCTTATATTCCACAGAACGGAAAAAATATAGAAATTGGTTTTGAAGGAGATGAAGATTTTCCCCAGGACTTTGGGAATCAATTGATGTTCCCATTCATAAAAAGTAAAAATCAACAAAAAAACGAAGTTCACTAAAAAGGTAGAAAATGAAAATAAAACAATTTAAGGATGCTCCTCTGGCGCATTATTCCTATGCAATTGTGAGTGAAGGTAAGATGGCACTTGTTGATCCATCCAGAAACCCAATGCAATATTATAAATATGCTGAAGAGCAAAACGCAAAAATAACAGCGGTTTTCGAAACTCATCCGCATGCGGATTTTGTGAGCAGTCACCTGCAAATTAGCGAGCAAACCGGGGCTGATGTTTATGTGAGCAATTTATTGGGAGCAGATTATAAGCATATACCTTTTGATGACGGTGATTCCGTTAAAATGGGGAAGATCATTTTTAAAGCTATAAATACTCCCGGACATTCCCCGGACAGCATTACAATAGTTGCGGAGGATAATAAGAAAACCATCTTATTTACCGGAGACACCTTGTTTATTGGCGATGTGGGACGGCCCGATCTACGCGAAAATGTTGGGAATATGAAGGCCAAACGGGTAGAGTTGGCAAAAGATATGTACCATACAATGCAAAACAAATTTAATCACTTGCCGGATGAAGCCTTGGTATATCCTGCTCATGGTGCCGGATCGCTTTGCGGAAAAAATATGAGTACAGATTCTTCAAGCACCCTGGGAAATGAACGGATGGGAAATTGGGCATTTAAAAAACAACCTGAAGCCAAATTTTTGGAAAACATATTGGAAGACCAACCTATTATTCCTGCCTATTTTGGTTTTAATGTGGATAAAAATAAGCACGGAGCCGAAAATGTACAAAAATCCAAAGGGGCTGTTAACGT
>Ga0307486_1001279_pt1 | contig 19766 bp, 17 predicted proteins | sample CBIW02metaG_FD_203663 | JGI IMG/M metagenome (GOLD analysis project Ga0307486, IMG submission 203663) | Sea-ice brine microbial communities from Beaufort Sea near Barrow, Alaska, United States - CBIW 0.2 | ecosystem: Environmental > Aquatic > Marine > Coastal | place: USA: Alaska | collected...
CAGGGGCGGCAGTACGTCGACCTTGAAGACAGCGATGAGTTTGAACGCTATCTTCGCGAGAGGAGGGCACCGTGACGCCCATCCGCACGGGCATCCATCACCTTCTCGCGCAGGCAGCGGATGTGGCACCGCAGTCGGCGGCGCTTACCTATAAGAAGGAGACCATCTCTTACGGCGCGCTCTGGCAGGCGGTGTGCGCTGCTGCTGTTCAGCTGCAGGAGTTTGACCTGCAGCGCGGTGACAGGGTGGCGATTTACCTCGAGAAGCGCATCGAAACGGTCGTCGCGATGTTCGCGACGTCTGCGGCCGGGGGAGTCTTCGTTCCGATCAATCACGTCCTCAAGCCTGCCCAGGTCGGTCACATCTTGCACGACAGCGGTGCGCGATTCCTGGTGACCTCGCCGGATCGGCTCGCCCAGCTTCACTCGGTCCTCGAGGCCGGATCGGTGGAACACGTCCTGGTGGTCGGCGCGGCGGAGGGTGCGGATTCCGCTCGGTACCGCGTCTCGCCGCTGCGGGAATCCGCCGATGGCCCGAGCGAGCCGAGTGGGCGGGCCGCAATCGACATCGACCCGGCCGCGATTCTGTACACCTCGGGAAGCACGGGAAAGCCTAAGGGGGTCGTGCCGAGCCACCGCAACCTTATCGTCGGTGCTGAGAGTGTGAGCAGCTATCTCGGCAACACGAGCGACGACGTGATTTTGAGCATCCTGCCGCTGAGCTTCGATGCAGGTCTCAGTCAGGTGACGACAGCGTTCGCCGTCGGCGCCCACTGCGTTCTGATGAACTATCTTCTGCCTCGGGACGTGCCGAAACTGTGCGCGCAGCATGGCGTGACCGGCATCACGGGTGTGCCTCCGCTCTGGCTCCAGATCGCCGACGTGGCTTGGCCCGAGGAGGTCGCCGCGCGACTGCGGTACTGGGCAAACACGGGTGGCAGGATGCCGCGAACCGTTCTCGACAAGCTCCGAAACGTATTCACGAATGCCGACCCGTATTTGATGTACGGGCTGACCGAGGCGTTCCGGTCGACATACCTTGACCCGACCGAGATCGACCGCCGCCCCGACTCCATCGGAAAGGCGATCCCCAACGCGGAGATTCTCGTGCTGCGTCCCGATGGCACCCGCTGCGCGCCCGGCGAAGAGGGTGAACTCGTCCACCGGGGGGCGCTCGTCGCGCTGGGGTACTGGAATGATGCGGAGCGGACAGCGGAACGATACCGCCCGGTGCATCATCCAGGGCAGCCGTGGCGCGCACCGGAACTGGCCGTCTGGTCGGGTGACACTGTGGTCGCGGATGAGGACGGTTTTCTCTATTTCGTCGGCCGAACCGACGAGATGATCAAGACATCCGGGTATCGGGTGAGCCCGAGCGAGATCGAAGAGGCGGCATACGCGACCGGCGTGGTTCGGGATGCCGTCGCACTCGGTATCGACGAGGTCGGTATCGGACAGCGAATTGTTCTGATCGCGACGGCCGTTCGGGGAGTCCTCGACGTTGCTGTGCTGCTCAGCGCGCTTCGGCAGGCGCTGCCGCTGTACATGGTACCGTCGCAAATCGACGTGCGCGATGAGTTACCTCGGTCTCCTAACGGTAAGTTCGATCGGAAGCTAATGAAGGCACAGGTGTCCCCATGAAGCCGTACGAGCACCTAGCTGAGTTTGGCACGATGGATGGCGAGCTCCGTCTGGGTGGCATGCCACTGTCGAGACTTGCGGCGCGAGTGGGCTCTACGCCGTTCTTCGCCTACGACCGAGGCGTTCTCGATGCGCGTGTCGATCGATTGCGCGCAGCACTCCCGAGTCGCGTCGAGCTCAGCTACGCGATGAAGGCCAACCCGATGCCGGCCGTGGTGCAACACCTCGTGACGCGCGTCGACCGCATCGACGTGGCATCCGCTGGGGAAATGCAGGTAGCTTTGGACAGCACGATCAGTGCCGACAGAGTCAGCTTCGCCGGGCCAGGTAAGGCGCCGCCCGAAATTCGCCAGGCTGTCGCAGCGGGGATCATCGTCGAAGTCGAGTCCACCACCGAGATTCAGCGTGTGATCAACGCTGGTGAAGAACTCGGGTTGACGCCCAGGATCGCGATCCGAGTCAATCCAGATTTCGCGGTTAAGGGGTCGGGCATGCGCATGGGCGGCGGCCCGCAGCAGTTCGGCATCGACGCGGAGCTGGTACCTGACGTTTTACGCGAGTACGCGTCCGCGGGTCTCGACATCGTGGGATTCCACGTCTTCGCTGGATCGCAAAACCTCAGCGCGTCCACCATTGCTGAGGCGCAGCGCCGCACGGTGGATCTCGTGAGCGACCTCGCCGAGCACCTGGCGGCACCCGTGCGGTATCTAAATCTCGGGGGCGGCTTTGGCATTCCCTACACAGAAAAGGATCAGCCGCTGGAGCTTGATGCGGTGGCTGCGAACCTCCACGCGCTCGTCGACGGGCCAATTTCGGAGAGACTGCCCCAGGCGACGCCGGTCATAGAACTCGGCCGCTACCTCGTCGGTGAGTGCGGTGTGTACGTCACCCGTGTGTTGGATCGCAAGGTCTCGCGCGGAAAGACCTACCTGGTGGTTGACGGCGGGATGCACCATCAGCTGGCCGCTTCCGGCAACTTCGGGCAGGCGATTCGGCGTAACTATCCGGTGATCGTGGGAAACCGCGCCGACCGTGCTCTGGACGAGAACGCTACGGTCGTCGGCTGTCTCTGCACACCGCTTGACCTTCTCGCTGACGACGTCGAACTGCCGCAGGCAGACATCGACGACCTGATTGTGATCTTCCAACAGGGCGCCTATGGTTTGACCGCCAGTCCTACAGCTTTTCTGGGGCATCCTGCACCCGCAGAGGTGCTCGTGTGAATCGAACGGAGCAGCCATGACCAATACACTCGACGCGATCCGTACCGTGCTGATCGAAACGCTCGAGCTCACGCAGCAGCCGGCGGACCTTCAACGCGATACCCCGCTGTTCGGGGCTCTGCCCGAACTGGACTCGTTCGGTGTCGTGCAGCTGGTTGCCTCGCTGGAGGAGCATTTCGATATCACGATCGACGACGACGAGTTCGGCGCCGACCTGTTCGAGACCGTTGGTACCCTCACGGACTTCGTTGACGCCAAGTGCGCGTCGGCCTAGCGCGCTCGTGCTCGCCTCACCACGCGACGAGCGTGAGTTCGCTGTAGAGGTAGTCGACCCGATCGGCCGGAATGCCGTCGCCGCGAAACATCTTGGATCGTGGGTTGGCCAAGGTCGTGCCGAGCCCTCGGGCGAGGCCAAGAACTCGGTGTTCGGCGAGTGTGAACATCAGTCCTTTGCCCAGCAGGTGAGATCGAATTGCTCCCCACGAGGATTCGATGACAGCGCTGGAGCCGCCGACGCACAGCGGTGTCGCAAAAAGCTTCAGTCCTTTCCGGCAATCACGCCGAAACATCAAATACCCATACTCTCCCTCTCGCTCGACGAGCAGGTGTTCCACGGCGGCAGCGTCGCGATGATCGCGGTAGACCAGTGCGTCATGACCGATGAGAACGCGATCGAGCGCCACCGGATCGTCCGTCAGCCGAAGACCGCGACGACGAAGATGGGGGAGGTTGACCACGAGTCGCGTGGCTGTATCGAGGCGGTGGAACCCCAATCGTTCGTTCATCGCGACGACATTCCCGCTGGGCGACAGGTCGGTGAAGACGAAGCCGGGTTGTTTGAGGAGGGCGCGAATGAGCCTCAGGCTGTGCACGCGGAAGGCCTCGAGTACGCAGAACGCCGCGAGGTTGCAGACATCGATAGTGACTCCGTCAACGTCGCGTTTCGAATAGACGGCGACGTACACGCCGACGAGGGCACCATCGTCGGCGACGAGCTGGAATCCGTGATTGGGGCCGACGTGTTCCCACGGCGGCAGAATGAGCTGCATCCACGCCGCGGTCGACACGTGACTATTGAGGTGTTCGTGCAGGAATTTGCTGACCGAGGCGGCATTTTCCGGGGTGATCGGTTGCGTCGAGACGCCGGAATTAGCCATGCCGTCAGCTTAAGGGGAGTCAGATGACAAGTGTCGTTATTGCTGCACACAATGAGGAAACCGTGATTGGGGCGTGCCTTGACGCGCTTCTGCAGCAGGTGGCGCTGTCCGATTCGCTCGAGATCGTCGTGAGCGCCAATGCTTGCACCGATGCCACCGTCGAAATTGCCCGTGCGCAACAGGTCACGGTGGTCGATCGACCGCAGCCTGGCAAGGCTGCGGCGCTCAATGCTGGCGAGTTGGTCGCGCACGGATTCCCCCGAATCTATCTCGACGCTGACATCGTGGCGCCCGTGAACGCCATCGCCGATCTCACCTCAGCGCTCGACCGGACCCCCGGTACTCTCGCGGCCGTCCCCCGGCGAAGGTTGAACACAGTGGGGCGGCCGTGGCTCGTGCGCGCCTACTTCTCCATCAACGAACGCCTTCCGGCTTTCACCGACGGACTTTTCGGTCGGGGCATGATCGCTTTGTCCGCCGAGGGACGAGCCAGATTCGAAACGTTTCCGGAGATGGTCGCAGACGATCTCTTCCTGGATTCACTGTTTCTAGCCGATGAAAAGGTGACCGTGCCAGGGGTGGAGGTCGTCGTTGAGGCGCCGTTCACTGTGGGTGACCTGATGCGGAGACTGGTCCGCGTTCGCCGAGGGAACAGCCAAATGCGTGATGCTGCTCGGTCGGGCGAGATCGACCTGTCAGTGCGAAGGTCGGATAAGCATGCCTGGCTGCGAGTAGTCGGGCGGGAGCCCCGCTTGTTCCTCGCGGCGGTCCCCTATGTCGCGATTACGGTGATTGCAGCACGACGGGCTCGCCAGACGGCATCGAGTTTAGACTGGGGCCGGGATGAAACCACGCGCGTACGCCCCGCGACGTCAGGAGACGGCAACGGATGATTACGAATCTCTGCTTCCATGGAATCGGTGGGTGCGCCCAAGAGCGAGAGGAAGGCGAAGCCAACTACTGGGTAACTGATGACGCTTTTCAGGGCATCCTCGACTTGGCGCTCGATCGGCCGGGTGTGACGTTCAGCTTTGACGACGGGAACCGGTCTGATGTGGATGTTGCGCTGCCCGCCCTGCAGGAACGCAATATGAGCGCCACCTTCTTCGCGCTCGCCGGGAGACTTCAGGATCCAGCGAGCCTCAACCCTGCCGATCTGCGTGATCTCCGCAACAACGGAATGGGTATTGGGACTCACGGATGGTCACACATCCCATGGCGGGGCCTATCGCGCGACGTCGCGCATCGTGAGTTCATCGAAGCTCGCGAGGCGCTGTCCGAGGCGAGCGGCGGAGAGATCCTAGATGCCGCTTTGCCGCTAGGTCGCTACGATCGGCGGCTGCTCTCTCAATTGCGGGACGCCAACTATCGCACCGTATTTACCAGCGATCGATTCCGGGCGCGCACTGGGACTTGGCTGCAGGCTCGCTACAGTGTCACGGCGTCAGACACAGTAGACACTGTGCGCACCATGCTCATGGGTCGGGTGTCAGTCCCAGAAGTACGCAACCTCACAGCGAGCGTCATAAAACGGATCCGCTAGTCGCTTCACGTTGAAAACCGGGACCCGATCGATTGACCTGTCGGCCAAGCAGGCTGCCGCGAGTCGAGCACCTGTATATCATCTGTGAGAGTCGTATGCAATGCGCAATATGTGCCAATATCAGTCCACATGATCGTCTCTAGGCCACGCAGCATAATTGCGCTCATTCTCACGGCAGCCGTCTTCATCGGCGGCGCTGTCTCGCTTAGTGTCTCCGCTGCCCAATCCGACCGCAATTCCTCCACATCCTCGAAGAGTATTTGGGGAAATAAGAAGCCCGCGGGCGTCGTGTTGGATAGTGACAGGAAGAGCGTAGAGCTCGGCACTACCTTCACTCCCGCTGTTGATGGCAACGTTTCGGCGATCCGGTTCTACAAGGTAGCCGGTCAAACCGGCTCGCACACCGGGTCGATCTGGGCGGATGGCACCCGGATCGCGACCGTGACCTTCAAAAATGAGAGCGCAACGGGATGGCAGTCTGCCTCTCTGACGAAGCCCGTCGCGTTGAAATCGGGTAAGTCGTATGTCGTCTCCTACCGCGTTCCTGCGGGCGGTCGCTATGCAGCGACGACGAACTTCTCGGGCGAGTCCAAGTCGTCTTCCGTCACGGTTTCCCAGCGAAACTCAGGTATCTACACCTACGCCAAGACGGGGTCCAGCCCCGACTCGCGCTGGCGTTCGAGCCAGTACTGGGCTGACGTCACCTTCGTGCCAACTGGCGCGGACAAAGTAACCGAGCCCGGGACGACCACGCCCACGGCAACGCCGACCGCTGCGGAGACGCCCACGGCACCACCGGTGCCAGTTCGATCGCCGACCCCTACGCTCGCCCCGACGCCGGCTCCAGCGCCCCCGTCGTCGTCGTCGTCGACGACAGGATTCCCGACTCGCACCAGCGCAGGACTCCCCAGCGGCTGGCAGCCCACCAAGCAGGTCACTGGCAATTACTACGTCCGCACGGCTGGTGCAATTGTTGAGGATCTCCGCGTCTCAAACGGTGCGATCATCATTGAGGCAGCGAACGTGACTGTTCGCCGGGTTCAAATGGCTGGGTCGTCTATCATCAACGGAGCCGGCTCGACCTGCTTTCCAGGTCTTCTTGTCGAAGACTCCGAGTTCACCCCGAATGGAACGACAACCGATCAAGGCGATGCGGTCATCCAATTTGGCGGATACACGGCGCGCAACATCGTCATTGACGGGGTGCCCGAGGGCCTTCGGGTCGGCGGATCAGACATCAACTGCGGACCCGTATCAGTGATCGATTCATTCATCCGAATCAAGTCGCCTGATGTGTGCAAGGACTGGCACGGTGACGGAATTCAGGGCTACGGGGGCAACAAGCTCACCGTCCGCAACACCACAATCTTCATGCTAGAACTCAACGGATGCACGGGCACCGCTGCGTTCTTCTACCCGAAGAACCAGGGCAACACCTCCGTAGACATCGACGGGCTGCTTCTTGGAGGATCGAGCGGATACCCATTCAGGAACGGCATGCCAGGAAGCGTCAAGAATCTGAAGATTGTTGAGGGCAGCTGGGGCTACGGACCGGTCGATGTCAATTGCTCCGTACTCACCGTGTTCCAGGCGCAGATCGTGAAACTGGATGCAGCGGGTCAGCCGGTAAGCACCGGCAAGTCGGTCGCCTGCACGGGGGTGGGCAACTGATCCTGCCGACTGAGTGATTTGGGTTGGATGAGTCCTAGGCTGAACCAACCCTGAACGGCTACTCTGGCAGGGTGGGGGTGACGCTATGACGGTACTCGACCTTGGATCAACGATTCTGCGCCGGTGGTACGTCGTCGTCGTAGCTCTGATATTTGCGGCCTTTGGTGGCTACCTGCTTCAGGGCAGCGGAGGTCTTTACACCAGCGAGACGGTCGTGTCGTTTCTGCTGCCCAAGGAGACGAGCCTCTCGCCCAATAGCGGCCTGGACGATACAAGCGTCATCGCCTTCTCTGGCGTTGTTGCGCGGGCGGCCGGTAGCGGCAGAGCGCCTGTCAACTACTCGACGGATGATGCGCCGCTCTACGGGGCCGGACTTCGCCAGGGTGTTGTGCTAGCCCTGCCTAATTCCGGCAACCAATGGTCCACGGCTTATTTGCGCGCCGAGCTGGTGCTACGAATCGTTGGCCCAACGAAAGAATGGGTAGCGCAACAACAGGACGATGTGCTGACTAGGATCATTCAGGTTGCCGATGCGCAACAATTCTCAGTTGCGTCCGAGGACGCCCGCATTCAGGTTTCTCCAGTCCCGTTGACCAAACAAATCTTCCATATCGCCCCCTCGCGTTCTGAAACGATCGCTGCGTTCCTCGCGCTGCTCATTGCGGCGTTCATCGTTGGCGCCTGGGGCGCAGTTCTGGTAGACCGCGCCATACGCGGCAACGCCTTGAGATCGAAGCAGCTCCTGCTGCAACCCGTCGCTGACGAAAGGCTGGAATATTGAATCTTGCTGACACTCTGCAGGGTCTTTGGCGACGATGGTACGTCGTCATCCCTGGGCTGATTTTGACGATTGCTGTGGCTATTTCGGCGTGGCAGGTCATCGAGCCCGATTACGAGCGGGTCGGAACCCAATTGCTGCTCCCCGGGCTGGCGAGCATTCCCGAATCGGGAAATCCATACCTCTACCTTGGCGGCCTTTCGCAAGCCGCCGACGTCGTCGTCACTGCGATGTCGTCTGAGCGCGAGCTTGACGCCCTCCTTCGGGACTACCCGGGCGCCGAGATCGTCATCACGCGAGACCCCTTGACTTCCGGCCCGCAGATTCTCACCACCGTTACGGCGAGAAGTAATGCGGAAGCGGGAAAAATCCTTGTTGACACAATGGTCAGGACGACACAAGTGCTCGGCAATTTGCAGAATGTGAGTGGGATTACTGCACGGAACCGGATCGGCATCGAAGCGATTACGGTCGACAATCAGAGCACACTGGTTCAGAAAACGAGATTGCTGGGTGTTGTAGGGGCAACACTGGGCATGTTGTTGATTACCCTGCTTGTGGCTGGACTCGTGGAGGGCCTGAGCGCGCGGAAACGTCGCGACGGCGAAGCTGACTCGAAGAAGACTAATGACCTGTCATCGCGAGGTGGAGCACACCGAGATCGGCGGTCGATACCCCAGTCGCTAACGCGACGATCGCGACGTCTTCGCCGATTGCGTTAACTGTGAAGAGGAATCACACAGCCTCCGGGGCGCTACCTACGCCTCAGGAACAGGAAACGCGGGGGCGGGCCGGAGGGCGCGCGGTCACGATGCTCACCGTGTACCTGGTGTTGTTGATCGCGATCCCGTCAAGCGCGGCCATCACTGCGCTCGGATCCTTGGGAAGACCGGCGATGCTCTGGGGCATCGTGATGCTCGTGTGGTGGGTCGTGACAAAACTCCAGTCGGGCGTCGCCGACGTGCGCGCCTCTCGCGACCTCATCCGGTTCGCGTACGTTGCGTTTATTGTCGTCGCCCTCATCAGCTTCTCGGTGGCCATTTTTCGAGGCCAGCCTGCCGACCAAATTAGCCCGGCGTTCACGGCCCTCGTCCGATTGATGTCGTGGGCCGGTGTGCTGCTGATTGCTATCGATGGGATCCGGACCTCGAGTGATCTTGAGCGAATTGTGCGACGCATCGGAATTGCTGCCGGCTTGCTTGCTGTGTTGGGCATCGCACAGTTCATCACGAAGAGTTCCCTTCTCGAGTTCTTCGGGCAGATTCCGGGCATCACCATGCCCTTCATCGACGTCGCGGAGCGCGGCGGAGTGGCCCGTGTTCCCGGAACGGCGATCCATCCTCTCGAATACGCGACAGTCCTCAATGCGGCACTCCCCCTCGTCTTCGCCGCAGCAGTTTCCCACGGGTTCCACCGGCGGCTCACGAAGGGCAAGCTTGGCTGGTGGATCCCTGTCGCGCTGATCTCACTGTCCGCGTTGATCGCAGTGTCTCGATCGGCGATCATCGGGTTCGGGGTCGCTGCGCTGACCATGCTCCCCGAGCTTCCCCGCCGATATCGCGCCGTCGTGATCATCGGTGGTGTTGGCCTGGCCGCAGGTGCGGTCATTGCAATTCCGGGCTTGCTCGCGACGACCTTGAACCTGTTCGCCGGAGCATCGAACGATCCGAGCACACTGTCTCGAACGGGTGGACTCTCTAAGGTTCCGGGGTTCATCGCCGCATCGCCCGTGGTGGGGGTCGGCTTCGGCACCTTTCTGCCGCGGTACTACATTTTTGATAACCAATGGGTTCTGATCGCGATCGAATTGGGGGCGTTGGGCATCATCGCCTTCGGCGGAATCTTCCTGACCGCGATCTGGAGTGGCTTCGGCGCGCGGAGGCGATCTACCGATCCCGGAACCAGGCTGCTCGGGTACGCGCTTGCCGCATCGGTAGTCAATATCGCCGTCTTGTTCGCGTTCTTCGACGGTCTGTCATTCCCGCAGTCGGGGGGAATGTTCTTCCTGATCGTCGGACTCTGCGGGGCTATCAGATCTATCAGCTTCGCTGACGCAGTGCCCGCTGCCCCGCGAAGACGGCTGACCTAGGTAGCGAGCGTCGCGTCAGACTTTCACATCGGCGAGCCACTGCGGGCCGCGAGGTTCGCGGAGTCGCGCCGGGCTGATGAGGTCGCGAAACGCTGCCCTGCTCGTGCGCCTGCCGAGCAGCGAGCGGGTTCCTTCTCGAACCATCGTGGCGCACCAAAACGCGAGGGTCGAAACCCTTCCGTGGTGTGTTTCGAAGAGCTTGATCCGATTGGCGATGAGCAGGGACCACTGCCGGGGATTCCCTGCCGATCCTCCTTCGAGGTGTTGCGCGTTCGCGCGGGGTTGATACCAGGTCACCAAACCGAGGTTCCGCACTCTGAGGTCGTACTCAGTCTCCTCGGAGTAGAGAAAGTATGACTCGTCCCATTGGCCGCACGTCTTCCAGCAATCGGCGCTGATCAGCTGCGTCGATCCCTCGGCCCAATCAGTGGCGTGCTCGCTCCGATAGGTTTTCGGGTCGGTGACGATCTCCCCCAGTCGCGAGAACCGGCCGGCGCGCTCCGCGCCCAAGAGTGCGTCTCCCCAGGCGCGCATCACGGTGGGTGCGCGACGCAGTGACGAGATTAATACCCCGTGGGCGTCCGTCAGCCGCGGAACCACGATACCGATGTCAGGAGTGAGCGTCTCGTAGAGAGCCAGAACACATCCCGGATCGAGCCGGACGTCGGCATTGAGGATGAGGTATGCGTCCTGCAGCCCTGCCGCGTCTACTGCTGCGTTGATCCCAGCCGCGTATCCGAGGTTTCCCCCGTTGCGCACCACCGTCGCGTGGGGAGCGTGGCGTTCGATCTCGGCGAGTGTGGCGTCGCTTGAGGCATTGTCGGCGAAGACGAGAGACCACGTGACGCCTTCAGCCCCACGCTCGAGCGAGCTGACGAGGTCTGCGATGAGCAGTGCGCTGTTGTAGGTCACGACACAAATCGCGACTCTGGGCATCGTGTTCATGGGCGCACCACCGAAGGCGACCAGGCGTGCGGGATGAACAGCGTTGGCGTGCCCGAGCCGTCAGCAGGCATGCTCCACACGTCGCTGTCGCCCACGACATCGGCGCGGGGGAGCCCGTAGAGCAGGGTCGCATCGTCGAGCCACTCGACTTGGTCATCGACGCTGCGTTCCTCTGACAGCACGGTCTCAACCATCGTCGTCAGATTGAGCACGGCGATGCGCCATTCTGGTGAGTCGAGCGTCCCGGCGTTCTTTTTGAAGGCCACCCGGTTGCCGTCCGGTGACAGTGAAGGGCACTCGGCGTTCTCAAGAACTGAGACCAGAGTCTTGTCGATGAGATCTCCGTACACGAGCCAAGTCGAGCCGCTGCTGGCCGCGGTCGCGTAGAAGTGGCGATCGTCATCGGCAAAGGTCACTCCCCAGATGTTGCGATCGGCGGCCGCCACCTTCTCGCCATCTACTAGCAGGGTGAAGCGCTCAATGTTGCCAAAACTCTTGCCGGAGGAGGTGGCGATTATCGTCTCGGTGGAGAAGCCAACTCCCGCGTACGAGACGCCCGTCACGAAGGAGGTCTCGGCCACCAGTTGCGAGTTTGCAGAGATCCGGGTGCGGCTTGGTACCCCTGGCAGCGACCAACTTTGTTCTTGTGAGCCTGTTTCCCCGAACTGCAGAGCGGTCCAGGTGGTCACGATGCCGGCATCCGTCGTGAGGCACATCGTGAGCTTGGGGGTGGAGTAGACACGATCGCAGTATTGCGAGGAGACGGAGCGGACGCCGCTCGCATCATCGAGGGGCACGCTGGCCACCTTGCCGTAGTCCGCCCCAGATGCAGTGTTGCGGAACTCGACGCGGTCTGCCGTGAAGTTCGTCACGGGGATAACTGAGACCGAGCTCGGTGTTCTCAACGCCGTCTGCGACCGCTGGTAGGCGAGCGTGCCGAACACGATTACGACGATGAGTGCGACCGCTGAGATCGCACTCAGCAGGATGATCCGCTGCCGCGACGTCATACGTCAGCTCGATACGGTCTCGCGCCGCGAAGGATTATCGCGACGATCGGGATCGCGACCGCAATGCCGATCGATACCAGCACCATCGCGGGCTCGCGTCCGATCGTGAACCACAGGATGCCGAACCCGGCCGCCGAGACAAAACGGGAGAGTGCCACGACCGTTTGTGCGGCTGCGATCGACGTGGCCCGGGTGTCGGAGGTGGTGAATTGGGTGGCCAGCACAGAAAGGATACCGTCGGTTGCCGCGTAGAATCCGCCAAGCAGCACGAGGCAGAGGATCGCAATGGCGGCGCCGGTGACGGGGAGCGACGCTGAGACGTAGGCGGCGAGTAGGAATACGTGACCAACCACGAAGGTGCGCGCGCGGCCAAAGCGGTCGGCGAGCTTGCCGACAGGCACTGCGAATATCAAGAAAGCCACATTGGTACCCACATACAGCAGAGGGAAGTACTGCGCCGCAAACGAACTACGGTCTTGGAGAACTAGGTAGATGAAGCCATCGCCGATCGTTAACACCCCGAGCATGCCCGCCGCGAGAAGCAGGCGCTTGAGCCCAGGGTTGTTCAGCTCACGCCATCGGATGCGGCGACGGCTCTTGCGGGGCTCCGCGCCGGGTGCGGCCGGCTCGGAGCGAACGTTCGAACCTCGGTTCGGCACGATGATTCCGAGGACGGCAACCCCAACGAGAGCGAACGCGAGCGACACCACGAATACCGTGCTGTAACCGTTCGGGATCAACAACAGGATGACGAAGGCGAGCAGTGGTCCGATCGCGGCTCCGGTGTTGTCGAGGGCGCGGTGCACACCGAAGGATGCGGCGAGGTTGTTGGGCTTCGAGGCCGCCGTGATGAGCGAATCGCGAGGCGCGGTTCGGATGCCCTTTCCTAGCCGGTCGGCGGTCAGCACAGCGGCCAGCGCTCCGAAGTTGGTCGCAAGAAGCAGCCCGATGCGCGCGATGGCCGATAGGCCGTACCCGAAGAAGGCCACCCATTTTGGTTGGTCGCCGCGATCGGCGGTCCATCCCGCACCGATTCTCACGATCGCAGAGACGCCTTGGTATAGCCCGTCGAGCACGCCATAGGCCACCGTCGACAGCCCGAGCACACCGGTGACATAGAGCGGAAGTATCGCAGACACCGACTCCGTCGAGATGTCCGTAAGCATGCTGACAACGCCAAGCGATATGACGACTGACGAGACACCGTTGGTCGCCTTCGTCCCCTTCGGTGTGCCTTCAGGATCCTCGGGTTTGTTGGTCAGGGAGATGTACATGGCGTCAGCTCGAGCCAGCCGTGAAAAGCGCGAAGACGCTGAATCGCGTCACGTCGCCATCCACTTTTGTGGCCACGACGATGCTGTCGGTGCCGTTCGACCAGGTGGTGGCCTTGGTGCCGGGTGCTGCCTGCGTCTCGGTGCTCGTGAGCCCTAAGTCAGTGAAGATGCCCGTGAAATAACTGTGCACTTTGTTCTCCGAGGCCGCAGATGATGCGACGACCGTCGCCTGCATGCGGTTGCCCTCGGTGGCGATCGCACTGCTCGCCACCTCCGCCCCTGGCGGCAGCGAGATGATGGATGTCGGGAACCCGGCCACGAGCTTGCCGTCGGCACTCGCCGACTTTGGCAGTGGCCCGCTAATGAGCGGCGAGGTTTCGGTACCCGATTGAGGCGGGCTCTCGATGCCCAATTGAGGGGTGGTCGGTGTGGCTGTTGGTTGCGGAATCTCGGAGCCGCCCAACGCGGTCGGGGTCGGGATGGGTTCTGTGGTCTGCGCGGTGTTGTCCATGGCGAGGAATACCCCGATTGCCGCGACAGCGAGCAACACCAGTACACCGGTGAGGATGAACGGAAGCCGCTGCCGCGTGATGTGCTTCATGTGCCGGATTCGACCATCACAAGTGCGCCAGCGGGGACGAGTGCCCACTCGCCGATCTCGACGGGCGCGATGCAGACCGCGCGAACTCCGATGACGGCATTTTCGCGGACATGCGCAAGTTCCCAGACGACGGCACCGGATTCGAGGCGCGCCCCGGAATCCGTCTGTGCGGTGCCAGCGATTCGTGGGGCGGGTTGGGTGGACACGATGTGCCTGTCGGGGTTGGCGGGTCTCAACTCTCACCGGGATGGTGCGGCGGTGGCGCCCATCAGCGATGGAATCGAGGATTCCATGAATGCTAGCGTATTCGCATTCCCCTCGACAGGGAAGTGGCCCGTTCGGGTGACCTCACGAAAGGTGCGGATCGGCATGGATGATTACCTGGTGATCGGCGCCGGACTCGTCGGTCTGGCTACTGCTCGAGCAATTCTGGAGAGGGTCCCGGATGCTCGCATTACCGTGCTCGAGAAGGCCGCGGATGTCGCGACCGCACAGAGTGGACATAACTCGGGCGTCATCCACGCTGGTATTTATTACGCGCCGGGATCGCTCAAGGCCGAGCTCTGTCGTCAGGGCCGGATCGAGACTGTCGAATTCTGCGAACGTTACGGCATCCCATACTCGCTGGTCGGCAAGCTCATCGTCGCCACCGACCAGACCTCGAAGGCACGACTCGACGACCTGGAGCGCCGCTCGATCGAGAACAGGATCGTCGTCGAACGGATCGGCGCCGGCGGCCTCGCCGAGCTCGAACCGAACGTGCAGGGGGTGGATGCTCTGCTCTCTCCCACCACGGGAATCGTCGACTACCGTCGTATCGCCTCGGCCATGCGCGATGAGCTCGCGGCAGCGGGGGTCATGCTGCGATTTAATGCGGAGGTGACCTCGATCATTGAGGAGCAGGGGATCGACGGTGGCGCTGTGCGCGTACGCACGGCTGACGGCGGTGAGTGGGCCGCGAGGCGCCTCGTCGCCTGCGCCGGACTTCAGTCGGACCGCATCGCCAAGATCGCCGGAATCCCCATCGACTTCCGAATCGTCCCGTTCCGCGGGGAGTACTTCGAGCTGCCTGCGGAGCGTCACGATTTCGTGAGGCACCTCATCTACCCGGTGCCGGATCCTTCGATGCCGTTCCTCGGCGTGCACATCAGCCCGACGATCGACGGTCGGGTTACCGTCGGCCCGAACGCAGTGCTCGGCTGGGCGCGCGAGGGGTACCCGCGCGGGTCAGTACAGCCGTCGGACGTGCTCGATTTCGCTACGTACGGTGGCTTCTGGCGCATGGCCGCCCGCAACGTGCGCCCAGCGGTCGTCGAGATGAAGAACTCGATCCTCAAATCGGGGTATCTGCGGGAATGCCGAAAGTACGCGTCAACACTGACGCTGAAGGATCTCGGCACTCGCGCGGCTGGCATCCGTGCCCAGGCGGTCCGCCGCGACGGATCGTTCATCGAAGACTTCCACTTGGAGAGCACGGCCAGGCAGATCCACGTCGGCAACGCCCCGTCGCCAGCAGCGACCTCGTCCATCCCGATCGGTCGCATGATCGTCCAACGCCTTCTCGACGCGCTGGATTAGCGTCGCGCCTCGCCACGTCAATAATTCTGGCGATGCTCGGAGTTTTCAACAGGTCGATGTATGGGTTCGCGAGATCTCGAGCGTGGCAGCAAAAGAGGGGCGAATTTCCGGGGGTTTTTCGGTGTCGGAGGCTCGCCTTAGGCTGTGGAAAACTCGGCGAAGTTATACACACCTGTGGATGACACGCCCACTACATCTAGCGTTGGCGGCAAGCACTACCCACGATATATAGTGGTGGAACCGCTCGGCCGGGGGTCGCGGATTTAACAGGTTTTTGGGGATTTGAGGGAGTATTTGTGGCAATCACAGTCGTAAAGCGCAACGGAACGCGAGAGCCGTATGACGCAAACAAGATCAACCTCGCAATTGAAGATGCGGCCACTGGCCTCGATGACAACATCACCTGGGTTACTCAGATCGCATCCGAGCTCGAACTGACGCTGTTTGACGGCATCACGACGCAGCAGCTCGATGAAGCAGTCATCCAGGTGGCACTCCAAAACGTCAAAGACGACCCCGCCTTCGATACGGTTGCCGCACGCCTTCTGCTCAAGACCATCTACAAGCGTGTGCTCGGTGACTACACCGACAACGCTGACCTCAAGCGCCTGCACAAAGAGCACTTCGGCCCTAATGTCATCCGTGGTGTTGAAGAAGGTTTGCTCGACCCTCGTCTCACCGAAATGTTCGATCTGGATGCGCTTGCCGAGCACCTTGAGCCAGCTCACGATGAACTGCTCAAGTACATCGGTGTTGTGACGCTCAACAACCGCTACGGCATCAAGGGTCGCAACGGTGACGCGCTTGAGGTTCCGCAGTATTTCTGGATGCGTATCGCGATGGGACTTTCGCTCAACGAAGCGAACCCCAACGAGGCTGCACTCAAGTTCTACGAGAAAATGTCCAGCCTTGAGTACTTGGCTGCCGGATCCACCCTCGTCAACGCGGGTACCATCTACCCGCAGCTTGCCAATTGCTTCGTCATGGAAATGCAAGACGACATGGAGCACATCGCTAAGACGACACGCGATGTCATGTGGCTAACCAAGGGCACCGGCGGAATCGGCCTCTCGGTCACCAAGCTGCGTGCGCAGGGTTCACCCATCCGCTCCAACAACACCACCTCAACGGGCCCCATCCCGTTCATGCACACGATCGACTCGATCCTGCGTGCGGTAAGCCGTGGTGGCAAGAAGTTTGGCGCCCTGTGCTTCTACATGGAGAACTGGCACATGGACTTCCCCGAGTTCCTTGAACTCCGCAGCAACTCGGGCGACCCCTACCGCCGCACCCGCACCGCCAACACGGCAGTGTGGATCAGCGACGAGTTCATGAAGCGCGTACAGAACGACGACTCCTGGTACCTCTTCGACCCGCTCGAAGTTACCGACCTCAACGAGCTCTACGGCAAGGCTTTCTCGAAGCGCTACAACGAATATGTCGCGATGGCTGACGCCGGCGAAATGCACATGTTCAAAAAGATTGGCGCTCGTGAGCAATTCAAGTCGATCCTCATCTCCTTGCAGACGTCAAGCCACCCGTGGTTGACCTTCAAAGACACGATCAACAACCGTGCGCTCAACAACAACACGGGCACAATTCACCTCTCCAACCTGTGCACCGAGATCACGCTCCCGCAAGACGAAGACAACGTCTCCGTCTGCAACTTGGCATCGATCAACCTCTCGCGTCACCTCCTGCCTGAAGGCGGAGTTGACTTCGTGAAGATCGCTGAGAGCGCTCGACTGGCCGTACGCCAGCTCGATAACCTCATCGACATCACCCGCTCCAGCGTGAAAGAGGCTGACTTCTCGAACGAGCAAAACCGCGCGGTCGGGCTTGGCGTTATGGGCTTCACCGACATCATCGAGAAGCTCGGCTTCAGCTACGAGAGCGAAGAGGCCTACGACCTCATCGACGAAATCATGGAGCATGTTTCCTACGCCGCGATCGACGCGAGCACCGAGCTTGCGAAAGAGCGCGGCTCATACTCGAACTTCGAAGGCAGCCGTTGGGCGGAGGGCCTCGTGCCGCTCGACTCCATCGCGCTCACCGAAGAAGACCGTGGCATGGAAATCAAGGTCAACCGCAAGACGCGTCTTGACTGGGATGCCATGCGCGAGAAGGTCAAGGGTGGAATGCGCAACGCGACGCTCATGGCGATCGCACCCACCGCATCCATTGGTCTCGTTGCTGGAACGACTCCCGGTCTTGACCCGCAGTTCTCTCAGATCTTCAGCCGCTCGACTTCGAACGGTAAGTTCCTCGAAGTGAACCGCAACCTCGTTGAGACTCTTCAGGAGCACGGACTGTGGGAGAAGAACCGCGAAGCGATTCTGCGCAGCCAGGGCGACATCCAGAATGTTGAAGGAATCCCCGACGACATTAAGGCCGTATTCAAGACGAGCTTCCAGCTCTCGCCCTACGCCTTCCTAGAGGTCGCTGCTCGTGCCCAGAAATGGATCGACCAGTCCATCAGCCGCAACATGTACCTCGAAACACGCGACCTCGGCGACATGATGGACATCTACTTCGATGCGTGGTCACGCGGCGTCAAGACGACCTACTACCTGCACATGAAGCCCCGCCACCAGGCAGAGCAGTCCACCGTGAAGGTAAACAAGTCAGAAGAAATTTCATCAACTAAGGCATCAACCGCCTCGGCAACATCATCAACCGCTGGCTCAACACCAGCACGTCGAGGCTTCGGCGGATTCGCAAAGAAAGCAGACTCATAATGAACCGCGACAACACCATCGATGACTACTTCGTACCCGTCGACCCGATGGACGACCTGCAGTGCGATAGCTGCCAGTAATGGGAATTCTAGGAACAGGCCTGCAAGATGGCCTCCTGCTGAAGCCAATCAAGTACCAGTGGGCGATGGACCTGTATGACCAGGCCGTAGCAAACACGTGGTTCCCTAACGAGATCCAGCTGGGCGAAGACATCGCCGACTTCAAGAAGATGACTGATGAAGAGCGTCACGCTGTGACCTTCCTCATGAGCTACTTCAATCCCAACGAGTTACTCGTCAACAAGGCGCTCGCGTTCGGTGTTTACCCCTACGTTTCTGCCGCAGAGTGCTCGTTGTACCTTGCGAAGCAGATGTGGGAAGAGGCAAACCACTGCATGAGCTTCGAGTACGTGCTCGAGACGTTCCCGATCGACCGCGAGGCGGCATACAACTCGCACATTGACATCCCGTCGATGGCGCGCAAAGAAGAGTTTGAACTCAAGTACATCCGTCGCATGACGGAGCAGACTCTCGACATCAACACCATCGAGGGTAAGCAAGATTTCATTCGAAACCTCGTTGCCTACAACGTCGTTCTTGAAGGCATCTGGTTCTACTCGGGATTCATGGTTGCTCTGTCATTCCGCCAGCGCAACCTGCTGCGCAACTTCGGTTCACTCATGGACTGGGTTGTTCGTGATGAGAGCCTGCACCTCAAGTTCGGCATCAACCTGATCCTCACGGTGCTCGAAGAGAACCCCGAGATTCAGACCGAAGAGTTCGCTGACGAAATTCGCCAGATGATTTTGGATGCGGTGGAGATGGAAGAGGCCTACAACCACGACCTGCTCCCCGGGGGCATTCTCGGCCTCAATGCCAACTACATCAACCAGTACGTCAAGTACCTGGCTGACCGTCGTTTGGAGGAGCTCGGATTCGAGGCGCACTACAAGGTCTCGAACCCCGCCAAGTGGATGGCGACAGCCAACGACACTCTTGAGCTCGTGAACTTCTTCGAGTCGACGAACACCTCCTACGAGGCAAACGCTTCAGCGACCACCAAAGCCAAAGCGGAGTGAGCTTGACCTGTTAGTTGGGTCCATTGTCTCGACCCGCGTGCGGCCGCGCTGCGTGCGGCATTTCCCTTCGGGGCGCACTGTGGGAAGATTTTGTTGACCGTTCAGAAACAACACCTAAACTGCACCTGACTGGGGGATTCCCCTCAGCCTTTCAACCCGGAACAATTGCACTGTGAGACTTTTTCGGCGGCGCCCGCGCCTCAACTTGGGCAAATTTAGAGCGCCCGAGCCAATCGAGCCAGCGCCCATTGAGCGCATCGTAGAAGAGGGCGTGCTGATCGCGCGCAATGCGGTGCGCATGGCCGTGAAGAACCGAATCATTGTGGATGCCGCACGTGACCATTTGGACTTCGACGATGGTGCGCTCGCCGGTCTCGTTCACGTCGAATTTGACCAACTCGCAGAGCAGGCGGAACGTCTGCTCAAGGTGTCGCACACTGA
>Ga0307486_1001283_pt1 | contig 19732 bp, 14 predicted proteins | sample CBIW02metaG_FD_203663 | JGI IMG/M metagenome (GOLD analysis project Ga0307486, IMG submission 203663) | Sea-ice brine microbial communities from Beaufort Sea near Barrow, Alaska, United States - CBIW 0.2 | ecosystem: Environmental > Aquatic > Marine > Coastal | place: USA: Alaska | collected...
ATAATCAGGCCACCAATGATGGCGCCGCCGATCCTGCCAACGCCGCCCGTCACCGCCGCGCCGCCGATGAAGGCGGCCGAAATGGCTTCGAGCTCAAACCCGTCACCGGCCTTGGGGCCGGCGAGGTTCAGACGGGCGGTGAAGATGAGTCCGGCCAGCGCGGCAAGGATGCCCATGTTCACGAACAGGTAGAAGTCCACTTTGCGGGTTTTGATTCCCGACAGCTCCGCCGCGTGGCGGTTGCCGCCGATGGCATAGATGTGGCGACCGAAGATTGTGCGGTTCATGATGATGCCGTAGATCAAGACGAGAACGGCCAGCACGATCAAGGTCACCGGGATGCCCTTGTAGGAGGCGAGCGCGAGCGCGAACGCGCCGATGGCCAGGGTGATCAGCACGAGCTTGGCCACAAACCATATGAGGGGCTCGACGTCCTGGCCGTACTTGGCGCGTGCAACTCGCGTGCGAACCTGCTGCACAATTAAGGCAAGGATCGCAATTGCCGCGATGCCGAGGGTGAACGGGTCGTACTCAAATTCCCCGAACAGGTCCGTCAAGAATCCGTTGCCGAGCGCGCGGTACTCCGCCGGAAACGAACCGATGTTGGCGTTCCCGAGGACAGCGAGCGCCAAGCCGCGAAAGATGAGCATGCCTGCCAGCGTCACGATGAACGCCGGGATCCCCACATAGGCGATCCAGAATCCCTGCCATACACCGACCAAGGCGCCGATTGCCAGCGACATGATGATGGACAGCCACCACGGCAGCCCCCACGTCACCGCGAAGACGCCGGAGCATGCGCCGACGAAGGCCGCCACGGATCCGACCGACAGGTCGATGTGCCCTGCGATGATCACCATGACCATGCCGACCGCGAGCACGAGAATGTATCCGTTCTGCACGATCAGGTTAGAGATATTCTGCGGCCGCAGGAGAATGCCATCGGTCAGGATGCTGAACAGCACCACGACGACGACGAGGGCGATGAAAATACCGTTCTTGCCTAGGTCAGCGAGCAGGTGGGTGAGCCAGGATGCGGCCTTGTTGCTGCCGGGATTGGAATGAAAGCCAACGGTCGTTTCTTCCGGCGGCTTGATGTCGTTGCTCATGAGCGCTTCTCCTATACCGCTGCGCCGACGCTAGCGGGCCTTTTCCATGGTCATGTGTTTGATGAGGAGCTCCGGGCTGGCTTCCTCAATGGGAAACTCCCCCGTGATCCGACCCTCTGAAATTGTGTAGACGCGGTCACAGATGCCGAGCAGCTCCGGCAGCTCCGAGGAGATGACGATGATGCCCTTACCGGCCGCGGCGAGCGTATTGATGATCGTGTAGATCTCGTACTTCGCACCCACGTCGATGCCGCGGGTTGGCTCGTCGAGAATGAGCACGTCGGGGTCGGAATTGATCCACTTCGACAGCACAACTTTTTGCTGGTTTCCGCCGGAAAGTTTGCCGACCTTGGCCAGCACCGAGGGAGCCTTGATATTCATGCTCGTGCGGTACCCATTGGCAACCCTGTATTCCTCGTTGTCATTCACTAAGCCAAGCCTGGTGAGCTTGCCCAGCGAGGCCATCGAGATGTTGCGCTTAATGTCGTCGATCAGGTTGAGACCATAGGTCTTGCGGTCCTCCGTCACGTACGCGATGCCGTGCTCGATCGCCTCAGAGACCGTGCGGGTCTTGATTTCCTTGCCGTGCTTGAACACCCGGCCGGTAATACGCGAGCCGTAGCGGCGACCAAACAGGCTCATCGCGAACTCGGTACGCCCCGCCCCCATCAGCCCGGCAATTCCCACAATCTCGCCGGAACGAACGGTGAGGTTGACGTTGTCCACCATCACGCGCGTCACGTCTTGCGGGTGGTGCGCGGTCCAGTCCTCGACGCGCAGGATCTCCTCGCCGATGTTTGGCGTGTGATCCGGATAGCGGTGCTCAAGGTCTCGGCCGACCATGTCCTTGATGATGCGGTCTTCCGTCACCTCGAGCTTCGCCATGGTTTCGATCGCTCGGCCGTCACGGATGACGGTGACGGAGTCGGAGATCTTCTTGATCTCGTTGAGCTTGTGACTGATGATGATTGAGGTAATGCCCTGACCCTTGAGGTGCAGAATCAGGTCGAGCAAATGGTCGGAATCCTCGTCGTTGAGCGCGGCCGTCGGCTCATCAAGTATGAGGAGCTTCACTCGCTTGGACAGCGCCTTGGCGATCTCGACCAACTGCTGCTTGCCCACACCGATATCCATGATCCGTGTTGTTGGCTTTTCGCGCAGACCCACGCGGGCGAGCAGCTTCGCGGCCTCCAGGTTGGTCTTGTTCCAATCGATCAGACCGAAGGCGCCACGCTGCTCATTGTTAAGAAAGATGTTCTCTGCGATGGAGAGGTACGGGCTGAGCGCGAGCTCCTGGTGAATGATGACGATCCCCTTGGCCTCGGAATCCCGAATGTCTCGAAACTGCACGACCTCGTCTTCAAAAACGATGTCGCCCGTGTAGGTGCCGTGCGGGTACACGCCGCTGAGCACCTTCATGAGTGTGGATTTCCCGGCACCATTTTCACCGCAAATGGCGTGGACGTCACCGCGGACGACGTTGAGCGAGACATTGGCCAGCGCCTTCACGCCGGGAAACGTCTTGGTGATGCTGCGCATCTCAAGGATGTTGGTGGTCACGGAGTACCTTCCTCATTCCGTCACGGGCAAACTGTGGAGGGGTGAATCTGCCGGCGAGGTTTCCCCGCCGGCAGATTCACACTGCCGAAGCAGTTGATTAGCCGTTGATCTCGGCTTCGGTCCAGTAGCCGGAGTCGATCAACACCGACGGGATGTTGTCCTTCACGACAATCTGCGAGTCCAGCAACATCGAGGGAACCGTGATCTTGCCGTTCTCGTAGTCCGTGGTGTTATTGACCTCGGGGGTGTCTCCGTTGAGAACGGCGATGGCCATCTTCACGGCTACGGCGGCGAGCTGACGAGTGTCCTTGAAAATGGTCGCGTACTGCTCACCAGAGTTGATCGCCTTCACGGAGTCGATTTCGGCGTCCTGGCCCGAGATGACCGGCCAGGTGGCGTCAAGCGTGTAGCCGGCACCTTGGAGGGCGGAAATGATGCCGCGCGAGATGCCGTCGTACGGGGAAAGAATGCCGTTGACCTTGCTGCCGTCAGAGTATGTCGACGTGAGGATGTTCTCGAGGCGGCTCTGGGCCTCCTCACCATCCCAACGAAGCGTTGCAACGGTGTTGAAATCGGTCTGGCCGCTCTTGACCACGAGCACACCCGAGTCGATGAAGGGCTGGAGTTCCTGCATGGCCCCGTTGTAGAAGAACGTCGCGTTGTTGTCGTCCGGACTGCCGGCGAAGAGTTCCACGTTGAAGGGTCCGGAGGGCGCCCCTGCAGTATCGGTGCCGTCAAGTTCAGTCAAGCCGAGACCGTTGAGAACCGACCAGGCCTGCTGCTGGCCCACCTTGAGGTTGTCAAAGGATGCGTAGTAGTTGACGTTCTCGGTGTCGCGGATCAGGCGGTCATAGGCGATGACCGGGATGTTGGCGTCCGCCGCGTCCTGAAGAACGCTCGTGAGCGTGGTGCCATCAATCGAGGCGACGATGAGAACCTCGGCGCCCTTGGTGATCATGTTCTCAATCTGGGAGACCTGGGTGGGAATGTCGTCTTCGGCATACTGCAGGTCAACCTTGAAACCCTGATCCTCAAGCTGACTCTTGACGGCGTCGCCGTCAGCGATCCAGCGCTCCGAGCTCTTGGTGGGCATGGCGACACCGATCAGGCCGCCGTCGCCGGCACCTCCGGAGGCTGTGTCACTTCCGCTCGAACAGGCGGCCAGGCCCATAATCATGGCGCCGGCGGCGAGTCCGGCGAAGAGTGCTTTCTTCTTCACAGTGTTTCCTTCTTTTATCAACATTGATGGTCAGGTGGGTGGGTGTAGCTGTGTCGAGCGGAAATGCTTACAGGCCGTGCGCCAATCGGTAGTAGGCCTGGTTCCAACGCACCTCGCGCGTGAAATCACGCTGGGTGGTGGTCTTGTCGATCACGAGAAGCTCGGTGCGAGCTATCTCGGCGAAATCATGGAACACCTCGATGCCGACGGCAGTCGACATGACTGTGTGGTGGGCAGCGCCGGCAGTGAGCCAGGCGGCAGCAGAGGTGGCAAAATCCGGTTCCGGACGCCAGACGGCACGTCCCACTGGCAGGTTCGGCAGCGCGGCCGGCGGTTCGACGACCTCGACTACGTTCGCGACCAAGCGGAATCGGTCGCGCATGTCGCTCATCGCCACGACCACGGCGGGGCCGGGGTCGGCGTTGAAGACCAGGCGCACCGGGTCTTCGCGACCACCGATGCCGAGCGGGTGAATCTCGAGTGTCGGCCGTGAAGTCGTGAGCGCGGGGCTCACCTCGAGCATGTGGGCTCCGAGAATCAACTCGGCCCCGGGGGTGAGGTCATAGGTATAGTCCTCCATCAGGCTCGCGCCGCCGGGAAGGCCGGAGCCCATCACGTTGGCAACACGAACGAGAACGGATGTCTTCCAATCGCCCTCCGCACCGAAACCGTAGCCCCTGGCCATGAGGCGCTGCACGGCGAGGCCGGGAAGCTGACGCAGGGCACCGAGGTCTTCGAAACTCGTGGTGAAAGCCGAGAAGTCGCCCGCTTCAAGGAAACTCTTGAGGCCGAGCTCAATCGCCGCGCCGTAGCGCAGCGATTCGTGGCGTTCGCCGCCCGTGCGGAGTTCGGGAACGACATCGTAGAGCTCGTCATACTCGGCGACGAGGGCGTCGATCTCGGCATCCGCGGTGGAATGCACGGCCTCGGCCAACTCGTTGACGGGCCAGCTGTTGACCTGCACCCCGAAGCGCAGCTCGGCTTCGGTCTTGTCACCTTCGGTCACGGCGACGTAGCGCATGTTGTCGCCGAAGCGGGCGAGTTTCATGCTGCGGCTGGCTGCCCAGCCGGCCGCGGCACGGGTCCACGAGCCGATACTGCCGGACACAGCCCGGTTGGACACGTGGCCGACGACGGTCTTGCGGGTCACGCCGAGCCGGGTCTGGATGTAGCCGAACTCGCGGTCGCCGTGGGCGGCCTGATTGAGGTTCATGAAGTCGAAGTCGATTTCGCCCCACGGCAGTTCGACATTCGCCTGGGTGTGCAGGTGCAGGAGCGGCTTGGTCAGCGCGTCGAGACCGGCGATCCACATCTTGGCCGGGGAGAAGGTGTGCATCCAGGCGATGAGGCCGATGACACGGTCGTCGGAATTGGCGTCGAGTGCGGCGCGGCGGATGGACTCGGAGTCCTTCAGCACGGGCTTCCAGACCACCTTCACGGGCACGTCTGAGCTTCGGTCAAGAGCATGCGCAATCTGCTGGGACTGCTCGGCCACCTGGCGCAGCGTCTCTTCGCCGTAGAGGTTCTGGCTTCCGGTGAGGAACCATACCTCGTAGTGATCGAGGGTCGTGGTGAGTGATGTCATTATTTGAGTGCCCCCTGCGGCGCTTGTCCGTAGACGTTCTGGTACCGGTCGAACAGGGCATCGATGGAGTCCTGCGGGATGGGAACGAGCTCGCCGCCCGCTCGGGCGAGCTGCACCGTGCGCGCGACGTCTTCCACCATCACGGCGGCCTTCACTGCGTCTCGGGCGTCTTTGCCGATTGTGAACGGACCGTGGTTGGCCATCAACACGGCACGCGAACGGTGGCCGGTGAGGGTCTCCACGATGCCGCGGCCGATCGAGTCGTCCCCAATGATGGCGAACGGTCCAACCGGGATCGGGCCGCCGAATTCGTCGGCCATGGCCGTGATCACGCATGGGATGGCTTCTCGACGGGCGGCCCACGCTGTGGCGTAGCTGGAGTGTGTGTGCACAACTCCTCCGACTTCAGGCATATTCCGATAGACGTATGCGTGGGCGGCGGTGTCACTCGAGGGCGAACGGTCGGACCCGGGGGTACCGGGAATGACGTTCCCGTCGAGGTCGCAGAGAATCATGTTCTCCGGCGCCAGGTCGGCATAGTCGACTCCGCTGGGCTTGATCACGAAGAGGCCCGCGCCAGGGACGCGGCCGGAAACGTTGCCGCCGGTCCACACCACCAGTCCGTTGCGGAACAACTCGGCGTGCAGACGGGCCACGTCGGCGCGAACGCGGGCGACCGCGACTTCGATCTGGGGTCCGTAGGTGCTCATGCTGTCACCAGCGTGTCCCGGCCATGGACTGCGGCCCGACGCTTGAGCGCCTTCAGCCGGTGCATGACATCGTTTTCGCCGCGCCCGAAGTAGTCGTGGAGCAGCGTGTACTCCTCGAATAGTTCGTCGTAGGCCACAGACGATGCTTCATTGGGCATATATACGTTCTTATTGAGCTTGCCCATCTTCTGGCCTGCCGAACGCACATCGGGGTAGGCACCCGCGGCGACCGCTGCGTGGATTGCCGCGCCGAGAGCCGGTCCCTGGTCGCTCGCGATGGTGCTGATCGGCAGGCGCAGGATATCGCTGTAGGTCTGCATCAGGAACGCGTTCTTGAGCAGGCCGCCAGCCACAATAAATTCGGTCACCGGCACACCGCTCGTGTTGAAGGTTTCCACGATGGTGCGGGTGCCGAACGCGGTTGCTTCGAGGAGCGCGCGGTAGATCTCTTCCGGGCGGGTGGTGAGTGTCGTACCGATGACGAGTCCGGAGAGTTCGTGATCCACGAGCACCGAGCGGTTGCCGCTGTGCCAGTCGAGAGCCACGAGACCATGGCCGCCGACGGGCTGATCCTTGATGAGCTCGGTGAGGTGTTCGTGCACGCTGCGTCCGAGCGCTTTCGCCTCCGCGACGTACCCGGCCGGGACCTGGTTGTTGACGAACCACGCGAAAATATCACCCACACCGGATTGGCCGGCCTCGTAGCCGTAGAGCCCGGAAATGATGCCGCCTTCAACGACGCCGCACATGCCCGGAACCTCGGCGAGAGCGTCGGAGTTCATCACGTGACAGGTGCTCGTGCCCATGATGGCCACCATCTGGCCGGGGTTCACGGCCTGGGCGGCGGGGGCGGTGACGTGTGCGTCCACGTTGCCGACCGCGACATGAATGCCTTCGGGGAGCCCGGTCCACGCCGCAGCGTCTGCCGACAGGGTTCCGGCGGATGCACCGAGCTGGCCGATCTCGTGCGCCACCTTGTCGCGAGCGAAACCTGAAAAGGCAGGGTTGAGCGCGCCGAGAAATGCCTCGCCCGGGTAGTGGCCGTCCTGCAGGATGCCCTTGTATCCGGCGGTGCAGGCGTTGCGGACATAGCTTCCGGTGAGCTGCCAGACGATCCAGTCTGCTGCTTCGACCCAGTGGTCCATGCGGTTGTAGAGTTCGGGGTCTTCTTCGAGCAGCTGCAGGCCCTTGGCGAATTCCCATTCGCTTGAGATGAGACCGCCATACCGCGGCAGCCAGCTCTCGTCGCGCTCGAAAGCGAGGTCGTTGATGCGGTCGGCCTGCGCCTGCGCAGCGTGGTGGCGCCAGAGCTTCACGTAGGCGTGGGGCCGGCCGGCGTACTCGGGAAGTTCGTTGAGCGGGGTTCCGTCGGCGAGCACGGGAACCATTGTGCAGGCGGTGAAGTCGGTGCCGATCCCGATGACGCGGGAGGGGTCGATCCCGGCGTTCGCGACGGCGGCCGGAACCGCGCTCTGCAGCACGGCAACGTAGTCTGCGGGAACCTGGAGCGCCCACTCCGGGGGAAGCGCCTCGCCGGTTGCGGCCAGGGTCGTGTCCATGACCGCGTGCGGATAGTCCAGAACGGCAGAGCCGAGTTCGACGCCGTCAGAAACGCGCACGACGACGGCCCGGCCGGAGAGGGTTCCGTAATCCACACCGATGACGTAAGTCTCGCTATCGACCGAAATCACGGGCCCGGCGTGCGAGAGCGCATCGGTTGTACTCACGGAATCGACTCCTATGTCAGAACTGCGCGCGGAAGGTGCCGCAAATTGTTCGGGGTGAACGGCGACGCAGCCGATGGATCGACTGCTATGTGCCAACCGAATGTGATCGGTCACATTGCCGTGTGCTCATGTTAGCGGCATGGAGACTCGCCCTGTCAAGTGCGACTTTATCTCGGTTGAATAACGCCCGAGAATGAGTCGTTCACCTTAGAAGGCGGGATGCGACGTGGAGGCTCGAACGATGAGCTCCGGCATGATGGCACCCTGATCTTCCGGAGTGGTACCGGCGATATTGGCTAGAAGCAGCGCCACGCAGCGCCTGCCCAACTCGGCGAAGTCTTGGCGCACGGTGGTTAGCGGCGGCCAGAAGTGCGCCGCCTCCGGGATATCGTCAAATCCCACGATGCTGACATCCCGCGGCACGTCGAGCCCTGCTTCCCGAAAGGCGTGCATGAGGCCGAGCGCCATCTGGTCATTGGATGAGAAGATTGCCGTGAAATCCCGTACCTGCAACAGCTCACGACCGGCGTGGTACCCGAATTCTGCGGTCCAGTCCCCGAGGATCGGCGCGGTCGTGGGGACATCCCTGGCTCCCATCTCCTCCAGAAAGCCATGCATGCGCGCCTCGGCCTCGATCCAGTCCTGCGGCCCGGCCAGGTGGTAGATGTCGCGGTGCCCCAGATCTATCAAATGTCGGGTGGCCAAGCGCGCGCCGGCGATCTGATCCACCGACATGGCGTTCGCGGCGACGGCCTCGGTGGACTGGAGCGTCACGAACGGCACGTCGATCGACAGGAGCTTGAGCGCATTGAACACCCGCACCTGCGGCGCGATCACCACGATCCCTTCCACGGATTGCGACATCAAATGGTCAACGGCTGCGGTGATCGATCCGGGATCGCCTCGGCTCAAGTTCGCTGTGTTCACGAAGTATCCAGCGTCCCTTGCCGCGTCCTGGATGGCGACAATACTGCTCGCCGGACCGTACTCGGAACTCGAGGCGGCCAGAACGCCGATCGTGCGGGAGCGGCCACGCGAGAGAGCCCTCGCGGCCCGGTTTGGCCGGTACTGCAGCTCTTCGATGACCTCGAGCACCCGTGCCTTTGTGGAATCGCGGATGCTGGGATGCTCGTTGAGCACGCGGGACACGGTCTGGTGAGACACCCCGGCGAGGCGCGCGACATCGCGAATGCTCGGCGCGCGGCCGTTAGGCGTGTCGACAGTCACGGAACGACCCTGCTCGAGTGTGAACGGTCACAGATATGCCCGTACGTACATTATGCAGCCCCGGAACGGCATGTGACAGTCACATACTGTGCAGAATCGGCGCGGCCTCATGAGCTACGTGCGCGGCAGGGCGCTCTCGAGGTCGGCAATGAGGTCCGCGACGTCTTCGATGCCGACCGACAGGCGCACGATGTTGTCGGGCACCTCCAGCTCGGTGCCGCGTACCGAGGCGTGCGTCATTTCGGAGGGATAGTTCACGAGCGATTCCACCCCGCCGAGCGATTCGGCCAGCTGGAACAGGTGCATCGACTCCGCGAACAGGCGCGCAGCCGCAGCGCCACCGATAAACGCGACTGAAATCATGCCACCGAAGCCCGACATCTGCTTTTTCGCCAGTTCATGGCCCGGGTGGCCGGGCAGTCCCGGGTAGTAGACCTGCTCAACGGCGGGGTGGCCGTCCAAATACTCAGCGATGGCCTGGGCGTTGCTGCAATGGCGGTCCATGCGCACCGAGAGCGTTTTGATCCCTCGCACGGTGAGCCAGGAGTCGAGCGGAGCCGACACCGGGCCGGCCGCGAACTGCAGGAACTGGGCTTTCTCGTAGAGCTCGTCGTCGTTCATGATGAGGGCGCCGCCGAGCACATCCGAGTGGCCACCGAGATACTTGGTGGTCGAGTGCACGACGACGTCGGCACCGAACTCAAGCGGGTGCTGCAGCGCCGGTGAGGCGAAGGTGTTGTCGACGATGGCGACGACGCCGTGCCGGTGCGCGATCTCGGCGAGCGCCGCCATGTCGCTGATCTTCATGAGCGGATTACTCGGCGTCTCGACCCAGAGAATCTTGGTTTCCGGGCGGATGGCCGCTTCAACCGCCGCCAGATCGCTCATCTCAACGGTGGTGTTGAGTACGCCCCAGGCAGCGTGCACCTGATTGATGAGACGGTGCGTTCCACCGTAGACGTCGTTGCCGAGCACCATGTGGTCGCCCGGCTTGAGGATGGCGCGCAGGATGGTGTCTTCTGCGGCGAGTCCGCTCGCGAACGACAAACCGTGCTTGCCGCCCTCGAGCGCGGCGAGCAAGCTTTCGAGCACGGTGCGGGTGGGGTTACCGCCACGGCTGTACTCGTAGCCGCCGCGCAGGTTGCCGATGCTCTCCTGCACGTAGGTCGAGGTCTGGTAGATCGGCGGGATGACGGCGCCCGTCGTCGGGTCGAATTCCTGACCGGCGTGAATGGCGATCGTGTCGAATTTCTGGGTATTGGCCATTGCGGGCTCCCTGCTGATGGTGTGCTCGTGACAGAGCGTATGTATGAATGGGACTGAAAGTTAGACGCTCAGGTAGCTGAGCAGGTCGTGGCGGGTGATCACACCGAGCGGCTTGCCGCCGTCGGTCACGAGCAGCGCGTCGTGCTCGGCGAACGCGGCACGTGCGGCGGCGACGGGCTCGTTGACACCGATCAGTGGCAGCGCATCGCCGACGATCGAGCCGACCCGATCGGTGAGTTGGGCGTCGCCGGAGAAAACGCTGCCCATCAGCGCGCGCTCGTCGACCGCGCCGAGCACCTCGCCCATGACAACGGGAGGCTTGGCGCTGAGCACGAGCAGCTGCGACACGCCCTGACTCGTCATCATTTCGATTGCATCGTGCACGGTGTCGCTCGGGTGCACATAGACCAGGGCCGGCAGGCTCCCGGTCTTGGATTGCAGCAAATTGGCGACAGTGTGACCGGCCGGTGCGTTGCTGAAACCGTAGCTGCGCATCCACCCATCGTTGAATATTTTGCCGAGGTAGCCGCGACCGCCGTCGGGCAGCAACACCACGATGGTGTCGTCGGGCCCGAGCTTCTCCGCCGCCCGCAGTGCCGCCACGACGGCCATTCCGCTGGAACCGCCCACCAGGATTCCCTCTTCGAGGGCGAGCCGGCGGGTCATCGCGAAGGAGTCGGAGTCGGAGACGGCGATGACTTCATGCACGACCGTGGGGTCGTAGGCGCCAGGCCAGAAATCTTCGCCGACGCCCTCGACCAGGTAGGGGCGGCCGGTGCCGCCGGAGTAGACCGAGCCTTCAGGGTCGGCGCCGATAATGCGCACAGCATCGTTGGATACCTCGCGCAGGTAACGGCCGGTACCGGTGATGGTTCCTCCGGTGCCGACGCCGGCGACGAAGTGAGTGAGAGTTCCGTCGGTGTCGCGCCAGATTTCCGGGCCAGTGGTCTCGTAGTGACTGAGCGGGCCGTTCGGGTTGAAGTATTGGTTGGGCTTGAAGGCGCCAGGAATGTCCCTGGCCAGCCGGTCAGAGACGCTGTAATACGACTCGGGGTCGTCCGGTGCAACGGATGTCGGAGTCACGACGATCTCGGCACCGTACGCGGTGAGCACGTTGCGCTTGTCCTCGCCGACCTTGTCGGGCAGCACGAACACGCACTTGTAGCCGCGCTGCTGGGCCACCAGGGCCAGTCCGACGCCGGTATTGCCCGACGTGGGTTCGACGATGGTTCCTCCCGGTTTCAAGAGGCCCTCACGCTCGGCGGCGTCGATGATACGCACCGCGATACGGTCTTTCGCCGAGCCGCCCGGGTTGAGGTATTCGAGCTTCACGAGCACCGTCGCGGTCAGCCCCTCGGTGACTTTGTGGAGTTTGACCAGCGGGGTGTCACCGATCAAGTCAAGAATTGTGTCTGCGATCTTCATGAGGAGATTCCTTTTGTCGAGCGGCGCGCGGTGAGACGGGCGCAGCCTCGGGTTGCACAGGAGCGCGTTGCACGCCGGCCGTCGACGGCCGGCGTGTTCGTGGAGGGTCGACTAGCGACAGCAGCAACACGACGAATGAACGGGCACGGAACTACTCTATCGGGCGGCGAGAGCCGACGACCAGCCTGAGAAGTGCCTGTGAGACAGGGGCCGGGGGAAGCATCAGAGGCTGCTGTTACGTTCGAATGGAAGTAGTTCCAACAGAGAGGCCCTCGTGACCCCCCAGCCCGGCTCCCCCGCACGCATTCCAGCCAACACCGCAAAAGCGTCGCTCAAACAAGAACGTGCAGCGAAGCGCGCGAAAAAGCTGGAGGAGTATCACCGTCAGCAGAAGCGCGCCAAGCGTAATCGTCTGTTCGGCGTTGTCGGCGGGGCACTGGCGATCGTCGCCATCATCGCTCTGATCGTCACAGCGTTCGTTCTGACCCCGAAGGCCGCGAACTATGCGGGCGGCGGCGCCGGAGATGCCTCCACGATCGAGGGCGTCGAGAACTTTGGCAACACGGCCGGCCACGTCGAGACGACCGTCACCTACGAGCAGACTCCTCCAGCCGGCGGCGAGCACAACCCGGCCTGGCTCAACTGCGGCATCTACGAGCAGGAGGTGCCGAACGAGAATGCCGTGCACTCCCTGGAGCACGGTGCCATCTGGGTCACCTATGACCCCTCGATCCCCGACGCCGAACTCGACCGGCTCAAGGCCGAGTTGCCCTCGACCTACGTCGTCCTCTCACCCTTTGCAGACATCCCGGCACCAATCGTGCTGAGCGGATGGAACTCACAGTTGCGGGTTGACAGCGCCGACGACCCGCGTATCACCGAATTCTTCACGGAATTTTGGAAGAGCGTGAATGTGCCTGAAAACGGCGCCTCCTGCTCGGGCGCGATCGACGCCCCCGGCAAGGTGTCCTAGGCAGACGATCCGCGCTCCCCGACATCGTGACTTCTGACATCTCACAATCTGCGTCCACAATAGATACACCACCAGCGAATGACCACCCCTCCCGCTCACGCCGTTCGGTCCTACGCATCATCGCCGTCACTGTTGTCGTCACGGCGCTCTCCGTCGGAGCTGTGGCCTTCTCGGTGGGGCGGCTCAGCACCATCGTGGATGCCATGCCCGAATCGACGAGTGCCGAGGCCGGCTTTACCCGAGACATGCAGGAGCACCACGATCAGGGCGTCGAACTGGCCATGATTGTTCGCGACCGCACCCAGGATGGCCCCGTGCGGCTCCTCGCCTACGACATCGCCACAACCCAGGCGAAGCAGAGCGGGCAGATGTCGGGGTGGCTCGCCATCTGGGGCTTGCCGCAGTTCTCTGCCGAACCGTCGATGACCTGGATGACCCGCCCCACCCTGGCAGGCCAGTCGCACGATGCGTCCCACACCGACGCGGGGTCCGGCGTTGCCCACGTCGCCGGGGACCCGATGCCGGGGCTCGCGACCGCCGCTGAGATCGCCTCGCTCACCGCGGCATCCGGTATTGAAGCGGAACGGCAGTTTCTCGTCGTCATGATCGCCCACCATCAGGGCGCGATCGAGATGGCCGAGGCGGTGCTCGACCGCAGCACGAACGCGACCGTGCTCACCTTCGCGACGGCAGTTGTGCTCAGCCAGCAGTCCGAGATCGATCTGATGACCGGGATGCTCGCGGAACGTTCCTGACCTGACACCGACCGGCACCCCGAACGCCCATCTAGCGCGCGGGAGTATCGGCGACGATCGGGCTTGCCGTGATCTGGCGGGCATAGAGGCTGGCGTAGACCGCGCCCCGCGCGAGCAAGTCGGCGTGGGTGCCGCGCTCAACGATATGTCCGGCGTCGACGACGAAGATCACGTCGGCGTCGACCACCGTCGAGAGGCGGTGTGCGATCGCGATGGTGGTTCGACCGTGGCTGGCGGTATCGAGGGCGGCCTGCACCACGCCCTCCGAAATGGAGTCCAGCGCGCTCGTCGCCTCGTCGAGGATGAGCACCGGGGGGTCTTTCAGCAGCACGCGCGCAATCGCGATGCGCTGCTTCTCTCCGCCGGACAGTCGGTAGCCGCGCTCCCCCACCACGGTGTCGTACTTCTGGGGGAACGAGTCGATCGTGTCGTGGATGTTGGCGGCCCGCGCCGCCGTGATCAGCTCCTCAAGCGTTGCCTCGGGTTTGGCATAGCGCAGGTTCTCGGCAATCGTGGCGTGGAACAGATAGGTTTCCTGGCTCACAATACCGATGTGCGACACGAGCGATTGCTGCAGCAGGTCGCGCACGTCGAGGCCGGAGAACAGCACCCGGCCGGCCGAGGCTTCGTAGAAGCGCGGAATCAGGTAGGACACGGTGGTCTTTCCGGCGCCGGATGGCCCGACGAAAGCGGCGAACTGCCCCGGCTCGATTGTCAACGACACATCGTCGAGGGTCGGTCGGGCGTTTTCGCCGGCATCCGGGTAGTTGAAGCTCACGTGGTCGAACTCGACTCGGCCACGAGCGTCGCCGCGGTCGGGTACGAGGGTCGCGTCGGGTTTGTCGGTGATCGCCGGCGCCAAATCCAGGTACTCGAAGATTCGTGCAAAGAGCGCACTCGACGTTTGCAGGTCGAGTGCGACGCGCATCAGCCCCATCAGCGGAAACATCAGCCGGGCTTGCACCGTCGTGAACGCCACGATCGTGCCGGGCGTGACGTCCACCTGACCGTTGAACATCAGCCAGCCGGCGACGAGATAGACAATGGCCGGAATGCTCGACAGAAAGATATTCACCATGGCGAAGAACCATTGGCCGCTCATCTGCTGACTGACCTGCAACCGAATCTGGTTGGCGTTCTCCTGCGCATACCGCCCGATTTCAGCGTTTTGCCTGGTGAAACTCTTGGAGAGGAGGATACCGGACACGCTCAGGGCTTCCTGGGTGATCGCGGTCATATCGGAGAGCGACTCCTGCGTCTTGCCGGCGATGCGGGCTCGCACCTGCCCCACCCGGCGCTGGGCAACGACCAGGATCGGCATGAGAACGACGGCCACGACGGTCAGCTGCCAGTTCAGCAGCAGCATCGCCACGAACGCTGCGATCACCGTCACCGTATTGCCGAGAACGCTGGAAATGGTGTTGGTCAGCACGCTCGCGACCCCGCCGACATCGTTTTGCAGTCGAGACTGGATGATGCCGGTCTTAGTTTTCGTGAAGAAGCTCAGCTCCATGGCCTGCAGATGGGTGAACAGCCGCACGCGCAGGGCGCCCATCACCTTGTTGCCCACCGTCGCGGTGAGCCAGGTTTGCCACACGCCGAGCAACGCTGAGCCGAGGTAGAGCGCCATCATGATGCCGACGAGCAACCCCAGTTGAGACAGGTTCGGTGTGTCCCCTGGTGGGAACAACCCCTCGTCAAACGCGCGCTGGGTGAGCAGGGGCGGAATGACCGAGACGGCGGCTGCAATCAGCACGAGGATGACGGTCACGGTGAGGGCGCCGCGATGAGGAATGAAGAGTTCGAAGATGCGACGCAGCAAGTTCGGGATCTGCGGCGCCTGCGCATTCTGCTCCCGCTGCGCCGCGACATCCCCGCGACTGATGCGCGTCCGCGCCTTGCCGTAGCGCCCTGTCTGGGGCGTCGGCCCACCGCCCGCTCCGTGCATTCCGCTCATGATGCAACTCTAGGCGCAGCCGCCGGCGCCTCTGCTCTGGGGCCGGTCGGGCACGGTCGCCACGACAGGTTGATGCGTGCAGAAACGGATGCCCGTTGCCGGTCGGGCACGGGCATCCGTTTCTGACAAGCGGGTCGCTACCCCTTGGTTGAACCGGCAAGAAGGCCGCGCACGAAGAAGCGCTGCAGGGAGAAGAACACGATCAGCGGCACCAGGATCGACAGGAACGCGCCGGCGGTGAGTAGATGCCAGTCCTGCCCGCGGGCACCCGAGAGCTCGGCCAGCAGCTTCGTCATCGGGGCGACCGCGCCATCGGCGAAGATCAGCGCCACCAGCAGGTCGTTCCATACCCAGAGAAACTGGAAGATGGCGATCGACGCGATGGCCGGCATGGTCAGCGGCAGCACGATGCGAAAGAAGACCTGTCCGTGACCGGCGCCGTCAACCCGCGCGGCCTCGATGACCTCGCCCGGAATCTCCGAGACGAAGTTGTGCAGCAGATAGATGGCCAGCGGCAGAGCGAACATCGTGTGCGCGATCCAAACCTGTGAGTAGCCGCTGCCGGGGTTGAGCGCCTCCACCACCGGGTAGCCGAAGATGGTGCCGCCGGAGAAGAACTGCAGCAACGGCACGAGGGCCATCTGAATCGGCACGATTTGCAGGGCAAACACGCCAATGAAGAGCATGTCCTTGCCGCGGAAGTCGATCCAGGCGAAGGCATACGCGGCAAGGCTTGCGACCATCAACGGAATGAGCGTGGCGGGCAGGGTGATCGCGACCGAGTTGATGAACGACCCGGCCAGATCGAGTTGGCTGTTGCCGGCAGCGAGCGCCGCGGTGTAGTTGTCGAAGGTGACCCCGGTGTTGGTGAAGATGGTCCACCATCCGGTGGTGCGCACCTCCTGGGCCGGTCGAAATGACGAGACCAGCAATCCGAGGGTCGGGATCGACCACAACACCGCGATGATCAGCGCGCCGATGGTGGCGCCGCGACTGGTCAGGCGCTTCTTGGTCTTGCGAGCAATTTTTGACTCCAGGCGCCGCTCGCCGCGGCGAAACTGGCGCTTGGTCTTGGCGTCAAGCGGGAGTTCTGCGGGTATGACCACGCTCATCGGATTTCCCTCTGCTTCTTGATCTGGCGGGCGTTGTAGATGACGATCGGGAGCACCAACAGAAACAGAACCAGCGCGAAGGCAGCCGAGCGGCCCTGCTCGAAGTTCTTGAACTGGGTGTACATCTCGTTGGCGACGACACTGGTCTGATTCGATCCTGCTGTCGTGGTGCGCACAATGTCGAAGACCTTGAGCGACACGATAGAAATCGTCGTCAACACGACCACGAGGGCGCTGCGGATGCCCGGAACGGTCACGTTCAAGAACTTCTCCCAGGCATTGGTGCCGTCGAGTTCGGCGGCTTCCATCTGCTCGATCGGCACCCCCTTGATCGCGGCCGACAGTACGACCATGGCGAAACCGGTCTGCACCCAGATAAGAATCACAATGAGAAACAGGGTGTTGAACGGGGAAACGGACAGAAAGTCGACGGGCTGACCGCCGAACATCACGACGAGCTGGTTGAGCAGACCGATCTGCTCCTGATCGGCCGGGCGGGCTGTGTAGACGAACCGCCAAATAATGGATGCGCCCACCAAAGAGATGGCCATCGGCATGAAGACCAGAATCTTGAAGTACTTCTCACCGCGGCTCTTGTCGATGAACACCGCGTAGGCGAGACCGGCAATGGTTGAAATGGTCGGAACGATGAGCACCCAGACGATCGTGTTGAGCACAATGCGCACATTGTTGGGCTGGGTGAAAATCCAGACGAAGTTGTCGAAGCCGACGAACCGGTCACCGCGAGAGCTCATGAAGGCCTGCACAGTGGTCTGAATCGTGGGAATGATCAGACCGATGGCGAGCAAGATCATGGCCGGCGCGAGAAAGCCGATGAGCTGAAACAGGTAGCCGGCACCCTTGCGCGCCCGGTAGTCAATGTAGAAGAAGCCCAGACCGAGCACACCGGCACCGATGATCGCCCAGGTATAGGAGTTGGCGACGAGGAGGAGTAGCAACGGGGCCAGTACACACACGGCGAGCCGGATGATCGTGTACATCCGGCCGGGGCGAGGGGCGATCTCGACGAAGAACAAAATGGCGGCAACGACGATACCGAAGGCCAGGATGACGATGGGAATTTGGGCCAGCGCGGGAAGCTGCGCCAACCAGTAGAAAAAGGCGGACATCTGAAACCTTTCGAGTACGACAGTGGACCCTGAAGATCGCGAGTGTGATCCGGTAAAACCGACCGATAACGTACACCTCCCGCGCGAGGTGTGCCGCCCGTAGATCAACGCGGGCGGCACACCGGTCATTCATCTGGTGCTGGAGTTGGGCTAGGTCGACGGCCAGCCCGCTTCGATGCTGGTCAGCACGTCAGCGGTCGGTGTTCCGTTGATCCAGCTGACGATGCCCTTGAAGAACGTTCCAGCTCCTACAGCTCCCGGCATAAGGTCGGACGCGTCGAAGCGGAAGGTCGTGTCGGGATCCTGCAGGATCTTGATGGATTCCGCAAGGATTGGACTGTCCACGAGGCTCGGGTCGACACCATTGTTGGCGCTGATTCCGCCACCAATCGACACGAGGCTGTTCGCCCACTCCGGGCTCGAGAGGTATTCCAGCACGGCCTGGGTGTCCGCGTCATCGGAGAATGCGCCGACGATCTCACCACCACCGGTCACCGCCTGGCCGCCTGCTTCAATCGACGGTGTCATGAAGGCCCAGATATCCGAGTCCGGGCCGACATTGCCGCCAGCGTCACCGAGGAACCCGTCGAAGAAAGATGCCTGATGGGTCAGCGCACAGGTGCCGTCCACGATCGGCGCCGCCACGTCTTGGAACGTCGTGCTGTTGATCGACTTCACGTCGCCGAAGCCGGCATTCACGTAGTCGGGGTTGAGCAGGATCTCACCCACCGAGTCGAATGCCTCGGCAATGGCCGGGTCAGTGAACGGCACCTCGTTGGCGACCCACTGGTCGTAGATGTCCGGGCCGGCCTGACGAAGCACGAGGTCTTCGATCCAGTCCGTTCCGGGCCACCCGGTGGCATCGCCGGAACCGAATCCGGCGCACCAGGGCGCAGCTCCCGTTTTATCCCGGATGGTCTGGGTCACGGCGAGGAGTTCATCCCAGGTCGCGGGCACCTCGACGCCCCATTCCGCGAACTTGGTCGGGGAGTACCAGATGAAGCCTTTGAGATTGGCCTTGAACGGGGCGCCGTAGAAGACATCGTCGACGGTGCCGTAGGCCTTCCAGTCGGCCGACCAGTACTTGTCGACGTTCGCTTCGACGGCTGCAGGGGCCGGTTTGAGGAACCCGCGGCTGGCCAGGTCGGCCAGCAGGCCGGGCTGGGGGAAGATTCCGATGTCGGGGGGATTGCCGCCCTGGGCCCGAATGGAGATCTGGGACTCAAATTCCTTCGAGAATTCGTACTGAATGTCGATGTTGTTCTCTTTTTCCCAGTCGGCCCAGGACTTTTCGAGCTGTTCCGCTTCGAAGTCCGCGATGGTGCTGTAGACGGTGACGACGCCGTCACCCTCAGCGCCCGCATCGGCAGTGGTGGCGCCGGGACCGCCGGAACAACCGGCGAGCGTCAGGCCCGCGACCGCCGCAATGGCGATCGGGGTGATGATACGACGGTGCAGGGAAGACCGCATACTATTTCTCCTCATTGAGTATTTGTGATCTGCAGAGTGGAAACTCTGGCGTGTGTGCATGGAGCCGCGTGGAACTCGGGAACCGGTTCCACACCATAAATTACGGCCCTCCTAGTCCGCGCGCAAGGAGTTTATGTTACAAAATGGCAAAGGTTCGGGGGTGAAGTCAGTTTCTTCCTCGCCGGAACCGAAAAGCGCGTTAACGTTGAGTCAATTTCATGGAACCGGTTCCAGTTTGCGCTTTCAGCCGGTAACGTGTGCGACGGGTCCAAAAGGTGGAGGCAGATGTGAGCACCTTAGCTGAAGTTGCTCGTCTGGCCGATGTCGCCAAGGCAACCGCGAGCCGCGCCCTCAGTGGCAACGGCTACGTGTCGGAGGATACCCGCGCCCGAGTCGTCAGTGCTGCGCACACAATCGGATACGTGGTGTCCCCTAACGCCGCGAGCCTCGTGACGGGCCGCACCAAGAACATCGGTGTCATCATCCCCTACATCAGTCGGTGGTTCT
>Ga0307486_1001284_pt1 | contig 19729 bp, 11 predicted proteins | sample CBIW02metaG_FD_203663 | JGI IMG/M metagenome (GOLD analysis project Ga0307486, IMG submission 203663) | Sea-ice brine microbial communities from Beaufort Sea near Barrow, Alaska, United States - CBIW 0.2 | ecosystem: Environmental > Aquatic > Marine > Coastal | place: USA: Alaska | collected...
ATCTCGTGGCAAGCCTGATTGCATACTCCTTTCAAGAGAAAAAACCAGCAATTAAGTTTGAAGAAGATAATTATTCAAATGGGCAACTCGCACTATTTTGCTAATTCTTAGGTCGAACTCAGGTTACAAGGTCACGGATTTCCTTAGCGGTAAGCAGATGTTTCATACTTGGCATACTGGAGGTAGCATTCCTCCTTTCCAATATATTCTTCTTTTGAATGATCGAACCTGGCTGATTCCCCATTTTTATAGCAAGACTAATACCATTTTCTGGATGAAGGTATGAGAAAAGCAAGTGTTATAACACGCGCTGCTTTAACCTTAATTTCACTGTTATCGAATTGCATTACCGTTGTAAGGGAAACCTCGACATCTTCCTTTGCCAAAGCATTTGCTGTTGTGAAGTTATTGTCGCTAATAATAAACTTTTCTTATTCCTCCCCAGCCCTTTATTGCCAATACTGCTAAAAATAAAAGAACCTTATCGTACTTTTTTATTTTATAAATTTATATGTCCTATAAGATGTTTTTTTGCAAAAGTTAATAATTCAAAGCTTCGCTCCCTGTTATTCAAAAATACATCTCACTCCATTTTAAATTTAAATTGAAGGTATACTTTCCAGGTAATTAAGCAATTAAAAACAAATAACTATTTAAACATTAAAAAAATAATGCTTTAAATTAAGAAAAAATAGCCTTGGTTTCTTTGATGTATCTGTGCCATGATAACAAAACTATTTCTTCCTTAACTGCGGTCCATTACACATTATTACCCCGCCTCTATTTTTGCCAGATTTTTAATCCAGATCCTCACCAGCAGCCCATAATATTGCATTTAACAAATGTTCCAAAAAAGCAGGTTCCTTAAAATTTTCTTTAAGGTGGCCACCTCCTGTATAAAAGGCTCTTCCGCCATCATAATTATGATACCAAATTATAGGATGATAATCTCCGTGCTTTCCTCCCTCATAGGTTTTTTCATTTAGAGTGGCCAATACGTTGATCTCCGGGTTTAAAGATTTATAATTGTACCACTCATCGGTGCGTTCCCATTGTTTTGTTAGGTGTGCTGTAGATGGATGATCCGTATTAATTACATCAATAGTAGCTTTCTGCACTTTTGGATGATCATCAAAGTATCCTCCTACCAATTTTCCGTACCAAGGCCAATCGTTTTCAGCATCGGCAGCGGCATGTATTCCAAAAAAACCGCCTCCAGTCCGTATATAGTGCTCAAATGCTTCTTGTTGCTGAGCATTCAGGATATCTCCTGTGGTGCTAAGAAAAACCACAGCATTATATTTCTTTAAGTTATCTTCAGTGAACTTTGAGGCATCCGCGGTCGTATCCATACCGATACCATTTGTCTTTCCTAATTTCAACAATGCCTCTGTACCAGCAGGTATTGACTGGTGTTCAAATCCAGCTGTTTTTGTAAATACAAGGACCTTTATTTCATCAGACTGGCAGTAACCACTCCATCCATACAGGACAGTGCTAAATAAAAAGTAGAATAAAAGTTTTTTAAACATATTAAACTATTAAGGTTAATAATTAAATTTTCTAATTGATTAAACAGTATTTATTGCTTTTAGCATTGAAATACTAATATTCCTGAATTCTACGCGAGACATTTCATCATCGGCTACTTACGGTTGTTGAATGGCTTCTGCGTCAGAAATCCAGTTGATCTGTAACAAGGTTCTGACATGGAGTCTTTCCCTAAACCAGCCTTGAGCATCCTTCTTGACCTTTGCTCTATTGGAAAAGTTTTTCCTCAAGGCCACTGATGGTGAAAGCTATATAACTTTTCATCTTACAATGATACCTCGTCAGCATTTTGATCACCATGGCATAGCGCCTGCAAATTTCTTCAAGCTATTTTGATACTTTAGTGCTAGATTCTTAAGCCACGTCGCAAATTTCTATTCCTTGTTTTAATGAAGCTAGCTTATCTTCTCTTTTTGGAATAAACTCCTGCCCAATATATCCAGTATATCCCGTTTCCAGAATTGCTCTTACAATAGCAGGATAGTAAAGCTCCTGCGTTTCATCTATTTCGTTTCTGCCTGGCACACCAGCAGTATGGTAATGAGAAATATAAGGATGGAATTTTTTTATCGTGGCAATAACATCTCCTTCCATAATTTGCATATGGTAAATATCATAAAGGAGCTTGAAATTTTCTGAACCAATCTCATCAGCAAGCTTGGCACCCCATGCGGTATGGTCGCACTGATAATCGGGATGGTTGACCTTACTGTTCAGTAGCTCCATAGTTACCGTTACACCATGTTTTTCTGCCATTGGCATTAATTTCTTTAATCCTTCGGCACAGTTGGCAATTCCTTTTTCGTCGCTCAGGCCGTTACGGTTCCCGGAAAAGCAGATTACCTGATCGAAACCGGCCGCTGCTACTTTAGGAATAATATCTTCATAGCTTTCAATCAATTCGTCATGATAATCAGGATTATTAAAGCCCTTCTCTATTCCAAGTCCTGCTCCCCATGGCATGGCAGAAATCAATCCATACTTTTTTAGTACCGGCCATTCCTCCGGTCCCGTCAGTTCAATAGATTTTATCCCCATACTATTTGCTGCCTTACAAAGATCTTCTAATGAAATATCCTCATAGCACCACCGGCACACCGAATGGTTTACACGCCCTTTAAGTTCCTTGGGAAGCACAGCTTCGGCCGCCCATATCCTATTCGAAAAACCTCCTAAAGTACCGAGGACAACGGTGCCAGCAATCTTTTTTATAGCTCCCCTACGGGAGGCATTAGTTATTTTTTGTTTCATCATCTTCTTTTTTTTAATTAAGGTGCTCCATGTTTTTGGATCTTATCCTAGGTCTTAAATTTTAACTGCTTTTCTTCAAGGTTGTGAGATATTCGATAAGATCTACTAACTCCTGCTCCGTCATAGCGCGCTCTAACCCTGGAGGCATTAACGAATTATCCATTTCGGTTATGGAACTAATATCTGATTTATCATACGAAACCGCTGCTCCTCCGGGCATCTTCAGTGAAATTTCGTCTTCCGTCTGACTCTCGATTATACCCGCTACTGTACTACCATCCTTCATTTTAACTACATAGCCTTCATATCCAAAACTTATGCCGTCATTGGGATGAATAATAGATTCATATAGGGCATCTTTTGGTAATTTATCCCCTATTTCTGAAAGCCCAGGACCAAAATCAGTTCCCTGTCCATTTACTATATGGCATGTTTGGCAAAGCCTTCCAAAAACAGCATTTCCAATGGCAACGTCTCCATTCTTTTCTACTAACTCGGCTATAGGGGCCAAAGAGGCGCCATTGCCGCTTGCTTCTAAGTTTAAAAGCTTAGCTGCTTCCTTGCGTATAGATTCCCTATATACACTTGATAAAACTGAAGCTGCTGTCGGTTCCAGTTCTTGAGGTAATTCTCCTTCTCTTACTACCTCTAAAAGCCGTTCTTCACCACCCCAACCTGAGCCAAGGGAACTAACTGCTTTTTCTCGCACAGCAAGTGGCAGATCTTCATTATTGATCACCAACTGGATCAAACCCATCGACTCGTTGCTTTGAACCTTCGCCAATGCGGTCAATAGGGCCACTGTTGTTTCCTGGTTTTTGTCGGTCAGAACGTCTTTGACCATTTGTGTACCGCCCAATTCAATCAATAGCCTTGATGCCTGAACAGCCATAGTGCTATCGGGTTGGTCCAGCACAATTTCCAATAACTCCGGGTTCTGATCCCGAAGCTCATAACGATCCACCAGGTTGACAAAATGCTGGGTTCCTTTCACATCTTCTGAAGCTAAAGTATTGCGTAATGCCCTTTTTGCTTTCGATGAACTGGCCACAGTCTCTGTATCTAAATGGCTCAAGGCCAACTTGGTGATCTGGTCCTGGTCAGTGTGCTGAGTATCTAACAGCTCTAGAAGAATATCCTCTTTTTTAGCACTATCTTCATTAAAATCAAAAGCACGAAAATATCGTAGCCGTTCCTCATTATCGGTTTCCGGACTGGTAATTATTTCTGCAAGTAGGGGCAGCGCTTCTGAATCGCGCGCTCTCCAGATGATATCCCTACCGGCAGGGGAATCCAGAGCATCGCCAGCCCTGGTTTTCCAGGCCTGAAAGAAATGGTCCCATTGCCCCTCGGCACCTATACCCAAGGCTTCCAAATACCATCGGTCTTGCCCATCGTGTTGCATGGCTATTTCTGCCCATAATTCTGCAGCCTCTGGCGCTTTATTATGTCGTAAAGCTATTGCCGCTTCACGCCGTACTTGCGGCGATCGATCATCCGCTAATTCTTGAACATAAGGAATAATATTTTCTTCTGTTTGTCGCGCCGCACGAAGGCCGGTAATTCGGATGTCGGGGTTACTATCATCTAGTGCTTCCCGTATAAACTTATCACTGTTCCCTTCAATTTTTGCCAATAACCACAGTGCCCTCGCACGGAATCGTGGATTTTGTGATTCCCAGAGTTCCTGCAGGGCAGGCACTGCTTTTTCACCTAACTCACGCAGCGTCGTCCAGGCTTTATATCGTACCGCCATGTTAGGGTTTTTCAAAGCTTCGACTGCTCCTTCTGCAGTAGAAAAATCAGGAGCCGTTATTTCATAAGAGATACCTGCAGGGGCTATACGGTATACACGTCCCCTGTCCATATCTCCCATTTGGTGTCCTCCTACTCCCGGATCATACCAATCCGCCACAAATAAAGAGCCGTCTGGTGACACTGCAATATCGGAAGGTCGAAACCATTGGTCACGTGCACCCTGGAGAATATTGGCTATTTCCGCATGATAACCTGCTCCGTCTTTTGTTACCGGAAATGCCCTGACAACCCCAGGTCCTGCATCGGCACCAATAATTTCGTTTTGAAAGACTTTTGGAAGCAGATCTCCTTCATACACCAGCATACCGGTAGGTGATCCTGCACCAGTTTGCAAAAGGTTTGGTACTACACCGGGATCGTTGAGATGCCAATGGCGCAGCGGGATTTCCTCTTCCATATTCGTCCGCTGGGACTGCCAACTTGCTCCTGTCATTTCATCTTTATATCCGTAGTTACCAGATTCCATAACATAGTTGATCCTAACCCCTCTATTCCCATCATCATCATTGTCCGATTGCCAGAGTGTTCCATAAGAATCAACGGCTACCTCATAATTATTCCTAAAATTGTCGGCTAACACTTCTACTTCAGAACCATCAAAGTTAGAGCGAAATACCATTCCCTGATGGTAAGGCTTACCATTTGCTATTACTGGATTTCCATCTTTGTCGATCACAGTTTCGCCCTGAGCATTTTTAAGTTGACCTCCTTCATTCCCAAAGTTAAAGTATAATTTGCCATCAGGACCGAATATGAACGCATGCATGGCATGATCATGTTGTTCCCCGCCGATTCCAGTGAACAGCACCTCCTTTTTGTCCGGCTTATCATCCCCGTCGCTATCGGTGAAAACGAATACATTTGGGCTGGAGGAAACAATTACTTTGTCCCCGAGCACCGCAATACCTAGTGGTGCATTAATATCCTGCCCCTGGTAAAAAACTTTTGTGGTGTCAGATTTTCCATCCCCATTGGTATCTTCCAGGATAACAATACGATCCCCCTTTTCCCGCTGGGGATTGTCCGGGTTGAGTCTCGGTCTGTAATTATATGCTTCGGTAATCCATACTCTTCCTTTGGCGTCAATAGCCATATTGGTAGGGTTGAGCAGCTCCGGCTCTGCCGAAAAAAGCGCTACTTCCAAATCCTGGGCCACTTCCAAACCTGCAACGGCATTGGCAGGCAGGCGTTTTTGCTCTTCGGTTAAAAGGCTGTACAGACTGTCACGTTCCGCCCTTTCTGCTTCTGGGGATTTTTCCCTCTCTAAGGAATCGGAACAACTAGTAATCCCTGCAAAAATGAGGGTTCCAAAACAGAGGCGAAACATTTGGTTCCTAAAATTTCTGAATTGAAGAAGATATGTAATTGTGTTTTTCAAAATAGTAAGTTTTATATAGCTTTAAATAAAATCTAAATCCTGTTTTTTTTAAAAGTATTGCCATCTCTGGCCCTTCTCAAAGGGAAGGCTGCAAAATTAAAGGAGGGTAACTTTAGACATCAAAATTATCTACTTTTGCATAGGCTTCCATTAAGGCTTTTTCTCCCGCTTTTCCCGGTAAAGAATTGCCATGCTCCATTCCAAAAATACCACGGTATCCCTTTTTATAAATGTGTTGGAAAACGTTCTGGAAGTTTATTTCCCCCGTTGTTGGTTCATTCCGGCCGGGATTGTCACCAATCTGGAAATAGGCGATTTCATCCCAGGTCCAGTCGATATGACGAATGATATTACCTTCATTCTTCTGCATGTGGTAAATATCGTAAAGAATTTTACAGGACGGGCTGTTTACTGCTTTACAAATCATATAGGTTTGGTCGGTGTGCCGAAGGAAAAGATCCGGGGTATCGCTAAGGGGCTCCAGAACCATCACCAGGCCATGGGGCTCCAGGATTTCCACTCCCGCACGAAGGGCATCTATCACGTTTGCCGTTTGCACCCCAATGGGTAATTCCCGCTCGAAATTCCCGGGAACTACCGTGATCCACTTGGCATTGGTGCGTTTTGCTGTCGCAACCGCGTTTTTACAGCCATTTAAGAAAATCTCCTTGTATTCGGGTTTACCAGCAGTAAGGGAATTTGCTGAATTTCCACCTTTATCCAGTACGAATACCCCCATATCCATATTTAACTTCTCAAGCTGATCACCAATCTTTTCCTGCATTTGTGGAGTTCTATGCATCATGCCATTATCTTCTAGGGCAGTAAACCCCATATCAGCCATAAATTTGAGCTGATCGAGTGGATCTTTACCGGCATGGTTTTCAAACATGCCGAAATGGGGTGCATAGTTCAATTTGTAATCATATTTTCCACTATTGCCCTCCCCAAAGGGTGATGATATGGCACTATAGGCCAGATTAGTGCCTGCTAGGGTGGTGAATGCAGCTGTGCCTGAGAGCAAGCTTGTCTTTACGAATTTTCTACGTTGCATAGTATTACGAGTAAAATTAAGAAGTCAAATTATATATCCTATTCACAATGCTAATTTCTTTGCTCATTAATTAACTGTTCTAAACCAAAATTAATATCCTGGATTCTGCGTTAATTGGGGTGCTTTGTTCATCTCATTACTTGGTATTGGCACCCAATACATTCTTTCGAATACCTGGCGACCTTCCGCCAAAATTTGTTCCCAGGTAACCTCTACCGTAGTACCATTCTCTATAATTTCAACAATATCAATACCCATAGCATCTGTGAGCTTATCTTCAAGAACTTTCCACCTTCTGATATCATACCATCTAACACCTTCAAAAGCCAGTTCCAAATGCCTTTCGTACCGAAGCGCTTCCTCAATATCTCCAGCAAAATCTGGCATACCAGCACGGTTCCTGATCATATTGATATATATCGTAGCCTCTTCCGTTTCCCCTAATTCAACAAGTGCTTCGGCATAATTTAATAATACTTCTGCATACCTTATTTCTATATACACATTATCATTATTTTCATTTTTTCCAATGATTTCATCATCTAGTAATTTTCTCATAATGTAACCAGTGAATGAACCATTCCAGTTCTCAACAGGTCCTTGACGGGTGTCAATCCCATACGTTGTAGTAGTTTCCCCATTCTCAGTAATAATACGTGTACGTCTGTCATAAATTCCAACAGGATCTCTTCCTGCCAGGTTCGGGAAACGAGGCTGCCAAATAGCACCATCATACAGGATTGATCCATAGAACCTTGGCTCTCGATTATCGTATATATTTTCACTTTCATATTTATCAGATATATTTATATACAATCCGTCACCATTAAGTTGGAAATGATCGAAAAAACTCGAACCATCTTCCATTTGATAGGTATCAACCAATCCTTGTGTAGGATTATGTCCAGCCCAATTATTATTCCCATTGGCACCATTCCAAAGATTCATTTGATTGACATTCCCTGCAGATTTCAGGTACATTTTTCCCCAAATGATCTCATTGTTGGAGAGGTTTTTTTGCTTAAAAAATTCATAATAATTTTGTGCCACAGCAGTTTTATCAGGGGCACCGAAATCTGCCAGACTATAAGTACCCAAATCTATTACTGCTTTTGCGGCATCCCTTGCAGCAGTCCAAAGTGCAGTCCTATCAGGACTTTCATACCCCACAAGTGCATTTGCAGCAGTACCATCGGCAGTCAAATCACTTGCAGCAAAAAGCAATAGCCTTGATTTAAGGGCTAAAGCCGCTCCTTTAGTTGCTCTTCCCATGGTCATCTCCGACTTACCAAGAAGCAGTTCTGCTGCGGTGGTGTAATCAGATGATATAAAATTAACAGTTTCTTCAAATGTAGCACGAGTTATAGAAAGAAAGTCATCCCCTCTTTCATTAGGCTCCTTTAAAATTGGCACTCCACCGTACATACGAACCAATTGATCATAGGTATATGCTCTCAAGAAAAGTGCCTCACCTTTCAATACATCAACCCTTTCCTGAATAGCTTCTTTCTCACTTCCCGCATATGCCTCTGGTACTTTATCAATATTTTTGAGAAATACATTGATCGTTTGAATGTTTTGGAAGTTCGCTGACCAGTTCGGCATCTCTGGTGAATCCCACTCAGTCGCAAAGGGCTGGGTATTGTCTGGGGTAATGTTTCCCTGGACATAATTCTCGGGACCCCAGGTGAATTCATGGCGTACATCGTCTGTAAGTGAAGGTATCATCACGGGACCAAAGCCCATCGCCAAACCATCATACGCACGTAACAAATACGCATCAGCCAAATTTATATCTGTCCAAAGAGATGCGTCAGTATATCGATCTGGTGCAGTTGCATCCAATATATCTGTTTCGCAGGCCTGTAGCAACAGCATCAGGGCTACCAGAATCCCAATATTAAAGTTATATTTCTTCATCATCTTAAAAAATTAAAGATTGTTAATTTATTTTTTTAATAATTTTATGGTTAAAAGCTTACACGAGCTCCCAAAGACACTACTCTCATCAACGGATAACTTTGATCACTTCCAAGCTCAGGATCAAAGATTTTGCTTTTATTCCAGAGGAAAAACAAGTTCTGCCCAGAGGCATACACCTGTGCGGTTTTCAGTCCAATTTTGCTGAAAATTTCCTTAGGTATCGTATAGGAAAGTTGTGCATTTTTTAAACGGGCATAGGCAGTATTTGTATAAGAATAATCTGTAAGATGACTTCCTCTCCAGTATTCTTCCAATCTTTCAAATGCTCTGGGTTTTGTTGCATCCCTGTTATCAGGCGTCCATCTGCCTTCTGCATCATATTGAAAATAATTTCCTCCAGTTCCCTGTCGGTCATCATTATACATGCCTCTCATGGCTGATCCTACCCCTTGTACCAGCGCACTCAATCTCCAATTTTTGTACGCCACATTAGCGGATATGCCAAAAGTAATCTCAGGATTTGCAGTTTCGTCAAATAGAATTCGGTCGTCATTAGTGATTTCACCATCTCCGTCTACGTCTTCAATAATAATGTCGCCAGGTCGTGCTCCTGATACGTGAGGCAAAGAGTTTACATGAGCATCATCCCTAAAAATTCCTGCCGATTTATACAATAAAGCTGCACCTTGAGGATGTCCCGTTCGTACTTGCCATGGTACATTTCGTGCAGGTTCATCAAACTCAATTACCTCATTACGTGCAAAAGCAAGATTTCCATTGATTCCGTAGGAAAAATCACCCCTCTGGTCATTATAACTTAGAACCACTTCAAAGCCCTTACTATCTACGATCCCGAAGTTTTCATCCGGTAAAGAAATTCCGGTAAAATCAGGAACCGAAGCATTTCTTTGTACTAGAATATCACTACGTCGCTGATAAAAAAGATTGGTATCAAAGATTATCTTATCATTAAACCATTTCGATTCAAAACCGACGTTGTACATATTAGCAACTTCCCAGGTAATGAATGGATTAGGCGTAACAGACTGGTATAAACTAGTTGAATACCCCCTGTTTGCACCAAATACACCGCCTTGTCCAAAGGAATAACCCGGTAAATACTGAAACGGAGCCACCAGGTCATTACCGAGTTGACCCCAGGAAGCTTTTAGTTTAAGGAAGCTAATAAAGTCAACATTCTCTTTCCAGAAATCTTCATTGGAAACCCTCCATCCAGCAAGCACCGCTGGAAAATTTCCCCATCGGCCGTTTTCTTCCGAAAACCTTAACGAACCGTCCCGACGAAAAGTAAATGATAATAAATAGGTCTCCTCATAGTTGTAGCTCAACCTGCCAAAATAGTTTTCGCGGGCGTCAATATCAATCCATCCATTATTATCTTTTTGATTATCGCCTCCAGCAAATAAATATGGTAAATCATCTGAAACAAAAAATCTCCGAAACGCTTCAATTCCTTGTGCCTTAAATTCAGAATTTTCATAAGCTACAAATGCGCTGAAATTATGAACATCATTAAAAGATTTTTCGTAGTTAATGGTGAAGTTAAAATTGGTGGTCCTGGTTTTACCATATTCTTCAGTAAGTCGTGGCTCTGCAAATCCTTTGGAAGATCCAACAAGAAATTCAGATCCATCTTCTCGACCAGTATTTCCGGCAGCAAAATAAGCACCTTCATCTAAAGCATAAAGGGTCCAGGGCTTTTGAAACAACTTCCTATGCTGAAAGAATATATCATAGGCGTAATAGCTTGATAATGATAAACCATCTATCCCAGGAACTTCTAAATTAGCAGAGAATTTATTGTTCATCCTATAACGTCTATCGTCATCAAAACCCGTTTGAAATGAAGGTGTTATAACAGGATTATCACCATATTCTATATCCGGGCCGGGTAGACCATTTGGATAAACTGCCACACCAGTAGGGTAAGCCCTTAAAATGGAAGAAAATATTTCTGTTGTAGGCCTTGTAGAATACATCCTGTTTTCTTGGGATGCCATTATATCCAAACCAAAGCTTAAATATTTATTTGCCTGGACCCCTAAATTAGCATTCAAATTGTACCTATCGTAGGAAGTTCCAGAGTTTTTGTAAATCCCATCAGCAAACTCTTTACCAAAAGATGCATAATAGGTGATTGCTTCAGATCCTCCGGTAGCAGAGAAATTATGCCTTCGGGTTGTGCTATTATCTGCTAACGCGGCATCAAACCAATTTGTATTTGGATGTGTCCACGGAAATTCTCCCGACTCAAATCTTTCAATATCTTCTAAAGAGAACCTCATATTGGATTCGTCTACGTTCCTGTAGGATTGATTTTCGCGTATCATGCGCGCATAAGTTGGAGCATCAGCCATTTCAGGTAGCACCGTTGGCGTAAGAAAGCCTTGGTTAAAACTGTAATTAAATAATGCTGGTGTTCCTTCATTACCACGTTTTGTGGTAACCAGAATGACTCCATTGGCAGCTCGGGCTCCATAAATGGCTGCGGCTGCATCTTTTAAGACGGTTATACTTTCAACATCATTGGGGTTAACTGAATTTAGATCTCTCCCAGGGATACCATCAATAACTACCAAAGGAGCACTATTCCCAAGAGTAGCATTTCCCCTAATAGTAATATCGGCTGCGTTATTTCCAGGCTCACCACTTCGCTGCTGAATGACCGCTCCGGGGAGACGTCCAGCTAAAGCGTTGGAGATATTGGACACTGGAGCCTGATTAATTTCCTCGCTACTTACAGTTGACACAGATCCAATTACATTTTCCACCTTTTGTGTACCATAACCTACAACAACTACTTCCTTCAAAGCTTGTGAATCTTCTTCCATTTGGATATCAAGTACAGCATCATCTCCAACCATTCTTTCAATGGGAACCATACCAACATATGTAAAAACAAGGACTGACTCAGTGGAACCCACTTCGATACTAAAATTCCCATCAAAATCAGTTAACACCCCATTGTTTGTTCCCTTCTCTTGAACAGTAACACTTGGAAGCGGCATACCATTGGTATCTGTAACATTCCCTTCTACTCTTTTTTGAGGTTTAGAACTTTTATCCTTTACTTTTTTTATAGGGGGGGCTACGGAAATGGTAATATTATTACCTAAAACTTTAAAAGCGAAGGGGGTTCGCTGAGAAAGGTTTTCAAGAATAATTTCCAATTTTTCATTCTGAAAATTGTATTTACCGGAAAGTTTCGTTTCTAATCCTATTTCATTCCCATATGCAAATTTAAGCTCGCTTTGAGACTCGATTTCTGAGGTTAATTCTTTAAGACTCGGGTTCTCCAGAACTAGGGAAATTTCAGTAGCATTCCCGAGAAATGGTAGACAAAAAAACAGCGTAAATAATAGTCTTTTCATATTAAATTATTTAATTTTGAAAAATAAAGTGGCCTTTAAACCTTTTTAAAGGCAGGGTTACTTTTTACTTTTAAAAGAGTCCTCTACTTGGTCGTGGCGGGACTCTTTTTTTATTCGTTAAAAATTCTACTTGGTTTGGTTGTTTTGTTCAGCTCATAGTTCGTATTGTTTATAATGGATAAAATTTTAAGTATTTGTTCTAAGGAATCGGATTTATTAATTCTAAGCGTTACTCGTTTTGTGTGAGTGTATGAGGTCTTTTCAAATTGACAATCATACCGGTTTTCAAGGAATTTCAGGAGTCTCTCAAGCGCAATATTATTGACATCAATAAATTCGTTGCCGGAAGCAAAAGAAAGCTCTGAATCAAATTCTTCTATAAGAACACAGCCATTTTCAAAGGCAAAGCTTTCGCCGGGAACTATAGCCCAGGATTCTACCTTCCCTTTAACTGAAACTAAAACCTTCCCTTCGAAAAGAGAAATTTTAACATCAGTCAAATTTCCTTTCTCCCTGACATTGAATGAAGTACCCAAAACTGTAGTAATGGTATTATTAGTTTTCACCCGGAACACCTTAAGGCTGTCTTTGACAACATCAAAAAAGGCTTCCCCCTTTAATTTCACTTCACGAACATTTTGACTTTCCTTATAACTTATTTTAGAATTTTCTTTTAATATCACCCGGCTCCCATCAGGTAAAGCAATTTCTTTATCTCTCGGAGAATTATTTTCAAATTGGAAGGTTGGATTGTAAATTTCCAAAAAGAAATAGCCGGTAAGTATAACCACAAATACAGCAACTGCACCCGAAGCCACATAAAAAAAGGAGCTGCTTTTCTCTCTTTCAATACGGTCAATAAATTTTCTCCAGGAATTCTTTACTTCGGTTTCAGGTACCTTCTCATAATCAGCATTCCAGGCTGATTCTATTTTTTTCTCAATATCAGAATTGTAATTTTTCACCTTTTCTATTAAGGGTTTCTATTACTATAACATTTGAGTAATGTATAGTTCCTAATTTTTTCTGTAAAAAATTAATTAATTCTTTATTTGCTGGTGAAAAATGAATAATACAGAAATAAGTAGAAAATTTATTATTCCCTTATTGTAACCTGATAATATTGGGGTTGGCTATTACACATCCCTGCCAAGGAAAGTTAGCCTGTAGATTTATCAAAATTGTTCATTTCTTTTTTGATAAAAATAGTGGCAAGGTAAATATGATTAGCTATAGTTTTCTCAGAGATTTCATGAGATTCTGCTATTTCTTGGTATGTGAGGTTATTTATCTTGTGAAGTTTGAAAATTTCTCTTCTTTTTTTTGGAAGTCGCTCTATTATGGTATGAAGTCTTATAATATTTCTTTGATTCTTCTGTTGTAATTCATCGGGGGTTTCTAATGGAATTTCTTTTAAATCGAAACCATTCTGAATTTTCCTGTCCCTTTTTAAATGATTTAATATAAGATTTTTACAAATAATAAATATTTGTTTATCAAAAAGCACATCCTCTTTTAGTAGATGCCTCTTTTCCCAAAGTTTCAAAAAGGTTTGCTGAACAAAATCATCGGGCTCAATGGAAGCCTGATCAAATTTTTTGGCAAAAGCATAAAGCTTGGAATAATACATTTTATACAGCTTTTCCAAAGCGTTCAAATCATCCCTTTTCAGAGCCTGCACTAAAAAAAATGTATCAATGTTTTTCAAAAAATGATAAAATTGTTGTTAAAAATTCTTGATTATGGGATTAAACTTAATATAATTTTATTATAAAACATAATTAAGAAAGAAAAAATATATACATGGAAATGCAAATTGATTTTAGATAAATCTTTATCCCCCAGCCAGCCGGTAAGGAGTATAAAGAACCAACGCATTTCTTGTCACCGCAAAAATTTTAGTGCTAAGAAGTTTTACATTGAAGTTCTTTTGAAAGGAATTCTAAAAAACTTCAACGCTTTAATTCAGATTCTATGAGCCTCCGCATCAGCTAACTGTTTTTCCGACAGTTGGAGCCTATTTTTTTATGAATCGGGATGCAGAACTGAATGAAGTATAAAAAAGATCGAAGTTCAAAATTATACAGAAATTTATTTTCCTGATGATCTATCCAATCTAGTTCTTTCGCCGTTCCATGTGTTTTAATTATATTTTTGAGAAACTCCATTTCTCTTAGTAAGTTTCTCCGAGGCAAGCCCACGGAGCATTTTAAAGGAACACGTTTTCAAACTTTAAAACATTTACTAACGAGGCAAGCCTTCGGGGTATTTACCCCAAAGAGAATAAATCTTCCCATAAGGTCATTATAATATCTAATTCAGGAAGCAACAAAATAATTCATGGCTAAGGCAGCACTAATGATAATTAACCCAAAAAACTCCCGGGTCTTTTCGATATAAGGCTTGGTTGCCTGCATACTTTGTACGATACTTTCCTGTTTATACTTGGTAATCCATTGAAGAACTCCATTTTCTGAAAAAAATAATATCACTGCATAAACCAGGTAAAATCCAATTGCTAAAAGATATACCAGCGGAAAATATTGCCCAAACGCCGCCAGCCCACATCCTACAGATGCTATCATATAAATAGACACCCAAAGCCACGAATCTTTATCGTTTAAATTAACATATGCAAATCCTGCAAAGGCGAGACAGAAAAAAACGTTTAAAATAGGGAACAGCATAGAATTGGTTTATTTATATTTCTCAATAATTTAAAAACAGTGATAGCTAACTTATTCCCCATGTGAACGGGTGACTTCTTTTGAGCTACCTGCACTCATTTCATCTTCTTTTAAAGTTGCTAAATAACTTACAAGGTCACGGATTTCCTTAGCGGTAAGCAAGTGTTTCATATTTGGCATACTGGAGGTAGCATTATTCCTCTGCAATACATTCTTTTTCTGGATGATCGTATCTGGCTGATTCCCCATTTTTATTGCAAGACTGCTCTTGTTCTCAGATTGAAGTACTCCTGTTAGGTTCTGCCCATTATCAAGTTCCACCGATACAACCCCAAATCCTGGAGCCAGATCCTTACTTGGAACTATCAAAGCCTCCAGTATTTGCTCTCGAGATAATCTTCCAGCCACCCCATTTATACGCGGCCCTGCATTTCCTCCGTAATCATCAAAAGAGTGGCATTTCATACATTGAGCAGTTGGGTGCTGCAGGAAAATTTTTCTTCCTACCTGCTCGTTCCCTCCATATAAACTTCCCTGATAAGCCGCCAGTGCCGATTCGGATCCCTTACCAGCGCTTATTTTATCATAACGCGATGTTAAGGTTTGAGAATGCGTGCTGTCAATGGCCTCCGCTAACTCCAGATGAATTCCTGGAACCAGTTTTCCCTGTTCCAACCTGTCCAGAAGATCTTCAAAAATTTCTTGTGAATACCTCACAGGCAAACTTCCCAGTGTGAGAACTGCTGCCTGTTTTTCTTCTACACTCCGCTTATCAATTACTTCTGCTAGCAATCGGGCAGTTAATTCTTTTGACACATCCTGAGTTGCCAACAATTCCAGTCCTTTTATCCTTACTGATTTTTCCTTGTCGGAAATGGCCCGCTGGATAGCTTTATCTATTTGTTTATCCTTCATCTCTGCTAAAGCAGTCAAGGCTGAAACTCGCACCTCCGGTTCGCTGTCTTTTTGTAACATTCCAAAGAGCTGGGATGATGCCTTCTCAATCTTCAGCTTAGCAATGGCTCTAACAGCATTGATTCGCAAAGATTTTTCTCTGTCACCAAGTAATTGAATCAAGGGTGAAGTAGCTTCTTCCCTGACAAGAGAAGGGTCGCGTTCTACCTCCCCTCTATACCGGCCATCCACCCGGTCCAGAACCGAAGGCTTAGGCCAGGTACTCAATGCCTTTAAAGCTTCAGCCCGCATCGCTACAGGCGCACTTGTTTTCTGAGCAAAACGAATAAGATTCTGCATCGTCTTTGGGCTTCCAACTCTTAAATTCGCATTAATCGCGCGTCTTAACAAGGGTTCATTGGTGAATTCTGTTGTTGTAAGCACATTTCCAAGTGCTGGCAACGCTTCTTCTATAGAATAATCATCATTAATGGCCCGTGCCGCTTCTGTTACAATATATTCATCTTCATCACCCAGAAAATCTGCAATCCCCGGGTGACTAAGCCTACGCAATGCAAGAACTGCTCCCATTCTAACAGCCGGGGAGGAGTGATCAGACAAATCTACTACAGGTGCAGCATCACCTATCCTGGCCAAAGCAAGGCTGGTAGCATGACGAATATAGGCATCTTCATCATTATTGGATTCCAATAAACTTATTATAGGTTGAATAGCGGGAGCATATCCTATTCTTCCCAATGCCTCGGCAGCAAAGAACCGAGCTCTACTGTGACCATCTTTTAAAAGTGGTATCAACTGGTTTCCAGCTTCCTTATATCGTATATCTCCGATCCATTTAGCTGCTTGAGCTCTAATCTCGGGATCACTATCTTTCAATAACGGCAGTAATAGCTGTGCGTATTTTTTATCCTTCCGGGCTAATTGGCTGATCCCCCATATGCCATGAACACGGGCTAACTGATGGTCCTGCTGCTTGATACTCTTTTTGAACTCCGCTACACCCTTGGCACCTCGCTTAACCAATTCAAATTGCGCTTTTTGTCGGACCCTCATATCAGGGTTTTTTAAAAATTCTCCTAATTCACGCTCCTTTACGGACGAGAAATCTGCCGCAAGCAATTCCTCTGTGCGTTGTCGCTCTGGACTTGGTGTCTCTATATCAACATCAAGCTTCCAGATTCTACCTTTATTTTTGGTATCCCATCCTTCCAGCCAGTCGGCCACATAAAGCGCTCCGTCTGGACCAAAATCCATACCTGTGGGCAGTATTCCCTTAACTAGCGTTTCGGTCTCCCCTAATTCAAAAGAGGCCCCGCTTGAATTTAACTTAAAGGCGTGCACCCCGGATTGAGCCGGGTTTCCGACAAATTCGGCGACAAAAAAGGTGTTTTTATATTTCTCCCCCAATGCTGTCCCCGGATTGTATACCATCCCGGAAGGGCCACTTATATAATTTGCAATGGCGGGAGTAATGTAGGCTGCCTGGCCTTCAAAGCGTGGCAAAAAGAGCTCCTCATCCATCCATACTTTGTAGCTATTGTTATCTGGATCTCTGTATTTTCCAAATTGCCAGTTTATCCTCCAGCCTGTATCCGATCCATTAACTATGTAAACAAGTCTTTCTTTTTCGCCCGGATGATCTCCGTCATTATCTACACTAAAAAGATTTCCATACTCATCAAAAACAAATTCATGGGTGTTTCTCACTCCCATAGCGAAGACTTCAAAATCACTCCCGTCTGGATTTGCTCTGACTATAACTCCTCGGTTGGGATATTTCCACTCTTTACCGTCAGGGCCTTTCCCGTTGAATCCTATATCCCCTATTCCCCAGTAAATTTTACCATCCGGACCCATCTCTAATCCGGACATGCCATGGCCTCCGAAGCCTATATGAACCCCGTATCCATGAGATATGGAAGTTTTCTTATCAGCTACTCCATCTCCATTAGTATCTTTTATTCTCCATAAATCAGGTGCCACCCCTACAAAAAGATCATCCCCCTGGATTAAAACAGCACCTGCGACATCATTGACCTCATCATTGAAATCTTCTACTACAAGTTGGGAAAGATCTGCCACGCCATCCCCGGATACATCTTCAAGTCGATACACATGTTCCTTCTCCACGGTCATATCTTTCCAATCATGAGACCCATCGCCGTTAAGATCAGCCAGCCACTCATTTTTAGCACTGTTTTCAGGAGACAGGGTTTTGTGCAGAAAATCACGTTTATCCTCGACCGTTTGCAACTTAATTGAGGCCGTTTCCCACTCCTGATGCCCTCGTATATCAAATTCCGAATTTTTCTGCCTATTGGTTCTTGTGTAATATAAATGCCCCTGATCATCTATATCTATGGCGATAGGATCAGCTACCAGGGAATCTACTCCCCATATCTTAAGGCTAAGGCCGTCGGCAATTTCAGGATTAATTAACTCCTCAATATTTTTAGCCAATGCTGTTGCATCCTCCGGTTTCATTTGCTCTATCCTTGTATCGACCGGATCTTTTTTACAGCTAAATAGAAAAAGGGCTGGTAAAAAAGCACATAACCAAAGAAGCCTAGTACTTTTAACAATAATGGATTTACCAATTTTATTCATTTGTTATATTTAATTATTAGATTTTATAACGACCACATTTTTTAACACCTTTCCAGAAGGAAGATTAGCTTATTAAGACTACAGTTTCTATAATAAGAATTCACTTAAGAATAACTAGTTAAATTGAATTAGATTGCAGCCTCCTAACAATTATGTAACCACTGCACTAATGTCAAAGATTTCAGTTGAAAAAACGCCGCTTCCGGTCTCCAAAGATGATCCCAAATTTTAATGTTGTCAATTTTTCCGGTATCGTCAAAGAGCCAAATCCGATATACCCAAATCAAAATGTATATCTTCTGCCTCCATAACAGGAGTCGTCATATCAGTGATAAATACCCTGATACTACCTGATTCAATATTTCTTTCCAATCTTATTTTGTGCCACTGCTCGGTAGTTCCCCAGTCTACTCCTTCGGTTGTCCTCGCCGCAATATTTGTTCTCGGAGCGTCATTGACCAGGAAAATATTATGTGCCTTCCAATTTCTACTATAGCCATATATATGGCTATAGTAGAAATTGGAAGGATCCCCCCCTGTTTGTTACACATCGGCTTTTTGCAAGACCAAACATGCAACTGAATTTTAGGTGTTCTTATTTTAATATTTCAGCAACAGCAAAAAGCTATTAATTTTCAGGAATATAATCTACTACAAACACATCCTCCACAATCTTCATTTCTCCCAACAGTTCTCCAAATTTTTGATGCTCTGGATGGGGTAAATAGGTATCTCTTGCATCGGAATCCTCGAATGTGAACTGATAAACGTGGGTAAACCCATTATTTTTATTTTCCGGGCTGTCATTGATTCCATGTTCAAAAGCGACAATACCTGGGATTTTATTTTGAAGATCACTTAAAGCATTGGTCACTTTCTCTATTTCAACAGCTGTAGCGGTAGGATTATATTTGAATATTACTATATGTCGCATTTGTTTTTCATTTAAATTTTGACATCCTGAAAAAATCAGGCTGAGGGTTAAAACAACTAATATCGCCCTAACATTAATAATTCTTTTCATGTGCAGGAAATTAATCATTAGAAAAAGTGAAATCTGGCAAACGGATAATTTCCCCTCCTTTCATCGCGGACTCATGTGCAAGAATACCAACACAGGTAATATTTGCAGATTGTTGAGCGTTCGGATAAG
>Ga0307486_1001285_pt1 | contig 19724 bp, 18 predicted proteins | sample CBIW02metaG_FD_203663 | JGI IMG/M metagenome (GOLD analysis project Ga0307486, IMG submission 203663) | Sea-ice brine microbial communities from Beaufort Sea near Barrow, Alaska, United States - CBIW 0.2 | ecosystem: Environmental > Aquatic > Marine > Coastal | place: USA: Alaska | collected...
CGACACGGACACCGCTGAACGGCAGGCGGCCGATGCCGTTCGGGAGGCCGAGCGGGCAGCGCAGGCTGCAGCCGATTTCGCCGCCGAAGCAGAACGCGAAGCGGAGCGGGAGGCCGAACGGGCCGCCGCCTGGGCCGCGCTGCACCCAGATCTTCCACCGCTGCCCGTGGCCGTCCCACGCCCGCTGCCACCGGTTGTGCCCGTAGCCGCGGTCGAACCAGTGGTGGTGCCGTGGCAAGCGCCGATCGTGCACGCCGTCGCCGACGGCACATTCTCGCCCGGTGTCGGCGACGCCGTGCTGCGCGGGCTGGGCACGCTGGATCAGGCGATCACGGCCGAGAAGCAGGCGCGCGATGACACGACCTGGTCGTTGTGGCGGCGGGCGGACGGCATGGTGACGTTGCACGCCCTGTTGGCGCCCGAGCAGGGCGAAATGTGGATGGTGACGTACGACGCGTTGACCAGTCCGCGTCGCGGCGGGGTGCGGTTCGTCGATCCCGAGCGCGCCGCATGGGCGCAGAGCGTCAAGGATGACCCGCGCACCCTCGACCAAATCGCCGCGGATTCCTCCACCCAACTCCTCAAACTCCGCGCTGACGCCGACCCGAACACTATGTTCGGCGGACGCCGGCCGGTCGTGCAGATCATCGTCACCGAACACGACCGCCCCGAGAGCGGCACCACTAGAGCCACCGCCAATTCAGCATTTGGCTACCTCGAGGGCAACCCGGCTCCGGTGTCGGCGGAGACGATCGACCGGCATCCTTGTGACACTGGCTATCTCGGAATCCTGTTCAGCCAGTCCGGGCAACCCCTCAACTCCGGGCAACCCCTCAACGTCGGCCGTGACGAACGTCTCTTCAACCGCGAGCAACGCCGGGTACTCGCCGCGCGCGACGGCGGATGCCGCTGGCCCGGCTGCGACCAACCGCCGTCGTGGGCAGAATAGCACCACATCGAAAACTGGTCTGACCAGGGACTTTCCAACGTCGATTTCGCCGTACTACTCTGTGCACATCATCATATGTTGCTTCATAACCGACACTGGAAGATTCATCTCCTCGCTGGCGAGTATTGGCTGCAACCTCCGGTCGAGATTGACCCCGAGCAAACGTTGATTGCCCTGCCCAGCAAGAACCCGCTCCTGGCCGAACGCCTCCGGGTCGACGAGCTTCTGCCGACGGCCCCGGGGCAAGCACCGCAGACAGCCGCTTGTCACGGGATGGCGGTCTCGACGAGCTCGACCAACGAGACGGGGACGACCCGAGAGCGGGTCACCCGCACGACGACTACCGAAACTAGAGCAGCTGCGTTGCCCGGGGCCGTGTGGCTGGCACCGCAGACAGCCGCTAGTCACGGGATGGCGGTCTCGACGAGCTCGACCAACGGGGTGGGGACGACCCGAGAGCGGTCACCCGCACGACGACTACCGAAACTAGAGCCGTTAGAAGCCGAGGCGACCGAGCTGTTTCGGGTCGCGCTGCCATTCCTTGGCGATCTTGACCCGCAGCGACAAGAACACTCGCTTTCCGACGAGCGGTTCGATCTCCTTGCGGGCGCGGCTACCGACGTCCTTGAGCCGGCTGCCCGACTTTCCGATGATGATGCCCTTCTGGCTGTCGCGTTCCACGAACAGGTTGGCGTAGATCTCGACCAGCTCCTGATCGTCACGCTCAATGATGTCGTCAATGGTGACAGCGATCGAATGCGGCAGTTCGTCTGTGACGCCTTCCAAGGCGGCCTCACGGATGTACTCCGAGATGCGCGACTCGAGGGTCTCGTCGGTGACCGCGTCGGCGGGGTACAGCGGGGCGTCCGCGTGCGGCAGCAGACGAAGCAACTCGGTCGAAAGGGTGTCCAGCTGGATCCGGCTGGTCGATGAGATCGGCACAATCGCTTCCCAGTCCCGCAACTGCGAAACGGCGAGCAGCTGGTTGGCGACATTGGTCTTGGACGACGCGTCAATCTTTGTCACGATGGCGACCTTCTTGGCCCGAGGAAAAGCATCCAGTTGCTCGTTGATGAACTTATCCCCCGGTCCGATCGGTTCGTTGGCCGGAATGCACAGCCCGATCACGTCGACGCCGGCGAGGGTCGCGGTGACGAGGCTGTTCAGGCGCTCGCCGAGGAGGGTGCGCGGGCGGTGGATGCCGGGGGTATCGACCAGAATGAGCTGGCCGTTCTTCTGGTGCACGATGCCGCGAATGGCCCGGCGCGTGGTTTGAGGTTTCGAGGAGGTGATCGCCACCTTCTCCCCCACCAGTGCGTTCGTCAGGGTGGACTTGCCCACGTTGGGACGTCCCACGAATGAAACGAATCCAGCTCGGTACCCTGCGGGGTGGGGGTCGGGTGTTACGGTCATGACCGTTCTCCTTCATCATCTGACACTGCGCTCGCGCTCGTGTTGCTGGTCGGTTCCGTGAGGAATGCGGTCTGCGCATCAATCAAAGCTTCATCGCGCTCCACCAGCACTGTGCTGATGCGCTTGCGGCGGCCTTCGGTACGTTCGGCGGTGAGGATCAAACCACTCACCGAAGCGACCGACCCCGCGACGGGCAGTCGACCGAGAGCTTTGGCCAGCAGGCCACCCACCGAGTCGACATCGTCATCGTCGAGATCGAGGTCAAACAGCTCGCCCAGTTCGTCAACCGGCAATCGGGCGCTCACCCGAAAGTGCCCATCCCCGAGGTCCTCGAATTCGACGACGTCGCGGTCGTATTCGTCGGAAATATCGCCGACGAGCTCCTCGATCAAGTCTTCGAGTGTGACGAGACCGGCGATGCCGCCGTATTCATCGACGACCATGGCGAGGTGGTTGGATTCAAGCTGCATTTGCCGCAGCATGTCATCGGCTTTTTTCGACTCGGGCACGAAAACGGCCGGTCGGGCCAGTTCGGCCACGCTGAGCTGGAGGGCGTTGATCGGCCGTTCGAACACCAGCCGGGCCACGTCGCGCAGGTACAGAATGCCGGCGACGTCGTCGACTTCACCGCCCTGAACCGGCACGCGGGAGGTGCCGCTGCTCAGGAACAGCGCCATGGCCGCATCGATGCTCGCGTCGGCGTCGATGGTGATCATGTCGGTGCGCGGAATCATCACCTCGCGCACGACTGTCTCACTGAATTCGAAGATGGAGTGGATGAGGTCGCGGTCTTCTTCTTCGATCACAGACAGCTCGGTGGCCTCGTCGACCATGCTGAGCAGTTGCTCTTCAGAGGTGAAGGTGGCCAGCTTGGTGCGGCCGGGGGTGACCCGGTTGCCGAGGGCGACGAGGGCGTTCGCGATCGGGCCGAGCAGCACGCGCACGAAATGCACGAGCAGGGCGGTTGCGGTGAGCAGGCTGACCGGATGGGCGCGGCCGACGCTGCGGGGGCTCGCACCGACGAGCACGAAGGAGACCGAAGTCATGATGAGCGCCGAAAGCAGCAGGGCCAGCCACAGGGTGTCGATGGTGGTTGCGAAGACCAGGGTCACGAGCACCGCGGCCGTGGTCTCGGCGGTGATTCGGATGAAGTTGATCGCGTTCAGGTGCGCGCCGGTATCGTCGGCAATGGCGCGCAGCGACCGTTTGGCACGATGGTGCGCCACCAGGCTGACGATATCGGCCCGGGACTGGCTCGTGATCGCCGCGTCAACGGCGGCCATGAGCCCGGCGAATACCACCAGGACAACAGCCGCATAAATGAACCACGCGATGAGCATCAGTGGCGTTGTCGTTCCTGCATGGAGAAGCCGATGAGGATGTCGCGCTGAATGCCGAACATCTCCTTTTCTTCAGCGGGTTCTGCGTGATCGAAGCCGAGCAGGTGCAGCACGCCATGGGTCGTCAGCAGCAGCAGCTCGTCGAGGGTGCTGTGACCGGCTGTTTCGGCCTGGGACTGGGCGACCTGCGGGCAGAGCACAATGTCGCCGAGCAGGCCGGGCGGGGTCTCCTGATCCTCGGTACCGGGGCGCAGTTCGTCCATCGGAAAGCTCAAAACGTCGGTGGGGCCCGGTTCGTCCATCCACTGCACGTGCAGCTGCTCCATGGCACCTTCGTCGACGAGCACGATGGCGAGTTCAGCGTCGGCGTGCACGTGCATCGTGTCGAGCGCAAAGGCAGCGAGGCGCAGAATGGCGGCCTCATCGACGGGGATGGTTGACTCGTTGTTGATTTCGATGCTCAACGGGAACTCCGTTTCGGGTTGCGGCCGGGCGCGGAAGCGCGCTGGGGGCCGCGGGCGGCAAAGTCTCGGGCTTCGGCGCTCTCCTGGCGGAGGGCCTGCTTCTGCGCGTCGTATTCGGTATAGGCGTCGACGATGCGTCCGACGAGAGAGTGCCGCACCACGTCGGCACTGCTCAAGTATGCGAAGTGGATATCGTCGATTCCGTCGAGCACGCGGGTGACCAGTTTCAGGCCGCTCGTCCCGGCGGGCAGGTCGATTTGGGTGACATCGCCGGTAACGACCATTTTTGAACCGAAGCCGAGACGGGTCAGGAACATCTTCATCTGTTCCGGCGTGGTGTTCTGGGCTTCGTCGAGCACAACGAAGCTCGCATTGAGGGTACGGCCCCGCATATAGGCGAGCGGGGCGACCTCGATCGTTCCGGCGGCAAGGAGTTTGGGGATCAGCTCGGGATCGAGCATTTCGCCCAGCGCGTCGTAGAGCGGCCGTAGGTACGGATCGATTTTGTCGGTGAGGCTACCGGGCAGAAAGCCGAGCCGTTCGCCGGCCTCGACCGCCGGTCGGGTCAGGATGATGCGCTCCACCTCCTTGTTTTGCAGGGCGCGCACGGCCTTCGCCATGGCGAGGTAGGTTTTTCCGGTTCCGGCCGGACCGATGCCGAACACGATCGTGTTGTCATCGATGGCGTCGACGTAGTTTTTCTGGCCGATGGATTTGGCCCGAATACTCTTGCCCCGCGCGGTCAGGATGGGGGCACCGAGCTGGGCGGAAGGGCTGACGGAACTGTCAGCGACGAGCATCCGAGCCGTCGTGGCGATCTGGGTCTCGCCGAGGTCATGCCCGGTGCGCAGGGCCAGCTCCAACTCTTCAATCAGGCGGCGCACAGCAGCAACGTCGTCGGCCGAACCACCGAGAGTGACATCGTTTCCGCGCACGTGCACGTCGACGTTCGGGTAGGCGCCCTCGATCGCGGTCAAATACCGGTCCTCCGGGCCGAGCAGGCGTACCATGGCAACGCCATCGACGGTGAAGCGCAGTTCAGAGTTGGTGCTCGCATCAGGGCTGTCGGAGTTAGAGGGCACCAAGCGAATCCTCCCGCAGCTGATCCGCCGGTTCTGCACTGCCCATGACGTGGGCGTGCACGTGGAAGACGGTCTGACCGGCTGCCGCACCGGTGTTGAAGATGAGGCGAAACTGCCCATTGGTGCGTTCTGCGGCGATCTGATCGGCCACCGCGACGAGTTCGGCCAACAGGGTGGGGGCGCCGGCAGCGAGCTCGACGACGTTGCGGTACTGCTGGTCTTTCGTGGTGACGACGACATGCACCGGTGCTTTCGGGGCGATGTCCAGAAAGGCGATGATGTGTTCGGTTTCGGCCACGATCGTCGCCGGAATCTCACGCGCGATGATGCGGCTGAATATGGTCGGTTGGGCGCCGGAAGAAGACATACCTCTATCTTAAGCGGCGCTACCAGCGGCCGAGGGTCGCGTTGAGGATTGCGAGAGCGGCCGGTCCTGCGGTCGACGTGCGCAGCACGGTGTCACCGAGACGTACCTGGCTTGCGCCGGACTGTTCGAACAGAAGCAATTCGGCTGGGGAGATTCCGCCCTCGGGACCGACCACGAGCAGAATATCCCGGTCGTCAGTGGGTACGGCTACCTCGGTGAGACGGCCGGCCGCCGTCGGGTCAAGCAACAGCATCCGTGTGCTGGTGGCCAGCACGGCCAGCTGCCGGGTGCTCACGAGCGGAGCGACGTCGGGCAGCCAGGCCCGAATCGACTGCTTGCTGGCCTCGCGCACGATACTGCTCCAGCGTTCGTGGCCCTTGGCAATCTTGGGGCCCTCCCACTTGGAGATGGAACGGGCCGCCGTCCACGGGATGACACCGTCAACGCCGAGTTCAGTGGCGGCCTGAATGGCCAGCTCGTCACGATCACCCTTGGCCAGGGCCTGCACCAATCGGATGCGCGGCGTCGCGGCGGCCGTCTCTGTCGCGTCATCGACCCGCAGGGTCAACTCCGAGGACTCCGCAGAAAGCACCGTGCCGGCCAGGAGCAGCCCGGCTCCATTACCCAGGCGGAGCCGGTCCCCCGGCCGCACCCGGCTGACCGTCACCGCGTGGCGCGCTTCCGGGCCGTCAACGGTAACGACCTGCCCCGGGCGGCTGTCGACCGCCCGGAGTGATTCCTGCAGGTAAAAATGTGCCATGTTAGCCGAGGAACCGGTCACGCAGTTTGGCGAACAGTCCTTGCTGGTAGCGGCTCAGGGTGGGCTCGTCGACCGCATATCGGGCCGCGAACTGCTCGATCAAGTCGCGTTCCTTGTGGTCGAGCTTGCTCGGCGTGACCACGTGGATGCCGATCTTGAGGTCGCCACGGCCGCTGCCGCGCAGCTTGGTGATGCCGCGGTCCTTGATCGTGAGCACCTCGGAACTCTGCGCGCCGGGGCGGATATCCACCTCGATGTCGCCGTCGAGGGCCTGCACTGTGACACTCGTGCCGAGGATGGCGCTGGTCATGGGCACGTCAAGCGAGCACATCAAATCGTCGCCGTCGCGGCTGAACACGTCGTGGTGGCGCACCTTCATCTCGAGGTACAGGTCGCCGTTGGGGCCGGCGGCCGGGCCGGCTTCACCGCTGCCGGGCATCTGCAGGCGCAGGCCGGTGTCGACTCCGGCGGGGATGTCGACCGGAACCGTACGGCGGGCGCGCACGCGGCCCTGGCCGGAGCAGGTCAGGCACGGCGTGGCGATGATGGTGCCGTAGCCGCGGCAGGAACCGCACGGGCTCGACGTCATCACGTTACCCAGCAGGGACCGCACGGCGCGCTGGATGCTTCCGGTGCCGTGGCAGATGTCACAGGTGATCGGTGACGTCCCGGGGGTGCAGCAGGAACCCTGGCAGGTCTCACACACGATCGCGGTGTCGACCTCGAGGTCACGGTGTGTGCCGAAGATGACCTCATCGAGATCGAGTTCGACACGAATCAGGGCATCCTGGCCGCGTTCGCGGCGTGAGCGGGGGCCGCGACTGGTACCGCCGCCGCCACCGAAGAACGTCTCAAATATGTCACCGAAGTTGCCGAAGTTCTGTTCTGAGGCGCCGCCGTTCTGGCCGCCCTGATCGTACCGTTGACGCTGTTTCGCGTCGCTGAGCACGTCGTAGGCGTGCGTGACGCTCTTAAAACGTTCCGACGCTTCAGTGCCGGGGTTCACATCGGGGTGCAGCTCGCGGGCGAGGCGGCGGTACGCCTTCTTGATCTCGTCGGTGGTAGCGTCACGGCTCACGCCGAGGGATTCGTAGTGGTCAGCCAAAGGTGGCTCTCCTCGTTGTTCTGATGGTTGTTCGAAAATGGGGGGCGGTGCCGCGTGGGCGGCGAAAGAGTCAGGTCTCGCCGAGCAGGCGGGACAGATAGCGAGCGACCGCGCGCACGGCGGTCATATTGTTGGAATAGTCCATCCGGGTCGGGCCCAGCACGCCGAGGCGGGCCAGGTTGCCGTTGGCGGTATAGCCGCTGGTGAGCACGCTGGCTTCGGGCAAGCCGAACGCCGCATTCTCGCGCCCGATACTCACCGAGACGCCGTGCTGATCGGTCTCGATCTCACCGAACAGGCGCAGCAGCACCACCTGTTCTTCGATGGCTTCAAGCACCGGGTAGATACTGCCGGAAAAGTCGTCTTCGGTGCGCACAAGGTTTGCGGCTCCGGCCATGACGAGCTTTTCCTGTCGGTTGGACCCGATCTGATCGGCGAGGGTGCTCGTGATCAGGTCGACGATCGGCTGCAGTGCTGGCGCACCGGGCCAGACGCTCGCGGCCAGGGCCGCGCTCGCTTCGGCCATGCCCAGTCCCACAGCCGCGACGCTCAGACGCGCGCGCACCTCGCCGAGTGTCACCTCGTCGAGCGCCTGCGGGAGGTCGATCACCCGTTGTTCCACTCCACCCGAATCGGTGATCAGCACCGACAGAATGCGAGTCTCGGTCAACGGTACGAACTCGATGTGACGCACCTTGGCGCGAGACAGCGACGGATACTGTACGAGCGCCACCTGGTGGGTGAGCTGCGAGAGCAGTCGCACGCTGCGCACAAGAACCTCATCGAAGTCGGCGGATTGGCCGAGAAAGGTTTCAATCGCCTGACGCTGGGCCGGGGTGAGCGGGCTGAGGTCGGCGAGATGATCGACGAAAACGCGGTAGCCCTTGTCGGTGGGAATCCGTCCCGACGAGGTGTGCGGCGCCGCGATCAGTTCTTCTTCTTCAAGCAGGGCCATGTCGTTGCGAATCGTCGCGGCGGAGACGCCGAAGGAGTGCCGATCGACGATGGATTTAGAGCCGACGGGCTCACGAGAGGCAACGTAGTCCTGCACTATGACGCGCAACACATCGAGACCACGGTCAGAAACCATTGCGCCCGCCTTCCTGATTCTCGGTACTGCATGAGTAGATGGATGCCGCAACCTGGCACGCTGGTAGGCACGCTGGAACGCAGGTTTGCCGGCACGTCGTTGGCACTCGCATCCGTTGACTGCCAATCCTATCGCGGCCAGCTGGAAACTCCCATTGCCAGTATCGGCAAGCGAGCGTTTAATTGCCCTTATATACTCCCACCGCGTTCAGTGAAAGGGACGATCATGAGCGATCCACACGCACAACCTCCCAATGATCCGAATTACCCGCCGAATGTAGGCCACCCGGCGTACACCCAGCAGCCCGGCAGAGGCCAACCGAATGGGCAACCCGCCGGGAGCCCCTACGCCACCCCGGTCGTCGCCGCTCCCCTCTCCGAAGCCGATGATCGACTGTGGGCTTCGCTGGCGCACCTCGGCGGCATTCTGAGCTTTCTGCCGTCCCTGATCATTTGGCTGGTGTTGAAGGATCGCGCGCGCTTCACCAACGTCGAGGCGAAAGAGGCGTTGAACTTTCAGATCACCCTGCTGATCGGCTACGTCGCGATCGATGTTGTCTCGGTCTTTCTCGCCATCGTCACGTTCGGGATCGGCGGGCTGTTTTTCGGTCTGGCCGGCCTGGTGTGGGTCGCCGGGGTGATCTTTTCCATCATGGGTTTCCTCCAAGCCAAAGACGGGCAGAACTACCGGTATCCGTTCGCGTTGCGCCTGATCAAGTAAAAGGACATTCGCGGCTCATCTGCGCCGCGGGGCGATTAGTCTGGAGGTCACTGACACCATCGTGCCGGTGACCGGCCGTAAACAAGGAGGCCCCATGTCTGAGCAAAACCCGTACCAATCGACACCAGCCACTCCGATGAGCCCCGCCGACGAGAAATTGTGGGCGACCCTGATTCACGTCGGCGGCATCATCTTCAGCTTCTTGCCGGCGCTGATCGGATATCTCGTGCTGCGGGACCGCGGGCCGTTTATTCGCGCCCACACCGCGACGGCGCTGAACTTTCAGATCTCGCTCTATATCTACGTCGCCGTGCTGATCCCGATCACTGCTGTCACCCTCGGCTTCGGCGGGATCCTTTACGCACCGCTCGCCATTGTGGCGCTCGTGTTCATGATTTTGGCCGCGCTGGCCGCCAACCGCGGCCAGGGCTACAGCTACCCGCTCACCATCAAGTTCGTCAGCTGAAAGCTGGGCACCGCTGCTCGAGCATCATCGCTGGAGCCTTAGTCGCTCAGGCGCCGGACCACGGCGTCGGCCAGAAGCCGTCCGCGCAGGGTCAGTTCGATCGACCCGGCGAGGGCGGCTTTCGCATTGATGAGCTCGTCGGCGATGAGCCCGGCAACCTCGATGCGTCCGGCCGGCGACAGTGAGGCGACCGGAATACCGGTGCGAATGCGACTCTGCAGCAGGATGCGCTCGAGTTCGCGGGTCGCCGCGTCGAGCGTCTCGCGACCGGCCGCCGGGGAGAGGCCGCCGAGCATCCGCTCAGCATAGGCTGCCGGGTGTTTGACGTTCCACCAGCGCACCCCGCCGACATGGCTGTGCGCGCCCGGTCCGACGCCCCACCAATCCTGGCCGGTCCAGTAGGCGAGGTTGTGGCGGGAACGCTGCGCGTCGCCCGTGGCCCAGTTGCTGACTTCATACCAGTCATACCCGGCTGCGGCGAGGAGTTCGTCGGCCAGCTCGTAGAAGTCTGCCTGCTGGTCGTCGTCGGTCGGGGCGATCTCACCGCGGCGAATCTGTCGGGCGAGCTTGGTGCCGTCCTCGACGATCAGGGAGTACGCGCTCAGGTGGTCCGGGTGCAGGCTGAGGGCCTGTTCGAGGCTCGTGCGCCAGTCCGCGAGTGATTCCCCCGGCGTGCCGTAGATGAGGTCGAGGCTCACGTCGAGGCCGGCGGCGCGCGCCCACTCCACGACGAGCGGCACCCGTTCGGGATCGTGGGTGCGTTCCAGGGTCGCGAGCACGTGCGGCACCGCGGACTGCATTCCGAAAGAGACCCTGGTGAAGCCTGCCTCGGCGAGAGCTCCGAGATATGCGGCATCAACCGAGTCGGGGTTCGCCTCGGTTGTGACCTCCGCTCCGACCTGCAGCCCCCACTGGTCACGCACCGCGGCGAGCATCTTGGTCAGGTCGGTCACCGGCAGCAGCGTCGGCGTTCCTCCGCCGAAGAACACCGTCGACACCGCGCGTTCCGGCACTCCCGACGCGGTCAGGATACGTCCGGCCGCCGCCACCTCGAGTACGGCCTGACTGGCGTAGTCGCTCTGTTTGACGCCGCGCAGTTCGGTCGCGGTGTAGGTGTTGAAGTCGCAGTAACCGCAGCGCACCCGGCAGAACGGAACGTGCAGGTAGACACCGAAGTCGCGGCTCACGGCGTTAACAGCCGCCGAGGCGGGGAGAAGACCATCGTCGGGTGCGGGATCGCCGACGGGGTGTGGTCCGGCCATGGCGGTGCTCCAGTACGTTGAATTTGTAGCGGTTGATGACGCCGATTTAGGTGGCGCGGCTATCTGATGGCCTGCCTAGGTAATGGCGCCGACTGGATGCAGGGCCCGGAGGTACAGCCTCGTGAATTTGGCCTGCTGAAAGCGCAGCACCGGCCACACCAGGCGGTAGTACCAGTTGCTGGCCCGTGAGAACGAACGAATGCTCAGCCAGACCGAGTCATCATCGCGGTGCTCGACGATGAAGGATTCCTCGCCACTTTCCGGGTGGCCGGCCAGGGTGCCGTAGGCGAATCCGACGCGGGACGCCTCGTCAATGACGTACACCACCCGTACCGGCGCGGTCACGGTGAACAGCCAGACCTTCATTTTCAGCGTCGCTGTCATGCCGTTGGCGATATACGGGGTCCCGTCGTCGGCAAAAGTCGCTTCGTTGGCCGGCTGCCGCCCGACCGCTGGGGTGCCGTCCGGCTCAAAGGTGACCGGCGTGTACTGCACGCCGGTGCCGTTTTCGAGGTCGGTCACCTCCATACCGCTGCCGCGCTGGATTCCCCACGTCATGAGCAATTTGGTGGCCGCATCAAAGCGTTCCGCTGAGCTGCCGAGCTTGACGCTGCGTTCCATCGGGCGGTAGCCACGGGGCGGATAGCTCATCAGGTCGGGAGCGAGTGTGCCACCGATGGCGGCATAACTGACGGCTGCGTCGGTGAAGGTGGCCCTGCGCATCCGCGTTACTTCTTGTCTTTCGTCTCGATGTCCCCCGACAGCGCGGCAACGAAGGCCTCCTGGGGCACTTCGACCCGGCCGACCATCTTCATGCGCTTCTTGCCCTCTTTCTGCTTCTCGAGCAGTTTGCGCTTGCGCGAAATGTCACCGCCGTAGCATTTGGCGAGCACGTCTTTACGCATCGCCGATATGCTCTCGCGGGCGATGATGTGCGCACCGATCGCAGCCTGGATGGGCACCTCGAACTGCTGGCGCGGAATGAGCTTGCGCAGGCGTCCGGTCATGAGCGCGCCGTACGCATACGCCTTGTCGCGGTGCACGATGGCGCTGAAGGCGTCGACTTGTTCGCCCTGCAGCAGAATGTCGACCTTGACCAGGTCGGCTTCCTGCTCGCCAGAGGGCTCATAGTCGAGGGATGCATAGCCAGCGGTACGGCCCTTGAGCATGTCGAAGAAGTCGAACACGATTTCTCCGAGCGGCATTGAGTAGCGAATTTCGACGCGGTCTTCGCCCAGATATTCCATGCCGAGCAGGGTGCCGCGGCGGCTCTGGCAGAGTTCCATGATGACGCCGACGTAATCTTTCGGCGCGAGGATGGCCGCCTTGACCATGGGTTCGAGCACCCTGGCGATTTTGCCGGTCGGGTATTCGCTCGGGTTGGTCACGGTCACGGTGCGTTTGTCGTCGGTCGTGACTTCGTAGGGCACGCTCGGCGCGGTCGTGATCAGGTCGATGTTGAATTCGCGTTCGAGGCGTTCGGTGATGATCTCGAGGTGCAGCAGGCCGAGAAAGCCACAGCGAAAGCCGAAACCCAAAGCAACGGAGGTCTCGGGCTCGTAACCGAGACTGGCATCGGAGAGCTTGAGCTTGTCGAGAGCTTCGCGAAGCGCCGGGTAGTCGCTGCCGTCGATCGGGTACAGTCCGGAGAACACCATCGGCTGTGGTTCGTCGTAGCCGGGGAGGGCCTCGGACGCCGGACGAACGGCGGTCGTGATGGTGTCACCGACCTTGGACTGGCGCACGTCTTTCACGCCGGTGATCAGATAGCCGACCTCACCAACTTTCAGTCCCTTGCTCTCGATCGGTTCCGGGGAGATGACGCCGATCTCCAGGATCTCGTGGGTCGCCCGAGTCGACATCATCTGGATTTTCTCGCGCGCCTTGAGATGGCCGTCGATCATACGCACATAGGTGACGACGCCGCGGTAGCTGTCATAGACCGAGTCGAAGATCATGGCGCGCGCTGCGGCATCCGGGTCGCCCTGGGGCGGCGGAATCATTGTCGTGGCGAGGTCGAGCAGTTCCTCAACACCGGCGCCGGTCTTGCCGGAGACACGCAACACATCTTCGGGGCGCCCCCCGATGAGGCTCGCGAGTTCGCGGGCATATTTGTCGGGCTCCGCGGCCGGCAAGTCGATTTTGTTGAGCACCGGAATGATCGTGAGATCGTTTTCGAGGGCCAGGTAGAGGTTCGCGAGGGTCTGGGCTTCGATGCCCTGAGCCGCGTCGACCAGCAGGATGGCGCCCTCGCAAGCGGCAAGGCTGCGCGAGACCTCGTAGGTGAAGTCGACGTGACCGGGCGTGTCGATCATGTTCAACGCGTAGGTGGTGCCGTCCAACTCCCACGGCATGCGCACGGCCTGGCTCTTGATGGTGATGCCGCGTTCCCGCTCGATATCCATGCGGTCCAGGTATTGGGCACGCATGGAACGCTCGTCGACGACGCCGGTGATCTGCAGCATCCGGTCGGCGAGCGTCGACTTTCCATGGTCGATGTGGGCAATGATGCAGAAGTTGCGGATGAACTCGGGGGCTGTGGCGGCCGGTTCCAGCGCGTGAAGGGCTCTCGGTGACATAGTTCGTCTATTGTCCCATGCTCGGGCGGTTCGCCGGTCAACACCGACAATGCGAGGCCCCGAACCGTCTTGATCACGGGCTGTGCTGGCCGCCCAGATCACGAAACCTGTCCAGGTCGTCGAGGCTGTGCTGCAGCTGCGTGCGCGTGCCGGCATCCGTGGTCAGGACGATGGCCCTGGCGTAGGCGGAGCGGGCGCGCTCAAGCTGACCGGCCTGTGCCAGCAGGTAGGCCCGAGTCGCCCAGGCCGGCTGAAAGTCGTCGGCCCCTCGATCTGTTCGAGCGTGCGCAGGCCGGCCTCGGCACCATCCACGTCGCTGATGGCCACGCTGAGGTCAACGCGTGCTCCGAGGGTGGGCGCAAGCTGCACCAGCGCCTGATGCAGTGTCTTCAGGGCGACGCGGTCGGTGCGTTGGGATCTCGTCCGTTCGCTGTGCACCGATTGAATGGCCGCTTCCAACTGGAACCGTCCGATGGACTCGAGCCGGTGGGCGCGGCGGAGCAGGGCCTCGCCCTGGGCCAGCAGCGCGGTATCCCAGCGGGTGGGATCCTGGTGATCGAGGGGGGTCGGCTCCCCGGTCGCCGAGAAGCGGGCGGGTGCCCTGGCCAGGGAGAAGGAGAGCAGCGCAGCGAGCCCGAGCGCCTCGGCGTTCCGCGGCAGGAGCGCAGCGAGGGTCGTGGCGAGGTAGAGCGCTTCTCCGGTGAGCGAGTCGACCTCGCGGGAACTGGCCGTCTGCCGATGGAATTGGCACCATACACGGCTTCGAGCACAGCGGGGAGCCGGGCGGGAAGGTCAGCGCGGTGGGGAACCGAGAGCGGGATTCGAGCATCGCGGATACGCCGTTTGGCGCGGACCAGACGCTGCGCCAGGGTGGCGGGAGGCAGGTGGAACACGGTGGCGATGTGGGCGGTGTCGATGCCGAGCACGGTTTGCAGCATGAGCGGCGTACGGATGCCCGGATCGATCGCCGGGTCCGCGCAGACAGAAAGTAGTTCCAGACGCTTCTCGCCGATCCGGTCGACGTCGATGTCGTTCAGCCCGCCGGCGAACGCTTCGGTGTCGAGTTCGCTGTCGCCGAGGGGGATCTGGCGACGGACAGCAGCGGATTTCCACAGGTCGCGCAGGCGATTGCGTGCGACGGTCACCAGCCAGCCCTCCGGATTGTCGGGGATGCCCGCACGGGGCCACGTTGTCAGGGCTCGCTCGAACGCGTCGGCGAGGGCGTCCTCAGCTGCGGGTATGTCGCCCGTGGGCGCGGAGAGCACGGCGAGCAGGCGCCCGTAGGCGGCGCGGGCCACCTGCTCGGCCCGCGCCCGGGAGTCAGCTTTCGCGTCAGTGCTCAGACCTGCGTCGCTTCGCTGACCTGGCTGTGCCACGCGCCGTCGTGAAAGATGATCGCTGAGGGTCGAATCTCGACGGCGCCATACTGAGCGCCCGGGCATTTCTCGGCCCAGCTGATGGCCGCGTCAAGGTCGGGGACCTGGATGACGAACGTGCCGTTGAGGCGTTCCTTGGTGTCAGCGAACGGTCCGTCCTGCACTCGGAGCGCACCGTCCCGCACCGAGATGGTGGTCGCGACGGCGACCGGCTGCAGGATGTCGGCGGAGACGAGCACGCCCGCGGCGTCGAGTGACGTCGCGTAGGCGTCGAACGCCCGGCGGCCCCATTCCATGGCCTCGTCGCTGACCTCGGCGTCGCCGGCTTCCTGGCTCATGACGAGCAGTGAGTACTGCATGGTGGATTCCTTTCTGCCTGATTGATAGTGACACTGACAGGACGATCGAGACAGGTCGGAATCGACACCCATGCTCACAAACCTGGGAGTACTTTCGAACATGTTCTGGCAGCGCGAAGTCCCTGCGGCAAGTGAAATTCTCGGACGGCCACTGGCACCGCACAGCACAGCACCGCACGAACATGGCTACGACCCGATCATGGCCGCCGTAGCGCACCCAGCCGCCGCGCGCCAGCCGACGTCGGGAACGGCTGGCGCGTGCCCAGCCGGCGTTGGGAACGGCTGGCTAAGCTCACGGGCATGGAACTTCCCGCGGCCCGCGTGCCGGTTCTGCTCGTGCACGGCATCCGTGCCTCGGCCACAATGTGGCGTTTTCAAGAGCAGAAGCTGCGGGCGGCCGGGTATCCGGTGCTTGCGATCGACCTTCCCGGCCACGGACAGCGCATCGGCGAACCGTTCACGGTGTCGGCCGCCCTGGCCGCTATCGATGACGGCGTGGCCGCCCTCGGCGGACGAGTCCTGTTGGTGGGCCTCTCGCTCGGCGGCTACTACGCCGTGGCCTACGCCGCCGAGCATCCCGATCGGGTGGCTGGACTGGTCGCTGCAGGGTGCAGCGCCGTTCCCCGCGGAGTGTTGCTCGGGGGGTACCGATTGCTAGCCCGTGCTATCCATCGCCTGCCCGATCGCGGCATGTGGCTGCACGAGACGATGGCGCGTCGGCTGCTGCCCGCAGCCGGGGCTCGCGATGTCCTGGCCGGCGGCGCCGCGCTCGACGTGATGGACTCCGGCCTGGTGGCAACGTCGACGCTGACTCCGCTGGCCAGCCTGGCGGCCTACGCGGGACCGGTCTGGCTGGTCAACGGCGCGCTCGATCACTTTCGACTCAATGAGCGGCGTTTTCTTTCCGCGTGCCAGAACGGGCGGGTCGTTGTGGTGCCGGGGGCTACCCATCTTTCCAGCCTGGCCCAGCCGGAGCGCTTCACAGCGATTCTGCTGCGGATTGCGGAGCAGGTGAGCGGCCGGCCATCGACAGGAACAACCTCGCCGCTCTAACCGCCCGGCTACCACCTGTGCGCCGATCGGTTGCAGCGCTTCGCGTCGCACGGGTACAGCCCGGGAGTAGATTTTCAGGTTTCGACCGGTTTGCCGTGCTCGGGCCGGTTTTCGTCTGGCAGCTCGGTTAGCTCGGCCCGATCATTCGGCGGGCGGGCTCGTTCCGTCGTGCTCACTGCCGGGATCGGCGGCACCCGCGCGGCGCGACGCGTCGATAGACGCGTCGATAGACGCGTCGATAGACGCGTCGATAGACGCGTCGATAGACGCGTCGATGCCAGCGATGAGGCTCGTCGCGTCGATCGCCCCGGTCCAGCGCTGCCCGTCGATGAAGAACGTGGGAGTGCCCTGGGCGCCGGAAGCCTCGGCACTGGCGAGGTCATCGCGGATCCGCGCCGCCGTGGCTGGTGCGTCGATGGCCTCGTCGAAGAGCTGCTCGTCCAGGCCCAGCGCCCTAACGCGGTCCATCAGATCATCGTAGGAGAGGTGGTCCTGGTCGGCGAATAGAGCGTCATGCATCTCCCAGAATTTTCCCTGGGCGCCGGCAGCCTCGGCCGCCTGAGCGGCAAGGAGCGCTCGGGGGTGGGCGTCGACCAACGGCAGGTGGCGGAAGACATAGCGCAGCCGGGACCCGTAGTGGGCTCGCACTTCGTCGATCGACCCGGTCGCCCGGGCGCAGAACGGGCATTCGAAGTCGGCGAACTCCACGAGCGTGGCCTCCGGCTCCCCGAGTGCGTCGAGCTGGCCGTCGTGAACATGAACGTGGTCACGGTCGGGGTCGACCGGAGGGACCAGCGTGGTCGGCGCGGAGTTTGCGGCGGACCCGAAGCGGCGGCCCACCGCGAAGAGGGACCAACCCACGACTGCCGCGACCAGCGAGGCGGTCAGCACCCCGATGCGCGCCTGGTCGGCGAGCGCCTCGTCGTCGCGCAGGGCCAGGTCGACGATGAGCAGCGAGATGGTGAAACCGATCCCCGACAGCGCCGCACCCCCGGCGATCTGCCACCGGTCCAGCCCTGGCGCCAAGTCCCCCAAACGCAGCCGCACCGCGGCCACCGTGCCACCGAGGATCCCCAGGAGTTTGCCGCCGACCAGCCCCGCGACGACGCCCCAGGTGACCGGTGAGGTCGCGGCGCTGGCCAGCACGTCGGCATCCAACACGATACCGGCGTTGGCCAGGGCGAACAGCGGCACGATCACGAAGACGGACCACGGCTGGTACAGCAGTTGGAGACGGTCGGTGGGCGCGATCGAGGCATCGATGGACCAGCGGGCAGCGCGCGCGTAGCGAGGCCCGGGGTCCTGGCGGTAGGTCGTCACGGCACGGGCCGCAGCCGCGACCCCGAGGCGACGAGGAATGAAAGCCGGGGTCAGCAGCGCGATGGCCACGCCGGCGATGGTGGGGTGAACGCCCGAGGCCACGGTGGCTACCCACACCGCGGCGCCCAGGACGAAGTACAGCGGTCCGCGGCCTATCTTGAGCCGCGCCAGAGTTGCCATGACAGCGATGCCGCCAGCGGCCAGTAGCAGCGGCACCCACTCGAGGTGATCGGTGTAGAACAACGCGATCACAGTCAGCGCACCGATGTCGTCGGCGACGGCCAGGGTGAGCAGAAACAGGCGCAGCTGCTGCGAGCCCTTGGGTCCTACCAGGGCGAGAACCCCGAGCAGAAAGGCGGTGTCGGTGGAGATCACCACGCCCCACGCTGCGGCGGCCGCGCCCGAGGGGTTCAGGGCGAGGTATACCAGGGCCGGCACGGCCAGACCGGCGACCGCGGCCGCGATGGGTACCGCGGCACGGCGCGGGTCGGACAGATCGCCGACCACCAGTTCGCGTTTGACTTCCAGGCCGAGCACGAAGAAGAAGAACACCATCAGCCCGTCGTTGACCCAGTGTTTGAGGTCCAAGTCCAGACTGGCACCACCGAGGGTGATGTTCAGCGGGGTGCTCCAGAAATCCTCGTAGGTCGCTCCCCACGGCGAGTTTGCCCACACCAGTGCCGCCAGCGTCGCTCCCAACAACACCGCTGCCCCTGCCGATTCCTTCGCCATGAACCGGCGCACCCCGTCGACCAGTCGTCCGGTGAGCTGTCCAGAGGCTTTTGTCTGCGACGAAGAGACGTTCATTGGTCGATCCTTCGTGGTGGTCGAAAAGGTCAGCAGGATTGCCCCAATGCCGCAGTTTACTTCGGGGTCATGAACCCCGCCACGACCGTCGAGCTGCGAGTGTCGTCATTCGACATCCAACAGACGACCACAACTTGTCAGATGGTCCGTGTGCGGTTGCGGATCTATGTCACGGAGTGTCCCAAGCGGTCATGGCGGAACGAAATGACACTGACCGGGCAGAGATAGTCCCAGCCCAACGGCGCAGCCCCGTGCAGCGCGACTCAGCTTCCGGGATCCGCGGCCGCGCCCGGTTTCCGCGATCGTTGGCTCACGGGAGCGCGCATCCGCTCATGGAGACCGACCGGGTTTGGGGGTCGGGTCAATTGCTGGTAGCGTTAGTGGTTGGCTTGCGTGTTGGGGCCCACCCCGCACGATTTTCGCCGCAGCAGCGCCCTCTACCGCTGCGCGGCTGTCCGTACAAGAATCTAACGAAAGCGTAAAAACGTGGCAAATATCAAGTCGCAGATCAAGCGAATTGGCACCAACAAGAAGGCTCAGGAGCGCAACAAGGCCGTCAAGAGCGAGTTCAAGTCCGCGATTCGCGCGACTCGTACCGCAATTGCCGCTGGCGACAAGGACAAGGCCGTTGTCGGCCTCGCCTTTGCTTCCAAGAAGCTCGACAAGGCCGTCAGCAAGGGTGTAATCCACCAGAACCAGGCTGCGAACAAGAAGTCGGCCATCGCGAAGGCTGTTTCCGCCCTCGTCTAATCGACATTCGTTGCATCCGCTCCGGGTGTGATCGTATCGGCTCGTGAGAGCGGACACGATGCGCCCGCCGCACAGAAACCCCTGCCTCTTCGGTGGGGGTTTTTCTGTTTCTCCTTGACACACGGGAACCTGAGGGGCCAGGACAGCGACCCCAGTAGACTGGCGCCGTGAAGAGCACCCCACCGGTCAGTTTTTCTCCCGATGACGGGGGCCCGAACCCGCGCGCACACGCTCGCCTCCTCGCCGCGTTGCTCACTGTCGCAGCACTCGGCGTTGCAGCCTGGCTGGCGTTCAACACGAGTGACGGAGTCTCCGGCACCACCCGCACCCAGCTGCTGATGGCGCTGGCGGCCCTCGTATTCTCCCTCATTGGAATCACGTTCTACCTGAGGGCTGCTGCGTTTGGGGGGCGCCGCCGGGGCTTGCAAAGCGGTGAGCTCGAGGCCGACCGGTTTGTACGCA
>Ga0307486_1001286_pt1 | contig 19710 bp, 23 predicted proteins | sample CBIW02metaG_FD_203663 | JGI IMG/M metagenome (GOLD analysis project Ga0307486, IMG submission 203663) | Sea-ice brine microbial communities from Beaufort Sea near Barrow, Alaska, United States - CBIW 0.2 | ecosystem: Environmental > Aquatic > Marine > Coastal | place: USA: Alaska | collected...
GGTGCAGGGTTTTTACCCTTCCGCCTAAAATAGAAGGATAGGAAGTTAGGTCCTCTACAGGGATAACCTCTATTCCCAAATCTTTAATATATTTCTCTGTACCACCGGTAGAGTAGATAGTAATTCCAAGTTGATGCAGTTTTTTTGCGATGGGTGCAAGTCCATCTTTACTAAATACTGAAATCAGGGCAGATTTCGCCAATTTTAAATCGCTCATGGTGTTGAATTTATTCTGGTTGCAAAAGTAACCAAATCACCAAATAATTTGAAGATCTAAAGTTTTATTTCTCAAAAAAAAATGTAACGAATATTTCATCTCTGCGTCTTATCTTTAATATAAGCAAAACACCTGATTTTACTATGCTGATTTATTTAAGGGTCTTAAAGGAAAGTTTCAATTTTGCTATTAATGCATTGCGAAACAATAAACTGCGAACCTTTCTCTCGCTTTTGGGGGTGACCATTGGCATTTTTTCAATTATAGCTGTGCTTGCAGCGGTAGATTCCCTACAGCGTGAAATAAAAGGCAGCCTGAGTTCTTTGGACAACAGCACTATTATTTTAATGCGGTTTTCCTTTGGTCCCACCGAAATTCCCAGGTGGAAAAGGGAGCAATTCCCGGATGTGTCTTATGAGGAATATCAATACCTAAAACGAAATTTACCGAATACCGAAGCCATAAGTTTTATAATGAATGTGCCTCGGGAATCCATTAAATTCGAAGAGAAAACTACTGCCAATGTAGATATAGCTGCAGTTACCCAGGAATATCTTCAAATTGAGGATTTGCAAATAGCCCAGGGACGGTTTTTTAATGAATCTGAATCAACAAGTGGTTCTCCGATAATTGTTCTGGGGGATGAGATTGCTCAAAATCTTTTTGGAGACAGCGATCCCCTTGGGAAAGAAGTCCGGCTTTACGGCCGAAAATTTTCTGTTATCGGGGTTCTTGAAAAGGAAGGGGCCGGTTTATTTGGCAATTCAAAGGATGCAAGCGTATGGTTGCCGGTTAATGTGGTGCGAAGGGTTTATGGCGACAATAATAAGTCCACCTTCCCCCAAATAATATTGAGACCGGAGGACGGGGTAGATAATGCCGAATATATAGCGGTTTTAAAACAGAAATTGAGAAATTACCGCGCGTTGAAACCGGATGAAGTAGATAATTTTTTTGTGAACCAGTTGCAGGGATTTGCCGATTTAATAGATAATATCACGGGGAAAATGAATTTATTTGGACTTATAATCAGTGGATTTTCCCTTCTGGTAGGTGGTTTTGGAATTGCGAATATCATGTTTGTAAGCGTGAAAGAACGAACCAGCCTTATTGGAATACAAAAATCCCTGGGAGCTAAAAATAGATTTATATTATTTCAATTTTTGTTTGAAGCCGTAATTCTTGCAGTAATTGGAGGGTTGATAGGATTGGTTCTGGTGTGGGTTGTCTCTCTGGCCGCATCACAGTTTACGGGCGATTTTGAATTTATACTTTCTCCCTGGAACATGTTTATTGGCACTGCGGTTTCCGCGGTTATCGGGTTGATATCCGGGATAATCCCGGCAATTTCAGCTTCCAAACTGGACCCGGTCGAGGCGATACGAACCGGAATGTAAATGAGATATTAGTATTGAGATGTGAGTATTGAGATGTTAATGCCTAAATATCGTTGACTGGATTTGTCTCTTTTCTATTTTCTTGCTTCTTGTTTCCTTCTCACTTCCTACTTCGAACTTAAAATTCCCGCTACTTTCTCATTTACAAATTCCAAAAACCGTTCATCTTTAGTTGAAAATGGATTTGCTGTATTGGAATCTATATCAATTTGACCTACATTTTCACCATTTAAAAATAATGGGACCACAATTTCCGCTTTTACGTGTATGCTGCAGGCAATGTAATTGTCCTGAGCTTTAACATCTGCCACAACAAAATTTTGATTTGAAACGGCTACCTGTCCGCAAATCCCTTTTCCAAAGGGAATAATGATATGATCTGTTGGTTCTCCAGCAAACGGCCCTAATTTCAATTCGTTTTTATCTCCATTTTTAAAATAAAAGCCTACCCAGTTATAATAGGGGATATTTTCCTTTAACAGCTCGCATATCTGGGTTAACCTGTTATCTACCGATAACTCCCCGCTGTTTAAAATAGATTCTACCTGAGGTTTTAATGATTGAAATGGCATAGCTTAATTTTTTTGTAAAAGTATTTAAAAATATTAGGATGCGGGCCTTGTAATTTTATATAGATTTGTTAAAACCGGATTTCCTTTGCACCAATTATTTAAAAAATACAAATCGGTACTTCGATTTATCCTCATTTTTTTGGGAAGCTATTTCATGTTTTCTATTTTATATAATGGATATCTGGAATTTTTTCAATCCCAAAAATATTACCCCGATTTTTTTACTCACCTGGTAGCGGTACAAAGTGAAACAATTATAAATAGCCTGGGATATACCGCTAAAATCCTTCCGCACCAGCAGGAACTGTCCATGAAATTGTTTATCAATAACGTTTTTCTTGCGCGGGTAGTAGAAGGCTGCAATGCAATAAGCATCATTATTCTTTTCATATCTTTTGTGCTCTCATTTTTCGCGAAAATTAAACCCACTTTTTTGTTTATTCTTGTCGGGACAGTGATAATTTATGTGATGAATGTCCTTCGAATTGCCGTATTGGCTATAGGGATCTATAAATATCCACAACATTCAGAATTTTTGCACAGCATTATATTCCCGCTTATTATTTATGGGACAGTATTTCTTTTATGGATAATTTGGGTGAGAATCTTTTCAAAAATTTCAACTTTATGAAAGCGATTTACAGAATAATAGGGATCGGATTTTTGGTGGCGCTATTGGCACTAATCCGGTTTTATGAAAAAAGCCTTTTTTATGATCCTTTAATCGATTTTTACCGGGCAGAATATCTTCACGGAGTTATTCCTCAATTTGAAACCGGAAAATTTTTGCTTCACGTATTTTTTCGATTTTGGATGAATTCGGCACTTTCCCTGTCAATTTTATATGTGGCCTTTTTTGATAAAAACATACTTAAATTCTCGTTCTTTTTATATGTAATCCTATTCATTGCAAGCTTTTCCGTATTTGCGTTTTTAATATTCAATATTGAGGAACAACATTTTATGGCTTTATTTTACGTACGAAGGTTTTTGATCCATCCGTTATTTGTCATCATATTATTGCCGGCGTTTTACTATTACCGGCTTAAAATTCGAAATAACAATAAATTTGATAGTTTATCCCCGAAAAGCTAAAGCCGCCTAAAACCATAATAGTTATTTTTGCTGTGTTAATTTATCTAAATCAATAGGTTTTTAGATAAATTTGAGTTATCGAAAAAATATTGTATATCTTTACAAACGATGAAAAAGGGATTTCAAAAATCGGTTTCCACTGTTCTGGCACTTTTAGTGCTGGTTTCAACTTTTTCGTTTACCGTAGATAAACATTTTTGCGGAAGCTTTTTAATAGATCAGGCTATTTTCTCCAAAGCATTATCTTGTGGTATGGATATGCATTCTCATTCGGAGACTGATTTGATGAATCAGGATAATTGTTGTAGAAATCAAAATATCTTAGTAAAAGGTCAGGATGAACTTAAAATATCCTTTGAAGCTCTGGATCTGGATCAACAATTATTTTTAACTGCATTCACCTATTCCTATAGTAATTTATTTGGAGGTTCGCCACAGCAGGTAACCCCTTATAAAAATTATACTCCGCCTCTTATCGTCAAGGACATCCCCGTTCTTAACGACACTTTCCTTATTTGATTATTTAATGATTTTTTTGACCGCCGAAGCATTTAGCTCCCGGCGTTAAAGCATTGTTGTGGTTTTTTTGAAAATCATTTGCACATGCCCCTTCAGGATTATATCATTAAATAATCAAAAGAATGTTTGACAAACTCATAAAATATTTTCTGTACAACCGTTTGGTTACCGTACTTCTGCTCGCATCTTTCATAGGTTGGGGGTTGGTAACATCTCCTTTTGGCTGGGATACCGGCTTTCTTCCCAAAGATCCGGTGCCCGTGGATGCCATTCCGGATATAGGTGAAAATCAACAAATTGTATTTACCGATTGGTCCGGTCGGTCTCCTCAGGATATTGAAGACCAGATCACCTATCCCTTAACGACTTCCTTACTTGGAATTCCCGGGGTAAGTTCCATAAGAAGCACCTCCATGTTCGGGTTTTCCATTATCTACATCATTTTTGAAGAGGATGTAGAATTCTATTGGTCCCGAACCCGGGTTTTGGAAAAATTGAATTCGCTTCCCGCTAATATTTTACCTAAGGGAGTATCGCCAACAATGGGCCCGGATGCAACCGGATTGGGACAGGTGTTTTGGTATACCCTGGAAGGACGTGATCCGGAAGGGAACGTTACCGGTGGCTGGGATTTACACGAATTGCGTACCATACAGGATTTTTATGTAAAACTTGGTTTGAGCGGTACCACAGGCGTTTCCGAAGTTGCCTCTGTGGGTGGATACGTTCAGGAATATCAGATAGATGTAAACCCAGATGCACTAAAAGCTTTTAATGTTGGGATTGACCAGGTGATGATGGCGGTGAAAAATTCCAACCGGGATATAGGCGCAAAAACCCTGGAAATAAACAAAGTGGAATATCTGGTTCGCGGACTTGGCTATATAGGGTCTGTCGAGGATATTGAAAATTCCGTTGTTACTGTAAAGGACAATAAGCCAATCCTGATCAAGGATTTGGGCGTGGTGCATTTAGGGCCTGCGGAACGACGTGGAATTTTAGACAAAGGAGGAGCTGAGGTTGTAGGCGGCGTGGTTGTGGCCCGTTACGGTTCCAACCCATTGCAAGCTATTGAAAATACCAAGGAAAGGATTGCGGAGATTTCTGCCGGGATGCCTCAAAAAACCCTGGCCGATGGCACCCTTAGCAAACTCACTATCGTTCCTTTTTACGACAGGACACAGCTCATTCACGAAACCATTGGCACCCTGGAAAATGCTCTTTCCCATGAGATTCTCATAAGTATTATTGTGATCCTAGTGTTGGTACTTAATTTAAGGGCTTCCCTTTTAATTTCCAGTTTGTTGCCGGTGGGGGTGCTAATGACCTTTATCGCGATGCGATATTTTGGGGTAGATGCCAACGTAGTGGCACTCTCCGGAATCGCTATTGCTATTGGGGTGATGGTAGATGTGGGGATCATTTTTGTGGAAAACACGATAAGGCATCTGGAAATGCCTGAAAATGAGGATGCCAAAGGAGACCGGCTTTTAGCCATTGTACACCAGGCTACTATGGAGGTTTTTCCGGCGGTGACCACGGCACTATTAACTACCGTTGTGAGTTTTCTGCCCGTGTTTTTTATGGAAAATGCCGAAGGGAAATTGTTCAGACCCTTGGCTTTTACCAAAACCTTCGCGCTTGTAGCTTCATTCTTAATTGGAATTCTGATCCTACCTATGCTGTCTTACTTTGCATTTAATATCAAGATCCAAAAAGCAAGGATGGTGCGGATATGGAACATGATCCTGATAGTTGCAGGCTTGTTATTGGCAATTTACTTCAGCTTTTGGCTGCCTCTTGCATTGGTTGTTATTGGGGCTTTAAGATTGGCGGAAGACAGGAATCCACAGTTTTTAGGAAAGTATTCCACTCAAATTACCTTGTTTATTATAGTCGCTGTAACCTTGTTTTTCCTAACAGAGGAATGGTTGCCACTTGGACATCAAAATTCGGTGTTTTCAAACTATATTTTCGTGATCGTATTATTGGCGGGTATTTTGGCAATTTTAATGGGCATGGTCAAATTTTACAAACCTATTTTAAGTTGGTGCCTGGTCAATAAAGGGAAATTCCTGTTGCTGCCGTTAATAACCATTTTCTTCGGAATTATGGTTTGGCTGGGTTTCCCAAAAATCTTTGGTTTTGCCGCCAACGGATTTGATAAAGTGGGCTGGGATGTAAGAACCACATCAGTTTGGACAGGAATGGCCGATACTTTTCCCGGAGTTGGGAAAGAATTTATGCCCGCTTTAAATGAAGGAAGCTTTTTGCTGATGCCTACTTCTATGCCCCATGCGGGAATTGAAGCATCCAAGGAAACTTTGCAAAAGCTGGATATTGCAATTACAAATATTCCGGAAATAGACGTGGCCGTAGGAAAATTGGGCAGAATTGAAAGTGCCCTGGATCCCGCTCCTATTTCTATGTATGAAAATATAATTAATTACAAACCCAAATACATCCTTTCTGATGATGGAGAACCACTGGCATTTAAAGTGGATGATAAAGAACGTTTTATACTGAAATCCGGCGATACTTTAAGCAATGAGGACGCTATTAACCAAAGAGTTTCCCAGGAAAATCTGATTGAAGATGAAGACGGCGATTATTACAGAAACTGGCGGGAACACATCAAAAATCCGGATGATATTTGGGATGAAATTGTAAATGCCACCAGTATCCCGGGAGTTACTTCAGCACCTAAACTTCAGCCTATTGAAACCCGTTTGGTCATGTTGCAAACAGGGATGCGGGCGCCAATGGGTATAAAAGTCTTTGGCCCTGACCTTTTGACCATTCAGGAATTCGGATTGAAGTTGGAAGGACTTTTAAAAGAAGTGCCTTCCGTGAAAGCCGAAGCAGTTTTTGCCGATCGTACCGTGGGAAAACCATATCTGGAAATAGAAATTGACAGAAATGCCATTGCGCGGTATGGTTTAACGATAGAAGATGTGCAACAAACCATGGAAACTGCCATTGGCGGGATGGAAATTACCACTACGGTTGAAGGAAGGAAACGTTTCCCCGTGCGGGTGCGCTATCCGCAGGAGTTGCGGGATGATCCGGAAAGCATTAAAAAAATACTCGTGCCTACCAAAAGCGGGGCTCAAATTCCGCTGGGAGAATTGACAAAATTGAATTACGTCCGCGGCCCTCAAATGATAAAAAGTGAAGATACTTTTTTGGTGGGTTATGTGCTGTTTGACAAACGCGATGGTAATGCTGAAGTTAATGTAGTGAACGATGCACAAAAATACCTTCAGGATAAAATTGATGCCGGAGAATTAATAGTCCCGGCAGGGGTGAGTTATAAGTTTTCGGGAAATTATGAAAACCAGGTGCGGGCGGTAAAAAGACTTGCTATTGTGATCCCAATCAGTTTGGTTTTAATATTCCTGTTGTTGTACTTCCAGTTTAAAACCATCATCGCTTCCGCCATCCACTTTTCTGGAGTATTTGTGGCTTTTTCGGGTGGATTTATTATGATTTGGTTATACGGGCAACCCTGGTTTATGGATTTCGCGATTTCCGGAGAGAATATGCGGGATCTGTTTCAAATACATACCATCAATTTGAGTGTGGCGGTTTGGGTCGGTTTTATTGCCCTTTTTGGAATTGCGACCGATGACGGGGTTCTAATGGGAACTTACATTCACCAGGTTTTTGAAAGAAGAAATCCACAAAACGTTCCCGATGTGCGGGATGCGGTGATGGAAGCCGGATCAAAAAGAGTACGACCGGCTATGATGACTGCGGCCGTGGCTATTATTGCGCTTTTGCCGGTATTGTCCTCCACGGGAAAAGGAGCAGATATTATGGTGCCTATGGCAATCCCTATTTTTGGGGGAATGGTCATTCAGATCATGACCATTTTTGTGGTGCCGGTGTTGCAAGCCATTTGGAGGGAATCTGAAGTAAAGAAATCTTCGGAAACTAAAGTATTACCTAGTGATAACGAAAAGTAGAAGAATGAAAAATCGTAAAATATACATAAGGATTTTGATGGTCATTTTTATTTTTGGAATGAGCAGTGCACGATCTTTCTCGCAAACACTGGACGATTATTTGCAAACAGCTGCAGAAAATAATCCGAAGCTGAAATCCTCCTATGCGCAGTTTGAAGCAGCAATGCAACGGGCACCTCAGGTATCCAGTTTGCCAGATCCCACTTTAACTATGAGTACATTTGGACGGATGATAGAAACACGTGTGGGAGCCCAGGAAGCCAGGTTTTCGCTCACGCAAATGTTTCCCTGGTTTGGAACCCTTCAGGCGAAGGAAGATGCTTCGGTTTTAATGGCGGAAGCTAAATTTCAGAATTATCTGGACCTGCGGAACCAATTGTTCTTCGAAATAAAATCGGTTTATGCCGAATTGTATGCGGTTGAAGGAACAATTCAGCTTAAAAAGGAAAACCTGACCATCCTTGATTCCTACCATGAATTGTCCCTGAGCCGATTCAAAAGTGGAAATGCGCCGATGGTAAATGTCATCAAGGTTGATATAAAGAGGGAAGCGGCAATTACGGAAATTGAATTGCTTGAGAAGATTAGAAAACCTCTGGAAACCAGGTTTAATTTAATGCTGAACCGGGAGCCGGAAATAGCCGTTCAAATTCAGGATACATTAATATTTAAGAATGACGAAATTTTAGTGGATCCTAAAGAATTATTTGAAAACCATCCCAGTATTACGGGGTTGGAAAAGCAAAAAGAATCTTATGAAATGCAGCAAATTGTGGCTCAAAAAGAAGGATTGCCGATGCTTGGATTGGGAATTGATTATTCCATAATTTCAAAACGCACCGATGCCTTTCCGGAAATGAACGGACAAGATGCCATTATGCCGATGCTCACGGTTACTCTACCAATTTTCAGAAAAAAATATAGAGCGGCAAAAAAAGAAGCGGAGTTTATGGCAAGCAGCATGGAACAGGAACAGGAAGCTCAAAAAAACGAATTGCAAAGCGCTTATGAATTGACGCTTTACGATCTTAAAAAAGCCGAACAGCTAATCGCTTTATATCAAAAGCAACTGGTTAGTTCGGGGCAGGCAAGCAAATTGCTTATTTCCGGATTCAGTAATTCCATCATAGATTTTGAAGATGTTTTACAGATGAACCAGGATATATTAATGCTGCAAACTCAAAAAGTAGAAGCCATAAAAGACGGCTTTACCGCAAAAGCAAAATTGGATTATTTAATTTCTAAATAAGGGAAATAATGAAAGCAAAAAATAAAAAATTACTTAAAATGGCCGGGATCCTGGTAATTGGATTCCTATTGGGATGGTTGCTCTTTGGAGGAGCTGAAAAAAAAGAAGATAAGCTTGGGGAAAATCACGATCATACCGATGCTGCCGTTGAGGAAATATGGACATGTTCCATGCACCCGCAAATTAGGATGAATGAACCGGGTAGTTGTCCTATATGTGGTATGACTTTAATTCCACTAGATACGGAAGGAGCCGCCGCTGACCCTAACGCTTACCAAATGAGTGAAAACGCCATGAAATTGGCCAATATTTCTACTGTGGTGGTTGGAAAAAGCGATGCCAATAAAGAGATACGGCTGAATGGAAAAGTGCAGGTAGATGAGCGCCATGCCTATTCACAATCTACCCATATTCCGGGAAGGATCGAGAAAATAACCGTCAATTTTACAGGAGAAAAAGTAAGTCGGGGACAAACCCTGGCAACCGTTTACTCTCCGGAATTGGTCACCGCACAGGAAGAACTTTTACAGGCAGCGAGCATCAAAGAAAGTCAGCCGGAATTGTTTGAGGCTGCCCAGGAAAAACTGCGCAACTGGAAAATAGGCCAGTCGCAAATCGACCAGATCCTCTCGAATGGAAAAGCGATCCAACGGTTTTCCATACGTGCCGATGTAAACGGAGTGGTAACAAAGAAAATGGTGGAACTAGGGGATTATGTAGAACGTGGGATGCCCATTTATGAGATTTCAGATCTTTCCAAAGTTTGGGTGCTCTTCGATTTATATGAAAGTGAACTCGCCTGGGTCAAAGAAGGCAGTGAAATTGAATATACCGTCAATTCGTTGCCGGGAGAAACCTTCACGGGAAAAATCAGTTTTATAGATCCGCTGATTAATTCCCAAACCCGGGTAGCTTCCGCTCGCGTCGAGGTAAATAATAAAGACGGTCGGTTAAAACCCGAAACCTTTGCATCCGGGATCGTAAAAAATAAAATCGGAAAAGTAGATTCCAAAGAAATCGTTATTCCGAAATCGGCGGTATTGTGGACCGGGAAACGCTCGGTGGTTTATATGAAGGAAGGTTCGGGTTTCAAAATGCGCCAAATTACTTTAGGGCCTGCCCTTGGGGATGCGTATATCGTAAAAGACGGATTGGAGATTGGGGAAGAAATTGTGTCTAACGGAACCTTTACCATTGATGCTGCTGTTCAATTGGCTGGGAAGCCCAGTATGATGAGTCCAGAAGGAAATGGCGGAGGCAACTCAATGCCCGGAATGGATATGGGTGGTGACAAAAAGAAAAGCAATCCCAAAACGAAAATGAGCGCTGAAGAAATGAAAAACATGGACAATTCCAAAAAAGTAAATGACACTGATCACACAAAAATGGAAAAAAGAATTGTTGTTTCATCAGCCTTTAAAAATCAATTTAAAAAGGTGTTTGAGCAATACATACTTTTAAAAGATGCCTTTGCTAAAGATGATAACAATTCGGCTCAAAAAACAGCTAAAGAACTGGTGAATGCAATGGCAAAGATGGATATGAAACTGTTGACGGATAATGATGCCCATAATCATTGGATGTTAATTAGCAAAGAGATTAATGCCTCAGCAACTTCCATATCTAAAACGTCAGATATCGGGATTCAAAGAAATCATTTTAAACATTTATCGGCACATTTAATAAAAGGGGTAAAATTATTTGGGGTTGACCAAAAAGTATATGAAGAATTTTGCCCAATGGCCGATGATAGTAAAGGGGCATTTTGGTTGAGCCTTTCAAAAGAAATTAAAAATCCCTATTTCGGTAAAGCCATGATCGATTGTGGGGAAATTAAATCTACCATAGAATAAATGGCAGTAAAATTTAATAATGTATTAATAAACCTTAAAATTTATAATTATGAAAAATTCATTTAAGCTTGAAGTATTGAAAACAAACGAAACTCTCACGGCAAAAGAACAAAATGACTTTCGTTTAAAATTAAAACCTTTTTTGAACATAGATGGAGTTTCTAGTCTCTGCCTTGAGGAGGAGAATCTATACATAGAATATGACCCAAAATCTTTTAATTTGGATTCATTTAAAGATATTTTAAAAGATGCTGGATTTCCATTGAAATACGAGAACAGTAAACTAGCGGATATCTCAGTAGTGTGATGCCAGGATGCAGAAAAATTAAATCCACTATGGAATAAATAGCAGTAAAAACTAAAGATCAGGCGGGTTTTATTATGTTTCAAATTCCTGATTTACTTTAAATCAAATTTCAAACCTTAAAAACGATTTTAAAATGAAAAAATTCAAAATAACAATGGGAATGGTTGCAATAGGATTAACCCTCCTGACAGTAACATCTTGTAAAGACACTAAAAAAAGTGATGAACACATGGAAATGGACCAGAATGAAATGAATCACGATGGGAATGAGAACATGGAAATGGATCAAAACGGAATGCAAAACGATGAAATGATGAATCGGGATCAAAAAACTTCAAAAGCCACAGCAGTCCTGAATAGTTATTTGGAATTAAAAAATGCGTTGGTTGCAGACAATACGGAGGTAGCCGCAACTACCGGCAAAACCTTGTTTGATGCACTTGCTAAATTTGACCAATCCTCTATTGCCGAGGCACAAAAACAGGAGGTAATAGATATTATTGAGGATGCCAGGGAGCACGCCGAACATATTTCAGAAAACAGTGGCAAAATGGATCACCAAAGGGAGCACTTTGAGATACTGAGCAATGATATTAAAGATTTGATAGCTATTACTGGTACAGACAGGGTGCTTTATAAAACCTTTTGCCCTATGTACAATGAGGGTAAAGGTGGAATATGGCTAAGTGAAACCAAGGAAATCAAAAACCCTTATTTCGGCAGTAAAATGATGAAATGTGGTGAAATCCAGGAAGAAATTAAATAATTAATGAAAGTTTTAAAAATCATTGCAATTATCCTGTTGTTGGCATTTGTGGGAATTCAATTTATTCCCACAACCCGCAACCACATTGATATTGTGCCTTCTACAGATTTAATGGAGGTTTACGATGTTCCTGAAAAAGTGGACATGATCTTTAAAACATCCTGTTATGATTGCCATAGCAACAATACCGCTTATCCGTGGTACGACAAGATCCAGCCCGTAAGTTGGATCATGCAAGGCCATATAAAAGAGGGGAAATCTGAATTGAATTTTAATGAATTTGGTTCCTATTCTGAAAGAAGGCAGAAAAGCAAGTTTAAGTCAATCCTGAGTCAGGTAAAAGATGGTGAAATGCCCCTTGCCTCTTATACCTTGATGCACAGGGAAGCAAAACTTTCGGAAAATGAGAAAAAGGTATTGGAAGATTGGATAAAGAAAATGTTAGAGAGTTTATAAATAATTTTAAAAACAACAAAAATGAAAACAAAAATTTTAATCGCAATTTTAACTGTAGTTGTTTTTTCAATTTCAACAATGAAAGCACAAGAAAAACCAATGAACATGGAACAGGATACCTTGAAAATGGATCATTCTAAGATGGAAATGAAACAGGATACCATGAAAATGGATCATTCTACAATGGAAATGGAACAGGATACCATGAAAATGGATCATTCTAAAATGGAAATGAAAGATGGTTCAACAGAAATGAACCATTCTAAAATGACAAAAGCTTTTGTTTGTCCAATGCATCCTGAAGTTACCAGTGACAAACCAGGAGAATGCCCTAAATGTGGAATGGAGATGGTTGAGAAAAAAATGGATATGAAGAATAAGGATATTCCTGAAAAACAAAAACATTAGTATTTAAAGTCCTGATCTTTCGGAAAATGAGAAAAAGGGCTTTGGAAGATTGGATAAATAAAATGTTAGAGAGTTTATAAATAATTTTAAAAACAACAAAAATGAAAACAATAAAAATGAGTGTAGCAGCAATGCTATTAATGGCAGTAAATCTTGGTTTTAGTCAGGAAACAGCGAAAATGGACCAGGACCACAGTAAAATGGATATGAGTGCGATGAATATGGATGAGATGCAAATGGCACCGGAATTTAATGATGATAATCTTGCAAAGGCCTATGCACATTATGAGCATATTAAAATCGCTTTGGTTGGTGCCAATAGCAAGGATGTTAAAATGGGAGCAACAATGCTTTCCAATTCCCTTAAGAAAGTGGTAGGTTCTGAAGCGGCAAGTATGGCTGTGAAAGACATTGAAAGTGCCACAGATTTAAAGTCACAACGTATTGCTTTTTCAGCATTGAGTGATGAAATGGCTATTTTGGTAGAGGGAAATTTAAAATCAGGTATGATCTATAAAGATTTTTGCCCGATGGCATTAGGCGGAGGAGCATATTGGTTATCCTCAGAAAAAGAGATCCAAAATCCATATTTCGGAGATAAAATGTTGAAATGTGGAAGTGTAAAAGAGATCATTAATTAGTTGAAGTCCTGCAGGAAGTGGGTTGGGTAACCCCAAAACTTATTCAACCCATCCGGCAGACATAAAAAAATGATAAAAAATGAAAAAATCACTTAATATAATTTGGATAGCCCTGGTAAGCATGGCGTTTGTTTCCTGCAATAATTCCGATGGGAAAAAGGATGTGGTTCAGGAAGTAGTTCAACAGGAAACTGTCAAGACTGAAAAGCTGGGAGTAAACTACCAGGTTGGCGATCATGTTCCAAATGAGTTGGTATGTATGGTCAACAATGCCTATATGGGTAAACTGCAAATGCCGGTTCCCGTAAATGGTAAAACCTATTACGGTTGCTGCGAGATGTGTGTTGGTAAACTAAATCAGGAAGAAAGTTCCAGAATGGGTACCGATCCTTTCAGTGGAAAACAAGTAGATAAATCGGAAGCGTATATTGTATTGTCCGGGGAAGATGGACGGGTTAATTATTTTGAATCGGAGTCAAATTATAAGGCTTCTAAGGAAATGTTACATTGAACAGTATTGAAAATATCGGTTCCTAAAAAAAAAACAGGGAATTTCATAGGAACCGGAAAATCAGCGAATCATGACACAGGAATTTTACATAAAAAACATGGTTTGTGACCGCTGTGTAAAAGTACTTCGCAATGAGCTGGAAGCTGAAGGTTTATGTGTTCAGGAAGTAGAATTAGGCAGGGTAATTATCGGCATAAAAAATCGGAAACAGGATATTATTTCCCTGCTAAAAGTATTGCAATCCAATGGGTTTATACTCATCAGCAGTGAGAATCAAAAATTGGTGGAGGCGGTAAAAATAGAATGGATTAGTTTATTGAGGAATCTTCCCCTTGAGCAAGAAGGAAAGTTATCGGAGTTTTTAGCACAAAGGTTTCAGACTGATTATTCAAAAATCAGTAAGATCTTTTCCTCAACCGAAAAAGTAACGGTGGAGAAGTATTTTATTAAGTTAAAAATCGAGAAAGTAAAAGAACTTATTCAGGACGGGCAATATAATTTCACCGAGATTGGTCAGTTGCTCAATTATAGCAATGTGAATTATTTATCCCGACAATTCAAGGTTGAAACCGGCATCAGTTTATCTGAATATAAATCCCTGAAAAATTTCAAAAGAAAATCCTTAGACCAGATAGTATAGATAATTTTCAAAATTATTACAATACTTGATCAATACCGGATTATCCTTATTAAAATGGGATTGTGTGAATAATATTCGTTGGATATTCATATTCTTAATGCTACTGAGAATATTTTATGGGATAGTAAATTTTTGTAAATTACAGATAATTAAAAAGTAATTATTTGTAATAATAGATTAGGATATGATAAAATTTATTAACTCTTTAAAGTTTAAATTAACCATCTTCCAAAAGTTATTAATTGGAATAATTGCTCTTCTAATACTTAATGCTATTATAGCTTATGTTGGAATTGTTAGTGTTAACAAACTTGAGAACACTTCTAAAATTATATTGAAGGAGTCTAATAAATACAACAATCTTCAGAATTTAAAATTAAATTTCACAGAACTTTTGATGCCCGCAAACGATTATCTTATCCATGGCAATAATGTGGAAATCTCAAATTTCAAAAAGTTGGATTCCATTACCAGGCAACAATTAGAGAAATCTAAAGCGTTTGAAAACGATCATTTTAACGAACACTTTTTAGGAGAAATAGAAGACATTTTTCATGAAGTTGAAAGATTGAGTAACAATATATTTGAGTTAAAGAATCCTGTTGGAAACACTCAAGGAGCTCTTATGATGGAGGTTATGGACGGTGTTATTATAGATGCAGGGAAAAAAATAGACATATTATTATCCTCCTCATCATCATTGATGAATAATCAGATTACTAGCAATCAAGTAACAAATTCAGAAGCTTCTAAAATAATTATAATAGTAGTGGTGCTTATAATGATTTCTTTGTTAGTTGGTGGATTTTATTATGTTAAAGAAATTACGAAGCCATTGGAAAATTTGGCGTCAATCGTAAAAAAAGTGACTTTAGGAAATTTGGAATCAAAAGCAAACGTATTCACGCGCACACATGATGAGATTGATGATTTTTCTGTTTTATTTAATAACATGATTGGTGTTTTGTCAGAAAGAACGGTTCCCAGAAATTACCTTAATAGTATTATTCAAAAAATTAATGAGTCTTTAATAATTACAACTATTGAAGGCAATATTTTGATAGTTAATAAGGCTACTTTAGATTTATTAGAATATAGCGAAGAAGAACTTATTGGAGAATCTATTGAAAAGATACTACTTGGTGATCATAAAAATGTTCGCACAACATTGGAAGAAGAGACTGCTCAAAATATTTTTAATACATATTATTCTAAATCTAGTGTAGCTATACCTGTATCTTTTTCTAAATCGTTTATTTATGATAAAAACAATAATAAAACTGGCGTTTTGTATTTAGCTTATAATCAAACAGAAAATTTTGATAATAAACATAAGTCAATTGATGAAAATTCCGAGAATAATAGAAAAATTAATATTAAGGAAGAAATTCCATTAACCAATAGAGAGTTAGAAATAATTAAACTAATAGTTAAAGATTACAGTAGCCAGGAAATTGCCGACAAACTATTTATTAGCATAAGAACCGTTGAAACCCATAGGAAAAATATAATGGGAAAACTTCATGCAAAAAGTATTATCGGTTTAGTTCATTATGCAATTCAAAACAATTTAATTTAATCAATCGCTTTTCTTCTTTTCATTCTAACCATTCCATATTCATACTAAAATATATTAAACTTAACCTATTGTGTCTCAATTATATAAGATTGATTTATACCATAAGGGTTACTAGGTATATTTTAGAATCAGCAATATATGGGGGTATTTAGGTATAACTTTAGTTTGAACAAAGCATAACTTTAACAAAAATCACAAACTATATGTTAATTATGAAATCAATAAACAAATTTTTAATTGCTCTGACCTTTTTTTTGGGGCTGGTAACTGCGAATGCTCAAAGCAAATGGGTTGCGCCAAGCACTGCCAAAACAATTGAAAATCCCTTAAAATGCAGCCCAGATGACATTAATGAAGGAAAGAAAATCTTCACACAAATGTGTGTTATTTGTCATGGTGCGAAAGGTAAAGGAGATGGAGTGGCTGCCGCTGCCCTAAACCCAAAACCCGCCAATTACACCTCAAAAACAGTTCAAGACCAAACTGATGGAGAGTTGTTTTGGAAAATAACAAATGGGAATGCCCCAACTGCAGCAATGGCGGCATATAAAGACATTTTAACGGAAACGCAACGTTGGCAATTGGTTGCCTACATAAGAACCTTTAAAAATTAATTTCAAATCTTTACCATGAAAAAAATAATTTTATTTAGCTTTTTAGGTTTACTGTTCATGAACGTAAAAGCACAACAAAACGATTTTAAACCAAGCGAACACCAATTCATGATTCGTGGATATGGAAATGTTGGCTTTGATTATAATGATGCCAATGGCGAAGAAACCTCTTCATTTAGTGGAGGAAATTTTGCCCCCATATTTCTGTTTAAAGCGACTGACAGGCTTATGTTTGAGTCTGAGTTGGATTTCAATTTATCGGGTGATGAATTAGAAATTGAATTAGAATATGCCGATATTATCTATGTTTTAAATGATTATATGAATGTTAGAGCTGGTAAATTTTTACTTCCTTTTGGTACTTTTATGGAGCGTTTACATCCTTCCTGGATTAATAGAATGCCCACAAAACCTTTAGGATTTGGACACGATGGTATTGCTCCAATTTCTGGTGTGGGAGTTGAATTAAGAGGTGCGTTTAGAATAGGGGCAGCCACAATGAACTATTCCGTTTATGGCACAAACGGCCCTAGATTAAAAACACCGGGTGGGGAAGAACCATTGGAAAGTGGAATGTTGATGTTCATGAATTTAAAAGACAACAACAACAGTAGGGCTTATGGTACCAGAATAGGACTTTTGCCTTTTTCTGATTCATCAACAGAGATTGGTTTTTCTTACTATACCTCAAATAAAGTTGGAACAAAAGGAAGTGTGTATGAGAATATTGGAGCAAATTTATATGCGTTTGATTTTTCTTACGTAAAACAAATTCCTGTAATAGGTGGTACTGTGGATGTTAAAGCACAATACAACAAATCAGAAATTGATAACACTACTTATAGTGTAGAGGAAGAGCCTGGAGAGTTCGAAGACCTTATCTTTAACAATGAAAGTGAATCTTATTTTGGGCAATTGTCATACAGACCAACTATGTCCGAAACTGACTTTATAAAAAACCTTGAATTTGTGGGAAGGTATTCAAAACTTGAAACTCCAGAAGGTTCTGGCTTTGAAACAAACCAGGAAGAATTTTCAATGGGTTTAAACTATTGGTTGAACTGGCATTCTGTGGTGAAATTGAACTATCAACACATTACCGGAGAAGGTGGGCATGATGTAGTGGGAAAAATTGATCAAAACGGATTGTTTCTTCAATGGGCATTAGGATTTTAATAAAAACTAAATTTTAGGAAAAATGAAAACATTTAAAATATTTGGGATAGCTACCTTATTAATTGGAATAGTAACATCTGTGGCTTTTGTATCATGTTCTGCAGAGAAAGTTGCAGCATATAAAAATAAATCAGGTGCTCAACTTTGGGGTGAAAACTGCGTTAGATGCCATAACACCCCGTCTCCTTCAAGTTTTAATGATACCGACTGGAAAACAATTGAATTGCATATGAAAGTTCGAGCTAATTTATCAAAAGAACAATCAGATAAAATATTTGAATTTATAAGATCCGTAAATTAATTTATTGTGCATGATTTTGCCAATTCTTATTAGATTGGCAATAATTTAAAAAAAACAGTGAACTAATATTCACTGTTTTTTTTGGTTTTAAATTCTTTATAAATTAAGATAAAATAAGGCCTTCTAAAAAATTGGTTTAACTGCAATGCGCCCAAAATGTTAAGTTTATTAATCAGTTGTTTTTTCTTGAAAAATCCATTGGTGCAATCTTGAATTACCAGGATTGGCATGAGTTTATCTGAATATAAATCTTTAAAAAAGTTCAAAAGAAACTCCTTGGACCTAATAGTATATATAATTTTCAAAATTATGACAATGCTTGGGTAGTACGTTTATTATCTTTATTAAAATGGGATTGTGTGAATAATATTCGTTGGGTTTCACCTCCCTAATGCAACTGAGAATATTTTATGGAATAATAATTTTTTCTGTAGTGTAGATTTTAGGTTAACCAATATGAAAAGGATTAACAGGCGGTTGACATTTGTCATTGTTTTGTTAATCAATGTTTTGTATTTTCTATTGAAATCTTTACTATATCAAAAAATATTACGAATATCATTTGTTTTGAACAATAAGTAAAGAGGGCATTCTTCTTTAATATAAAATCGATAAAATGAATAGACATATTATAGGATGTGCAGTTCCGCTCCTGCTTATCTCCCCTTTACTTAAGCGAATTGCAGTTCATGCTTAAAAATTCGGGTATTATACTATTAAAGAAAAGTACTGCTACTAACCCTTAAATTTCAACAATATGCATTTATTTGATGAAGGACACTTTTGGGGAATGCACCTTATCTGGTGGATTATTTGGATAATTTTTATCGTGTGGGTTTTTGGTTCGCCATACAAAATTCCCGGACAGAGATCAAAAAGGGAAACCCCGATGGAGATTCTCAAAAAGCGGTATGCCAATGGAGATATCACCAAGGAAGAATTTGAAGAAAAAAGGAAAACATTAGGTGTTGATAATAAATAACTTTTTAAACCAAATGAAAATGAAAGAAATAAAAGCCTTTGTAAGGCCAAAAAGACTCACGGACATTATCAACAAACTCAGGGAAGAAGGCTTTTTAGGTTTGACCGTTTTTGAGGGGGAAGGAACTGGTCGCTATTCAGATAACAGAAAAGAATGGTCCTCACTTAGGCATCCTTTTTCACATTCAAAAATAGCCAAGATAGAAATGGTCGTTTCTGATGAAAAGGTTGCCAAAGTGATGCAAATCATTCATGAAAATGGGAAAACAGGATATCCCGGTGATGGGATTATATACGTTAGTGAAATATTAGAGGCTGTCAAAGTGAAAACCCTGAAACCTGATGATATTATTTAAAAATTAATTTTGGGTATAGGTCTTAATCAAATATTTTAAAGACAAGAGCCAAAATGGGAAACAAAGATGATTGAAGTAAAAAAACATGGAATCCTGCTTAATCC
>Ga0307486_1001287_pt1 | contig 19680 bp, 16 predicted proteins | sample CBIW02metaG_FD_203663 | JGI IMG/M metagenome (GOLD analysis project Ga0307486, IMG submission 203663) | Sea-ice brine microbial communities from Beaufort Sea near Barrow, Alaska, United States - CBIW 0.2 | ecosystem: Environmental > Aquatic > Marine > Coastal | place: USA: Alaska | collected...
GCTCAAGAACGTAATAACCGACATAGCCTGCTGTCTCCAAGGATTTCACAATCGTGGCGATGTCGATGTCACCCGCACCGAGCGGCGTGTACATACCGCGACGCACGGCATCGGTATAGCTGAGGTCTTTGCTCTGCACACGTTCCGCCAGGTCGCGACGCACATCTTTGAGGTGCACGTGGGTAACGCGGCTGGCGTGGGTGCTGGCCAGTTCGACGGGGTCGGTCCCGCCAATGAGCAGGTGCCCGGTGTCGAGGCAGAGACCGATATGGGAACCCTGAAGCACCCGCTCGACGTCATCTTTGGATTCAACCATCGTTCCTACATGGGGGTGAAGTGACGCCACAATGCCCTGGGCCGCGGCCGTCTGTTCCAGGCGATCAAGGTTGGCCACCAGCGTCGCCCATTCGGCGTCACTGAGCGTTGGTCGCTCGTCGTAGCCCTCGGCTCCCGTGTCGGCCGAAAGCACAAGGCGGGTTGCACCGGCGGCCAGAAAAGACACCAGCTCTGTCTCAATATCTGGAACGGGATCGTACGTGGCGTCGTGCAGCACGACCGGCACGAATCCGCCAACGGCTTTTAAATGGGCTTTTGCCAAGGCCTGCACCTTGGCTGTGGGATCAGACGGCAAGAAACCATCCGGTCCAAATTCTGTGGCAACAATACCGAGGGAGCGCATCTCACCCAGTACGCGCTCCGGCGTCAACTGGAACCCCCAATCGGGGACCTCGCACACCCCCCACGAAATCGGTGCGGACGCAATACGACTGGACAGGGACCCGCTCACAGCGATCACACTCAGCGCCGCACTTCGTCAAGGTGCACGAGTCGTTCTTCTCGACGGGAAAGCTCGGCGGCCTCGGCGATGTAGAGCGCTTCCAAAGCATCTCGGGGGGTGCACGGGCTCTGAGCCTCACCGGCAACAACCGTAACGAAGACGCCCAGTTCTGCCGCGTAGGCGGCGGCGAAGCGCTCCTGAAAATTCGGCCAGGCACTCTCCTCGGGAAATTGCACTCCCAGCTCGGCGCTGGTCAACGGTACCCGATCGTCAAGTCCGACCGTGCGATTGCCCAGAGTTCCGGCCAGTTCCATCCGCACGTCGTAGCCAGCACCGTTGTAGCGCGATCCCTGCACGGTGGCTAAGGTCCCATCGTCCAAGGTGAGGAGGGCGGCAGATTCGTCGGCGTCGCCGGCATCGGCGAAGAAGGCCGCGCCACGGTTGGCGCCCGTTGCAAAGACCGTCGCCACCTCTCGGCCGGTAACCCAGCGGAGAATATCAAAATCATGAATATGGCAATCCCGAAATATCCCGCCACTCTTCGGAATGTAGTCTGCCGGAGGCGGGGTCGGGTCGCAGGTGAGCAGGTGCATTCGACGCAATTCGCCGATATCACCGTGAGCGAGTGCGCGTTTGGCTTCGCTGTAGCCGGCATCGAACCGGCGTTGAAAGCCGATCTGTACGGCAACGTTATGGCGCTCGACCTCGTCGACGAGTTCGATGCTTGAGGCGAGGTTCTCGGCGAGGGGCTTCTCGCAAAAGGTGGGGATGCCAGCGCGCACAGCACGCACGATCAGCTCAGCGTGGGCTGAGGTCGGGGCCGCAATTACGATGCCATCCGGTTTCGAGGCGAACGCCTCATCGATCGTAGCGCTCGCCGAACCTACCGAAGCGGCTGCGGCCTGGGCGCGAGCGGGATCGAGGTCGGCGATGAGCAGATCGGTAACACCGGCCTGGGCCTTGAGCGTACCCACATGGGAAAGCCCGATTCTACCGGCACCCAGAACTACAAATCGCACTTTATGGCCTCCACGTTGAGTTTGTTTTAATGTCTTCATGTTGATGCTGAGCACCACGTTATACGGTGGACCGGCGACCGTCAATGGTTTGTCCTGACATAAGCACAAATACCATCCGTCGTGTAGTCAGATACCGAGATAGGGGCGCTGGTGCTCCCGCTGCTTCGCATAATCCTCGCGCGCTCTGGTGGTGCTCTTCAACAGGGAAACCTCGGCTACGGGCACGTCCCACCAGCTTTCCGTGTCGGGTGAGAACAGCATCGGATCGCTGTTGATGTGAATCAGAGTTGCCGTGGCCGAAGCTTTGGCTGCGGCCATGGCCCGAACCAGAGCGTCGATTGCGCCCTCACCCTGCTCCACCCTGATCACCCTGATTCCAAGGCTCTGCGCATTAGCGGCTAAATCTATGGAGAGCACCTCAGGCTCCCGTGCCGTGTCCGGCTTCTGATCTTGTCGCCGAAATTGGGTACCGTAGCGCTCTGACCCCACCGTCTCGCTCAGATGACCTATGGAGGCGTATCCGTGGTTTTGAACGAGCACGATGATCACTTTGAGACCCTCAGCCACGGCCGTGACTATCTCGGTATGCATCATCAGATAGGACCCGTCGCCGACCATAACAATCGCGTCGCGATCTGGGGCGGCCCGGCTCACCCCGAGACCCCCGGCAATCTCGTAACCCATGCACGAAAAGCCATATTCCACGTGGTATCCCAACTCGTCGCGCACCCGCCAGAGCTTGTGCAGGTCGCCCGGTAGAGAACCGGCCGCGCAGACAATGACATCGCGTGGGTCTGAGGCCCGCTGAACTGCACCAACGATTTCGGACTGGGCGGGCAAAGATCGACCGCTCGGTTTCAGGGCAGCGTCGACAACAGCATTCCATTCTGCTTTCTCGGAGTGGATGACATCGGCAAAGCTCTTCTCGACGTGATACCTCCCAATGACCTCAGTAAGCTCCAGCAGTGCTTCGCGGGCATCGGCTACGACCGGTAGCACGCTGGCATGCTTGACCGCATCGAAGGATGCCACGTTGATGTTGATAAAACGAACATCCGGGTGGGCAAAGGCGGTGCGGCTACCCGTGGTGAAATCGCTGTACCGGGTGCCGATGCCAATAACCAAGTCGGCCTCTCGGGCTATCCGGTTGGCCGCGGTGGTTCCGGTAGCACCAACGGCGCCCAGGCTCTGGGGGTGGTCCCACACTAAAGAACCCACTCCGGCCTGGGTCGTGCCAACGGGAATGCCGGTCATTTCCACGAAGTCGCAGAGCGCAGCCGCAGCGTCGGAGTAGAGCACCCCGCCACCAGCCACGATAAGCGGCCGCTGCGCCTGAGCGATGGCGTGGGCTACCCGCGCCATAACGCCACGGTCGGGGCGGGGCCGACGCAGGTGCCACTCGCGGTCGACCAAAAACTCTTCCGGCACGTCAAGAGCCTCGGCCTGAACGTCTTCGGGCAGACACAGCGTCACCGCGCCGGTGTCAACCGGATCGGTGAGTACGCGCATGGCTCCGAGGGCGGCCGAAAAAAGCTGTTCGGGTCGTTGCACCCGATCAAAGAACCGCGACAGTGGTTTGAAAGCGTCATTAACGCTGATGCTGGCGTCGTGGGGTTGTTCGAGTTGTTGCAGCACCGGGTCAGCCACCCGACTGGCGAAAGTGTCGGAAGGCAAAAGCAGCACGGGCAGTCGATTAATGGTTGCGAGCGCAGCACCGGTCAGCATGTTGGTGGCGCCCGGACCCACCGATGTGGTGCAGGCAAAAGTAGACCGACGCCGCCGCATCCGCGCAAAAGCGACTGACTCATGCACCATCGCCTGCTCGTTCCGCGCTTGGTGATACGGCATGAGGCCCGGCTCCAGCTCGGAATATTGCTTGAGCGCCTGCCCGATGCCGGCAACGTTGCCGTGACCGAAGATCCCGAACGTACCCGCGATGGTGCGTTCCCGCACATCACCGTCGACCGTGTACTGGTGGGCGAGAAACTCGATTAGCGCCTGGCTTACGGTCATTCGTCGGGTGGTCATTGACGTGTCCTTTCACAGTGCCTCATATTGCTGTGCCTCATGTTGGTGTGCCATATTCCCGAAGAACTAGCAGGTGTAGGGAAGTCTGGGATCAATTTCTTGACCGATCCAGGTATCGCGGATCCAGCCATGGGCGGGATCGTCACTGATCTGCCAGGAGCGATCAGGATCCGGGCCGGCCATCACGTTGAGATAGTAGAGATCGTAGCCGGGAGCGGCAACGCAGGGGCCGTGCCAGCCATAGGGCACCAGGGCGACGTCACCGGAGTGCACTTCTTCCAGAATGTCGATAGAGCCCGCTTCAGAGGAATAGGTGCGCATAAAGCCGAACGGGCTGGCGGCAGAAGGCGCAGTCAGCCCGCGAGAGACGGCGGCTTCAAAATAATAGATCTCCTCCAAATGCGACTCTACGCCCGGCTGGTAGTCGTCGTGTTTGTGCGGCGGGTAGCTCGACCAATTCTCGGCCGGGGTAATGACCTCGCACACGATCAATCGGTCAGCCGCCACACTGGCCGGTGTGCCAAAGTTATGCACCTGGCGACTCGACCGCCCCGCCCCACGCAGTTCGATCGGCACGTCGGCGTGACCGATATACGCCACGGGCAAAACGGTATCCGTTGGCGCCTCGGCCACAGCAACCCGGCCCGTCCCCACTATCGACAGCGCAGTGCCCGTGGGCAGGTAGAGGGTATCGGTGGGGCCGTGAAAAACGCTCTTTCTCCCCGAGAGCGCCTGTTCCTGCCAATCAGCGGCTCCGGCAAGCATGTAGCGCACCGTGAAACGGCCGGTGAGCGGCACGACAATGCGCTCCACGGGCTCTGCGGCCAACGTCACTGTGGTCCCCTCTTGGAGGGCGGCGACACGGATTCCGGTGTAGCGCCATCCGCTAAGAGTGCGGTCAACAACGCACTCCCAACCGTCACGCTTACGGGAACCACGCGGATAGAACCACTGGGCACCGGCGGTAGTCATGACACGGTCGTTTCAATTGTGCACATAGCGATCTTCCTTCTGAATGAAAAGATGGGCACGATTTAGGTTCCGTGAACCAGTGCGGCCGCAGCGTCGACGGCGGCTTCAACAGTGCCGTCGCGCGGGTAGAGCAGGCTGCGGCCCACAACCAGGCCGCGCACTCCGGGCAGTTTCAAAGCGTTGCGCCAGGTATCGAAGGTCTTACTTTGGTCGACTACCGGGTCACCCCCGAGAAGCAGGGTGGGAAGCGTTGTAGCCGCCATGACGCGTTCCATTTCAGCAACCACGGGCAGTTTCAGCCAGGTGTAAGCGCTGGAGGTACCGAGGCCTTCTGTGATCGCAATCGACAAAATCACGGCATCTGCTGTGAGGTCGTTGGTGACTTTTCCGTTCACCCATGCACTCATAAACGGTTCCACCATGATGGGCAGATGAGCCGCGGCGGCCGCGCTGATGGCCTGCGCGGTGGCCTCAAGAGTGGTCAGCGATCCGGCGTCTTCGAGATTAATGCGCAGCAGATTCTTGGCAAAATCCAGCCGGTCTCGGCGGATGGTGTCGACGTCGTAGGCCGTGTAACGATCATCCATTTCAAAGGAGGAGCCCCACAGCCCCCCGCGGTTCATTGACCCGACCACGATCTTGTCGTCTAACAGCCCAAGCAGGGCCAAGTCGTCGATGATGTCGGGGGTACCCAGAACGCCATCGACTCCCGGGCGGGATAGCGCCGTCGCGAGGCTCTGAAGTAGGTCATAGCGGTTCGCCATCGCAGCGGTTTGGTCACGCACGCCGAGGGCCCCGCGGGCACGATGGTCGGCCGCAACGATAAAGAGACGACCGTCACCCCGAATGAGTTCGCGTCTGGTGCGCGCGCCGAGGATCTCGCCGACATGCTCCGGATGCGCAGCCCGAGCATCGCGCAGGGCCCCGAAATTCAGCCTGGTCATGCTGTTATCCCGGCCAGGATCAGCTCAACTTCGCCCGTCGTCGGCATGGCCGTGGAGCATTCGCGCCGACCGGCCACAATGGCGCCGGCCACATTCGCGAACTGCAGAACGCGGCGCAGCGGCCATTGCTGCAGCAGTCCGTAGCAGAGGGCTCCCCCGAAACTATCGCCGGCACCGAGCCCGTTCACCACGTCAACAAGATGAGGGGGTACTTCAACGGTTTCAGTGCGGGTTTTGGCCAGAACTCCCCGAGGTCCCTGTTTAACGATGGCCAATTCGATACCGCGTTCCAACAGGGCATTTGCAGCCCGCACCGGGTCACTCTCGCCAACGGCGATCTCACATTCCTCTGTATTTCCTACGGCAACGGTGACGTGATCGAGAGCCAGTGCGACTTGGGCACGCGCCTCGGCCGGGGAGGCCCAGAACATGGGCCGATAATCGAGGTCAAGAATTGTCAGCGGTTGCCGGCGCCGCGCCTGCCACGCGTGAAAATGGGCCGTTCTGCTCGGTTCTTCGCTGAGGCCGGTCACTGTTGACCAGTAAATCTGCGCCTCGCAGATGGCGCTAAGGTCGAGCTCGGCTGCAGTGATCATCAGGTCAGGGGCTTTCGGCGCCCGGTAAAAATAGAGCGGAAAGTCGTCGGGCGGAAAAATTTCGCAGAACACCACGGGAGTGTTCACACCCGCCACTCCCGCTACGAATTCGTCGCTGACGCCGAGGCGCACGAGCTCCTGGTGCACGAATTTGCCGAAAGGATCGTTTCCGGTGCGGGTGATCACCGCCGAGTTCAGCCCGTGGCGCGCCGCGGCAACGGCCACGTTGGTGGCGCTGCCACCGAGGTACTTTCCGAACGTGGAAACATCTTCAAGACCAACGGCGTCTTGCAGCGGATAAAGGTCAACGCCGACGCGACCTATGGTCAATACGTCGTGCCGGGGTCGCGGTGAAGGCGCCATACGTCGCTGTACAACTTTCTGAACTAGGACCGGTCGGCTGCTCGCCGTTGTCCTACAGTAGCTAACTTCTCGCTTAATGTCATGACATACTCACAAATTTGTGCAGGCATCGAGAATAACCGCCGCGAGCGAAACCGACCGCTGGCTCCCGTGGCAAGGCTGTCCGCGGCAAACCGAATCACCGGTCTGAATTCTCGCCCGCCCCACCAGGGTTCAGCTGGCCGCTTCCAGCCCCGGTCTGGACCGAATCCGACGCAGGGTTTCTGAAGGCGGTTCTCCGTAATGGTGCGAATAATAATCCGAGAAGCGACCCAGATGAGTGAACCCCGCCGCCGAAGCAATGCTTGAAATTGTCACGCCGTGCGTTGCCCGCACGCGTTCCAGAGCAGAGCGAGCGTTTTCTAAACGGGTGCGCCGCAGAAACTGCGTTGGCGTAACACCTACATGTTCAGTGAACGCGGCGTGAAGTTGCCGGGTACTAATCCCGACCGCTCGAGCGATCTGCTCCATTCCAATCTCTTCCGCAGAATGACGAGAAATGAATGCGGTTGCCGCCGTGACATATTCGGGGGCTCCGAAGGCCATTCTCGGTTCGAGAACGTCTTGGATATAGGGTGAGAGCCCTGCCAGCATGGACGCCATAAGCAGGCCGGCCAGTCCGGACTCCAGCATTGGATCGCGATTAGGTGGTTGCTGGTCAATTTGGCGCACAACGCCCAACCACGACGATGTCATGAGTTCCGGAGCCGCCAGGCGAAGCGGTTGAACGCTGGTCGTGAGGAGAATTGGATGTGCCAGGTCGCGGCCGGACGTGGCGACCAGCAACGATTCCAGAGTTCCGGAGTCGACCGAGGCCACCAGACACCCGTGGTCACCATCCGGTTTCATCGTGGTTGGCTGTCGTCCATCCAAAGCGAATGGTGCCGTCGCCAGCCAGCGGTGCGCGCCACATTCCACAGCCATAGGACCAATGGGCAACACCAGCATCGTGCGGCGCCCCGCCGGAGGACTTACGACAGTCACCTCGGTGCCGTAAGACACAAAGACCAGACTGACCTCCCCCAGCTTTAGTCCATTTACGGTTCCAGCGACATAGCCGGTAGAGGGCGGCACGAGGCTGTGATCATCTTCGGTAAGAGTATTGACGGCATCCCGAACTTCGCTCACCTCTGTGCTGGCCACCAAACGCCGGCTACCCAATGGAACCCGCGCCACTGCAGTCGTCTTCGACGATAGCGACACGGGTGTTCCGGAATTCATGGACACGCTCATCTCCCCACGGGGCTGATCAAACGATTCGCTCTTTTCGTTATACTGCCACACTCTCCTTTACCGGCAGGCGAACGCCCAGCGCTTCCAGGCGCGGCAACACTTCTTGCGCGAAATATTCCAGCTCAGAGGCGTAGTCCACGAAGGCGAGTGTCATCCCGGCAAAACCGGCGTCGTGATACTTCTTAATCTCCATGGCGACTTCGTCGGGCGTGCCAATCAGTGGAACACCCCCATGACCGGCTGCGAAGCGTGGGCGGAAAGCAGCGAGCATTTCTTTAGTAAACGACTGCGCATGCAGTCCCTGGAGCTTCATCAGGTAGTCGACAGCGCCCCAGTCGGCGTTTTCCTCAGCGTAATAGTGTCGGTAGTCTTCAGCCTCACTGGTGGTGGACCGGCAGACAACATGGCTGAAGGTAAATACCCCCATTTCTCGGTCATGTTCACGACGAGCCTGTTCTTTCAACCCGGCAACGATTGCCTGGCCGTCTTCGGCACCCATAACGCTGGTGAATACGTAGTTGGAGTTGCGAGTCGCAAAGTTTCGGCCCTGAGTGGACGATCCGGCGTTGATAATCGGCAGAATTCCGTCAACCGGCTTGGGCATACTTTCAACGTGCTGGAGCTGATAGTAGGTACCGTCATGATCAAAGATCTCCGGGTCGGTCCAGGCCCGTCGGATGACATCCCACCACTCCTGAGCGAGCGCATAGCGCTCATCATGCCTCTGGGGAAGATCCAGCCCAAACGCCTCATACTCGGGCTGATTCCAGCCGGCCACGATATTTAGACCAGCCCGACCGCCACCGATTTGGTCGAGGGTAGCCATCTGCTTTGCAACAGAAAGCGGATGATTGAACGCGGTGTGCACCGTTGCGAAGATGCTGATATTTTTCGTTGACGCGAGCAGCCCGGCGGCCCACGTCACCGGGTCTAGGACCGCGCCGTGAAAATTGGTCTCACCCTTGTAACCCACCCAACGGGCGATCGGCAGCAAGAAATCGATGCCCACCTCATCGGCGATTTTGGCCATACGCAAATTATCTTCCCAGCTCGCGGACCAGCGCTCAGGAATCTTCGTGACCGCCATTCCGCTGGAACAGTTTGAAGAAAATAAACCCAGCTTGAAGTGATCGTTGGTGAGGATTGCACGTGTCATGGAATTTCCTTTTCTGTAGAGTGACGGGGTCAAAAAAGCGTGGGTGGTTACTGATTAGCTCTGGAGAGCATGATTGGTCAGCGGATCGAAGTGCGTTGGCCGCAGCAGAGATCCAACCTGGCCGACAACGATGAGGTGGTCCCCGCCGTCATAGCGATCCCAGACCTCGCACTCCAAGATCAGCGGAGCCGCGCTCACAGCCGAGTGTTCAAGAATGGGAGACCCGTACCGGCCAGAGCTCCACGCGACACCGTCAAATTTGTCGCCGCCCCGGCGTGCAAATCGAGTCACGAGGTGTCGTTGCTCGGAGTTGAGAACGTGAACGGCAAAGTTGTCGGTCTGGCGCCACATGTCTACGCTGCTGGACTTCAAGTCGATGCACCAGGATACGAGCGCTGGCTCAAGGCTGACCGACGTAAAACTATTGCTCACCAGACCTGCGGTCTGGCCCGCCCAGGCGGTGGTGATTACCGTGACACCGGTGACCCAAAGCTGCATCGACTGACGCAATTCGGCCGCGCTCACGTTCCCCACTGATTCATAGTGGGACCCATCTACCGTCGGCGAGCTCAGAATAGTCACGGTTCAAACCTCCGATGAGTAGACCGGACACGTCGTCGTCGCCGGGGTAGTACGAGTATGCCTGCCCGCCTGAATGTGGGCCTATCCGAAAACGGCTGTTCCGTATCCATTTTCTGCAGCCGCCACTAGCTACTGTGGAACTACAGATCTCGGCCATAGTGCTGAACAGCAAGAGCATTAATGAGCGCGACCGCGGAAAGGCACACCCTGTGCGACCCATACAATCCCGAAGCCTCCTGCTTGAATTTCTCGGCGCCTTTGGACGGCGGGTGGGGGGTTGGTTTCCCGTAGCTACGCTCGTGAACCTTATGACTGCGTTGGGACTCGACGAATCCAATGTGCGCACGGCACTGTCGCGCCTGAAACAAAAAGGCTGGCTGGTGGCGGAGCGGCGCAAGGGCGGCACCGGGTACTCTCTCAGCGCGCTGGCTGTTGCGTCGTTGAACGCCGGTGATCAGGTGATCTGGCATTCCCGGGGCACCGCCGCGCTCGATGACGGCTGGGTCATTGTGAGCTTTTCCATCCCGGAGACGAACAGGGCACGCCGCCATATTCTTCGATCGCGCCTGGCTGGTCTCGGGTTTGGCAACATCGGCTCTGGGCTGTGGATTGCGCCGGCCCGCATGCTGGCGGAGGCGCGTGGCGTTATTAATTCTTTGGGTTTCGCAGATCAGTCTGACGTATTTACGGCTCAATATGCTTCCGACCAAAACTTGAGACAACTGGTGCGGCGGGCCTGGGATTTCCCTGGCCTCAACGACGGATATCGCACTTTTCTGCGCCTTGCTGAGCCAATCGCGGCGCGCAGGTTGGCAGGGGGAACCAGCAACGACGATAGTTCGTCGTTCGTTGACTATATGCAGACCCTGCATGCGTGGCGCACCCTTCCCTTCCGCGACCCGGGGATTCCGCTGGAGCTGCTCGACGACGATTGGCAGGGTGAGCGAGCGGCACGAATGTTTGAGTCGCTTATTGCTGTTCTCGACAATGCAGCTTTTCGTGTCGTTGCCCAAGAACCAGCACTAATGGCCAGCGCAGACCACTAGCGCGATTGCCGAGCTTGGAGAGAACGGCTCGGTTCGAGAACCGATTTCTAATGTCTAACGCTTTTTCTTGCCCGTTAGACGGTTCGCTACGATAAAGCCCGAACCGCCCCCCAACCCCGGTCCGGGATGGGTTGACGCGCCGATGTGCCACAATCCCTTAATGGCCGTGGTGTGGTGCGCCGCCGAGGGAATGGGGCGCCACAGCAGGTTCTGATCGAGATCGGCGGCGCCGGAGTACGGATCGCCCGCGACCGCGTTAACGTTGGAGGCTTCAATATCGTGCGGTGTCAGGATGTCCACTTTGAGAATTTTCGACTCGAGGTCAGGGGCGTGCCGGGACACACGTTGAATCACACGGTCTACATACCCTCGAGCCAGGTCATCGTTCCAGCCTGCGGAGGTCTCCAGTTCACCCCCGGCGTCGCCGGCGGGCTTGTAGGGCAACTCCTGCAACTGCATCCAGAGGCTTCCGGCGCCTTCGGGCACCCGAGAGGGGTCGAGTAGGAACTGCTGGCCCACTACGATGGTGGGGTCCACGGGGAGAAGTCCAGCCTCGGCTTGGGCACACGCGATCCCGGTGGAGGCTGAACCATCACTCACGTGTACCAGCGGTGTTTCAGAGAGTCGGTCATCGGCCCAGCACAGCGGCTCCGAGAGCGCCACGTGTATCTGCATGGCCGCCCGGCCAAAGCGATAGCGCTTCGCCTCCTCGCGAACATTTGCCGGGAGCGGCGTGCGTGCCAGCAACTTTCCGTAGAGTGCCTCCGGCGTCACACTGGCCAACACCGCGCGCGCCGCACGCAATTCCTGTCGGCCACCTTCGACACTCGTGGTACTGACGCCGACGGCGACGCCGCCTTTCACGCGAATAGTATCTACCGATGTAGACGTGACAATGTTAACGCCGCGCTCTCGCAGAAGTCCCTCAAAGGCCCGCACGAATCCCGACGCGCCGCCGGTGACCACGGGCAAACCCACACCATGCATCGTGGCAGCGAAAACCGGCAACATCATTCCGCCTGAAGCGTGGTCGGGCCCGAGTCCGGAATGAAGTAGCCACGGAATCCAGAGGCGATCGACTTCCCAACCGGAGAAGGTTCGGCGTGTGAAGCCGCGTCCACTGGTGACCACGTCGCGCAGCATGCGCTCGGTGCCGCCGCGCCCCTTGCGTTTCACGGTGAGGGCGGCCTTGCCGATCAGGGTTGAGTCGTTCAGTTCCGAACTGAGAAGACCGCCGATAACATCAGCCATCTCTCCGAACCCGTCAATCATGGCCAGATAATTGGAACGATCGCGCGTATTCTCGAAAGCTTCTGCGGTAGCGCTTGGATCGCGCGTGGCCACGACCGCCTGGCCATCTGCCCCGATCGACGCCGTAACATTACCTTCGCTCTGGCTGTAGCGAAGTCCGTGCCGGGCGAGATCTGCGCCGAGTTCGGCAAATGCGCCACCGGTAACAAAGAGCGGATGCCACGACGAAAACGTGTCGTGCGTATACCCGGGCAGGGTTCGTTCTTCGGATCGGATAAAACCGCCAATTTCAGCCGATTGCTCGACCAGTGCCACGGACCAGCCACGCCCCGCGAGAACCGCGGCGGCGACAAGCCCATTTATTCCCGAACCAATCACGATTGCGTCGTAGTTAGACATATCACTCCTTTTAAATGCACGACTCGCCCCCCGTCAGCTCTGACGAAGACGGCATCCGATTTACTTTTCACTATGGGTGACGGCGGCTCTACTTCAATCTAGCCGCCGCGGACAACGTATGTGTTACGGTCGTAAATAATTTGAGACATACAGGCCGGAGGCCACGAGGCTTCAGGCATTCGTTTGATAATCCGTCAGGAGCACCTATGACCTCCCCGCACTTTGCTTTCTCCCACGTTGGGGTCACTGTTCCGTGCATCCAGCCGGCTATCGACTGGTACATCGAGACCCTCGGCTACTACCTGCTCGTTGGTCCGCTGGAGGTTTTGGAGGATGACACGAATCTTGGTAAGGCTGCTGCTGGCATTTACGGCGCTGGCTTTACCCGGTTTCAGTTCGCTCACCTCGCAGGCATCGATGGCATTGGTCTGGAACTTTTCGAGTTCGACTCACCGAAATCGCGACGTCGTGACGACAATTTCGAGTTCTGGTTAGGGGGCATCTATCATTTCTCTCTCACTACCCCCGATGTACCCGCCATGGTGCACCGCATTGTCGAGGCCGGTGGGCGTCAGCGCAGCGATACGCTCGACATCAACCCGGAGAAGGGCTACCAGATTGTCTACTGTGAAGACCCCTGGGGCACCGTCATCGAATTGTGCTCACACCCCTACGCTCAACTGTGGGCGAGCTGATCGGAGGCGCGCCCAGCGCGGCCGGGCTGAGGTACCGTCGCTCCCGCCGAAACGGCCACACCGCTTCCTTACCGTTCGTAATGCCCCCAGGCCTCAGAAGCAAAACCAGAATAACAACGACACCGAGGGTGATCAGCCGGCTGCCGCCGGGAAGAGATACCGTGAGAGCGCCCACATCCAGTCCACTCTCCAACAGCCCCAAAACGTGGTTGAGTACGGAAATAACGATGGTTCCCACGACGGCGCCCCACAGGGAGAGCATGCCGCCGATGACGAGCATGGCAATCGTCGAGAACGTCAGGTCAAGGTTGAACTGTGACGCTTGAACCACTCGGTTGGTTTGTGCCCAGAGCGCTCCGGCAACGCCGGCGAAGGCCCCGGAGAGACTGAACGCAATAACCCGATGCCGAAAGACGTTGATTCCCGAGGCGGGTGCAGCGACAACGTTGTCGCGCGACGCGCGAAGCATCCGCGCACTGGATGACCGCTGGTACAACCACGCCAAAATAATCACGATCAGGGCAATGTGCATAACGGTCTGCAAATCGAAGGGTTGTGGAATGCCCACCATCGATTGCCCCGATTTGGGCCCTACTTTGTCCCAGTTGGTGAGCACCTGGACCACCACTTGGAGTAGTGCAAACGTGGCGATACCCGCTTCGAGTCCGTGCAACCGCATCAGCACCAGCGCGCTGACCAAGGCCACCAGACCTCCCATCAGCGCACCAACAAGCAGGGCGAGCGCGGGTGCCGCCTTGGCGTCTTGAAGCGCTGGAAACAAACCGGAGAGCAAATTCGCTTTCATGACCGCTGGAATTGTCAGTAGCGACATGCTCCATGCTCCCACGGCGACGAAGGCGACATGGCCAAAAGATAAAACGCCGCTGTTGCCCATGAACGTCCAGAGGGCCACCACGATTACAAGGTTGACGAGGGCGTAGCCGAGGTCAACGCGAGCCGATGCCGAAACGGCGCTACCCAGGGCAGTGAAGAGGTAAACCGCTCCGAGGGGCACCACAAGGGTCCACAGGTCCGTGAGAACCGGCGATGAGAGGAGCCCTCGCCACCGCTGGTGTGGGGCAGTACGTTCATTCATGTGCGTTCCTTAGATGAACGACCGGCCAAGAGACCGTTCGGGGCGAAAACGAGAACGATGATAACCACGACATAGACCAGTGCCGTCCGAAAGTCGTTGATCCATGGCGGCAGCCAAGAGGTGAGTAGCGAGAGAACGAAACCAACCGAAAAACCTCCGACCACCGATCCGCTGAGCTTGCCCAGTCCTCCCATCACCGCACCGACCAGGCCGAACAGAGTGGCCTGCACTCCGAATGTGGGATCGACCGCTCCCGATTGAGTGGTCAGGGCGAATGCCACGGCGGCTGCCAGCACTCCGCTGATAGCGAAGGTGACAGCAATAACAAATCCCGAGCGGATGCCGAGAATTCGCGCCATTCGTGGGTCGGCTGATGCCGCCTTAACCTGCAGTCCGATGCTGGTCCTGGTCAAGAACAACTGAACGAGAATCAGTAATATCGCGGCTAAAACGATGGTTACGATGGCGAGGGCACTGATCCGGATCGGCCCCAACTGAAGGGACTGGTTAAGAGTCGCCCCCACGGGTGCCGCGCGCACGTTTGTTCCAAATAGAGCGTCGTACACGCGTTGAAGCACGATACTTACGCCAAAACTGGCGATGAGAAGTGTCGCCGGCGATGCCGAACGAAGCCAGGCGAACACGGCATAGTTCATGGCCAGAGCTACCGAAACAGCCACGACCACCGATCCCACCAGAGCCAGCGGCCACGAGATCGGCCACAGAAAGATGAGGGTATAGGCAGCTGCCGTGATGATTTCGCCGTGCGCAAAATTGGCCAGGCGCATAATGCCGAAGACAAGACCAATTCCTAGCGCCGCGAGCGCATAGACGGCCCCAGCAGAAATTGCATCAATGAGGGATTGCACGAGAGACGTCATGAGCCGAGGTACGCCTTTGTTAGAAGTTCGGAATCGTCCGCATCCGTCGGTGACAACGTCATCGTGATGCGGCCTTCCGCCAGCACGTAGGTTCGCGTTGCTGCGGCAACAGTTTGCTGGGCACGCTGCTCGACTAGCAATACAGACGTGCCCCGCTTGCGTATCGCTTCGATCGCACCAAAGACAGTGTCCAGTGCCGTTGGCGACAGGCCGAGGGAAGGCTCGTCGAGCGCTAGCAAACGCGGTGCTGAGACCAGGGCCCGGGCAATAGCCAGCTGCTGCTGCTGGCCACCAGAGAGGAGTCCCGCCAACCGATGGGAAAACTCACCGAGAATAGGGAAGAGATCCATAATCCAGTCCATATCTTCGTCCAGACCCGACGAGCTATGGCGCGCAACCCTTCCGAGTTTAAGGTTATCCGCTACCGACAGGGCACCAAAAATGTGGTGTCCTTCCGGCACAAGTGCTAATCCGCGACGGGCAATGTGCTCCGATTTCAAACCGCTGATCGACTGACCATCGAGTTCTAAACGGGTCGAGCGACTTTTTACGGCATTGGCCAGAGCGAGCATTATGGAAGATTTTCCGGCACCGTTAGGCCCGATAATGCCCACGAGCTCACCGCGGTCAACCGACAGGGACACGCCGTCTACAGCCGGCACGCCGCTGTAGCGAACAGTGAGGTTCTCAACTTCGAGCATGCGCCTATTCATTTTGCTCTCCCAGGCGTTCTGTGGCCACCGCAGCGGCCATGCTGCCCAGATACGACGTGGCCAGCAGGGTGTCCGTTCGAACGTCATCCGGGTTTCCGTCGAGGATATTCTTCCCGGCAGCCAGCACGTAGACGTAGTCACAACCCGAGAAGATTAACCGCATATTGTGATCGATCAGAAGTACACCGAGCGAGAGCTCCACGCTGAGCGCACGAATAGTGCCTCGAAACTGTTCCATTTCGCCGTCGTTCAGGCCCGCCGCTGGCTCGTCGAGCAGCAGATATTGCGGTTTGGTGGCCAGCGCACGCGCCACGCCCAGCCGTCGTTCCACTCCGTGGGGAAGATGTTCGGCTGTTGAACCCGCCCAAGTGAGAAGATCGAGCCGCTCCAGAATTTCCAAGGATTCTACGCGCGCTCGCCGACGGCCGCGGCCGCTGGCGAGCGCACTCACTTCGACATTTTCCAATACGGTCAGCGAGCGAAACAGATGCCCGTGCTGAAAGGTGCGGGCAACCCCCGCCCTGGAGCGCTTGAAGGCGATTTGCCGGGTAATGTTACCGCCGTTCATGCTGACATTTCCGGCATCGGGAGCGTCGTAACCGCTCAAGATATTGACGAGGGTCGATTTTCCCGCACCATTTGGTCCGATGAGGCCCATTACCGAGCCCCGCGGGATCTCCAGCGTGACTTCGGTCAGGGCGTGCACCCCGCGAAAGGAACGCGAGACCCCCTCCGCTTTCAAGGACGCAGATCCCTCCAGAGGGCTCGTCAAGTGCTGGGACGGTGCCAGAATGCTAGCCAATGTAGACAACCTTGGCCGGGGCGCGCTCCTCCGAGAACACCAAGGCTCCGTCTTCAACCTTCATGACACGCTGCGGACGTTCCACGTTGATGTGCAGGTCCGTTGTGAAACTCGTAGGGCCGACCACCAAGTCGAGGTCTATGAAACCCTGAAAAGCCTTCGTCAACTCGTCGCCATCCCAGCTTCCGGTTTCTTCGTAGGCGGCAAGAACTGCATTAATTGTCGATGCGCCCGTAACGAAGCTTCCGACGCTCGGCGGAGATCCCACTTCAGCTGCATAGGCGGCGGCCAGGTCGTTCACCTTGGCGTCGGGGTCATCGCCGGAGATCGAGGCGTAGGTCACCACGTAGTAGTCGGCGAGCCCTGGTACCGATGCGAGCCAGTATGAACCGTCCATGCCGAACCCCGAAATGACCGGTGCCATGATGCCGCCATCACGGATATCTTTGGCCACCTGGGCACCACCGGCGCTGTAACCGCAGTTGAAGATAACATCGGGTGCAATTCCCGCGCTGATCTGCGAGACGGTCTCGGTGACGCTGTCCCCCTGCACGTAGTTGTAGCTCGCAATTGTGGTGCCACCGAGTTCTTCGAAGCGCTTCTGGGCAATCGAGCACTGGTTCTCGGTGTATTTGATCGAGGTGTCGCTCAGGAAGACCGCTTTCATCCAACCCTTGTCGGCGGCAAGTTCTCCCATTACGGAAGATTCACCGGGGGTGCCGTTACCCATGGAGAACCCGTGCGCGAGGCCACCGTCGGGACCGTAGATGGGATCACCAATGCATGGTGCGATGTTGAGCATATTGTTCGACTCGGCGACAAGCGACGCGGGGCTGGCGGTGTCATAGTCACACGTGACTATGAGAACCTTGGCTCCGGCGCTGATCACTTCTTGCGCTGCCGGTGCGTACCGGTCCAGACTCGAGCCGGTATCGATGACCTTCAGTTCAATCTGACTACCGTCTACTCCACCATCAGCGTTGATGGCATCGACAGTCATCCTCATGGTGTTCAGCGCTGGCATGTCGAAGGGAGACATGAAGCCGGTTTCGGCCATCACGACCCCGAAAATGATCGGGTCGCCCGCTGCGGCGGGTTCTGCGGTTGAGTCTGAGTTGGTGGACACGCATCCGGTTAATAAAAGGAGAGATGCTGCCGAGACAGCCAGCATTACTCGGGTTGGGGACATCTTCATTGTTACCTCCAGGTAGTCGTGCGGATCCGAAAGATGTTGCAGCACCCGTAATTCATCTTCGAATTACAAACATCTAACGAGCGTCAATAGTTTGAGATTTAGGGTTGAGGTCAGAGTAGGGGAAAAAAGCGATTGGAGTACAGCAATATCTGTACCTCGCTACGAAAAAACTTTGCATTCTTTCGTCGCTGAACCTTGTGGTAATTCAGTGGTTGGCGAATGCCTCTGCCAACCACCATGAACCTCCGTCATCGGCGATTTTTGCGTCGATGACGAGAGGGTGCGTGCGCGCTCCCTGCAACCAGGCATGCACTGGAGCCAGATCGTCGGCGCTCCGAACGGTGAGTCCTTCAGCTCCATACCCCCTCGCAAGGGCAGCAAAATCTGTATCCGGAAAAGTGACAGTGGTCAGGTCTTCTTTATCCGTAAAGTGGTGCACCTCGGCACCATACGCCGCGTCGTTGTACACGATAACTACAAGCGGAATCTCCAGTCGAACGGCGGTTTCGAGTTCAGAAATTGCCATGAGAAAGCCGCCGTCTCCGGTGCCCAGCACGGGCAGGCGGTCGGGCCGCGCCAACGCAGCACCGATAGCCGTATACAGGCCAAGACCGATGGACTGAAAGGCTTGGGTGAAACAAAAGCCAAATTCATCCGGTACGGCCAAATGCGTGCTGGGGTAGCCCATAAAGTTGCCCGAATCCACCGAGATGATGCGCTCAGTGGGCAAGATCTCATCCAGTCTTAGGCTCAGGAGACGTGGATCAATGCGGTCCGCCGCAGTAACCTCGCCTACCGGCACGTCTTGCCAACGCGAATGTTCCCGAATCAGGGCGGCGTTTGACTCCGTGCGATATTTCGTTGCCGCCGGGCGGGCGTGCAGTTGGCCGAGCGCTTTCGTGGCCGTCGCCGCGCTGTCACCAACGATGCCCAGGTGAATCGAGCGGTTTGCACCAAGGGCCTCGCTGTCAAGATCGACTTGTAGGACACGTGTGCCCTCGGAGATCAAAGCCCCGTGCCGCATGGTCCACTGATTCAGCGCGCAGCCCCACCCGACAATCAGGTCGGCGCCGCGGATGAGCTCTGCCGTCACCGGGGAGGAGAAACCGCCAGAGATCCCCAACGAAAACGGCTCATTAACGAAAAGACCGTTGGCTACAGCGGAGGTTGCCACGAGGGCGCCGGCATGCTCCGCCAACTGAAGAATCTCGTCTCGGGCCAGGCGTGCCCCGCGGCCAGCCACGAAGACCGGGCGCTCGGCGGCAAGGATGAGATCGACCAGATCGTTTACAGCCTGGTCAGAAGGCAGAAGCGCCCCATCAGGCTCGGGCGCTAGTGCCTCAAGCTCTGCGATCGACTCCGGGGTGTTGGTCGGCGCCGCTTTGGCCTGAATATCAATCGACAGGTTCAAGACAACGGTGCGTCGCTCAGTGACGGCCGTGCGGTAGGCGCGCACGGTGTCGACCATCGCTGTCTCAGGGGAGTGCACTCGCTCGGCCACTGCGCCAACGCTTCGAGCCAGGGCATCCTGGTCGATCCTGAAGTTGGAGCGAAGATCTCCTTTGGCCGTGTCGGCGGCGATCACAATAAGAGGAGTTCGACTCTTGGCAGCTTCGGTAATGCCCGTAACGGCATTGGTCAGGCCACACCCCTGGTGCAGGGTTACTACGGCGACCGTGCCCGACATTCGAGAGTAAGCGTCTGCCATGGTGGTCGCGCCGCCCTCGTGCCGTGCCGATACGAAGGCTACCCCGTTGCGGCGAAGCGCATTCGTGACGTCGAAGTTTCCACTGCCCACGACCCCGAAAGCGTGACCAACGCCGAGTTGTGCGAGCGTGCGACCGACCAGTTCTGCGATGTTCATTGATTCCCTTTCGAAGGGGTAGAAGAAA
>Ga0307486_1001288_pt1 | contig 19673 bp, 14 predicted proteins | sample CBIW02metaG_FD_203663 | JGI IMG/M metagenome (GOLD analysis project Ga0307486, IMG submission 203663) | Sea-ice brine microbial communities from Beaufort Sea near Barrow, Alaska, United States - CBIW 0.2 | ecosystem: Environmental > Aquatic > Marine > Coastal | place: USA: Alaska | collected...
TTGAACTCAACTTTTTCTATAAACCAAGGAGATTCTAAACCGAGTGCCAACTGGAAAATTTCTGTGCTATTATTCATGGTGTAAAAATCGGAAATTTAATTTACCCACACAAAATCATATAGAGCCACAATGAATAGCTGCTGTTTTGATTATTGCCAACAGCCATGGCGAATAAAAAAGTGTTTGTTCTGAATAACCGCTTGTTGTGAATTTACCCTTTAATTGAACCATGATTTCATACTTTGGATTATAAAAAAAGCAGCACCCCTTTTTTCAGAAATACTGCTTGACAAATTTTAGGTGGTATTATGGGGTTATTAGGGTACTGAGATTGTTTTTATTTACTTAAGCGTTATTGTTTTTCCACAGGACGCACCTTCTCCACCCGCTATAAATGTTTCTTTGGAACGATTCTTAACATTTTCTAAGCAATTTGTACAGTAATATATTCTTGTCGAACATTTAAAGCTACTTGTGCCACCATGATTAATGAATGATGTACTTCCGTTTTAGTTCATTAGATGTAAAATCGTTCCTGAATTGTTGTATAATTTCATGCTAGATTTATTATCTCTATTTAGTACACTTTGTTTTAGATAATATAGAATAAATTACCACTTTCTACTTTTTCACTACCTTAGTCCAATAAAAATCAATTATTCACAACAAGCTGTTTTATGCACAAAATTGATATTCGCACAGTAGATGTCGTTCAATATATAAGTCCTCTGCGTGAAGGAGGTTCCATGCCTGGAATTGTAAAAGCTAATGACGATTTCCTTTATATTATAAAATTCAGAGGCGCTGGACAAGGCAAGAAAGCGCTTATTGCTGAGTTTCTTGGTGGAGAATTAGCACGAGCAATAGGACTAAAAGTTCCAGAATTGGTTTTTATGAATCTCGATGATTCCTTTTCAAAAATGGAACCAGATGAAGAGGTTCAAGATTTACTAAAATTCAGTGTTGGATTAAATTTAGGGTTACATTTCCTGTCTTCTGCAATAACTTACGATCCTTTAGTTTCTGTAGCTCCAGCTATGACTTGTTCTAAAATCGTTATTCTAGACAGTTTGATTTCTAATATCGATAGAACAACAAAGAATCCAAATCTCTTGATGTGGCAAAAAGAATTGTGGATTATTGATAACGGAGCTGCGTTTTACTTTCATCACAATTGGAATAATTGGAAACAACATCTTACACGTAGTTTTCCAATGATTAAAGATCATGTTCTTCTTGAAAAAGCTACAGAATTAGATAAAGCAGCGAAAGAAATTCAAAGTGAATTAAACGAAGAAACCATTAAAAACATCATTAATGTCATTCCTGAAGAATGGCTTACAGATGAACATGACCCAATCAATCCAGATGAAAAACGTGCAGCATATTTGGAATATATGATGGCTAAATTGAGATTAATTGATGTACTCGTAAAAGAAGCGCAAGATGCAAGATAAATTTATATACGAATACGCCATCATTCAGTTTGCACCACTTGTGGAACGCAGAGAGTTTTTCAATATTGGAGCGATTCTATATTCAAAACCAAAGAAATTCTTAGCGCTTCGTTTTCATATTGACGAAGATAAATTGGCCGCTTTTAAAAGTGAATACACGAAACAAGAGCTTGAAGCTTATTTAAAAGCGTGGGAAAGGATTTGCAATGCAGAACCAAAAAGTAATGCTATCGCACAAATGGAAATGCCAGATCGTTTTCGTTGGTTGGTTGCAACGAGAAGTACGATTATTCACAGCTCTATAACACATACCGGAGTTTGTGAAGACCCTGAAAAGGAATTAGAGGATATATTTGAGCGCTTTGTTTTGTAAACTTATTATAGCCTACAAAATGAAAAAAATGAGATTCCTTGTCGTTGTACTTTCCGGAATGAGAGTTATTGAGGTTGATAGAATGGAAGAAAGAAGGCTCAATTTCCAATTAAACTTTCCTCCTTCCAAAGACCTTCCCACATAATTTTCCAACAAGAATTTATCTCACCTAATACTTATCATGATAAAATTCATTATCACGTTTTTCCTTTTTGTGTTTACTCATCGCTTCTTCAGCACGGAGTTCAACTCTTCGTATTTTTCCTGAAATAGTTTTTGGTAATTCTTTAGTGAATTCGATGATTCTTGGAATTTTATAGCGTGACAAATGCTCTTCTGAATAGACGAATAATTCTTTCGCCAATTCCGCAGAGGCTTTTGCACCACCCGCCAAAACAACAAATGCTTTTACGGCGTTACTTCGCATTTCATGTGGACTCGCTACAACTGCTGTTTCCAATACTTTTGGATGTTCTAACAGCACACTTTCTACTTCAAATGGCCCTACTCTAAAATCAGAAGCTTTGATTACATCATCATCACGACCCACAAACCAAAAATAACCTTCCTCATCTTTGTATGCCTTATCTCCAGTATAATACAAACCATGCTTGAAAACTAAATCATTTCTTTTGGTATCAATTAAGTAGGTTTTAAACACACCAGTTACGATTTCTGGATGATGTCTCAAGCAAATATTCCCTTCTTCAGAAGTTTCTACTTCATTTCCATCATCATCGGCAATTAGAATATCATACAAGAATGTAGGTTTCCCCATTGAACCAAACTTCACTTTATTTCCAGGTAAGTTTCCTACCAAAGCAGTTGCTTCCGTTTGTCCGTATCCATCACGAATAAGAATTCCTGTAGCCTTTTTCCAAACTTCAATGATTTCTGGATTTAAAGGTTCACCAGCAGCAACACACTCCTTCAAAGAGAAATTATATGAAGCTAAATCTTCCTGAATCAACATTCTTAGAGAGGTTGGCGGAGAACAAAAAGTCGTCACTTTAAAATCTTGAATGGTTTGTAATTGTTCTTTAGGCACAAAACGATCGATGTGATATCCCAAAATAGTTGCTCCAACATTCCAAGGTGCAAAAAAGCTACTCCATGAGAATTTCGCCCAACCAGGTTGAGAAATATTATAATGCAAATCCCCTTTTTGTAATCCAACCCAAGTAGTAGTCGTTAAATGTCCAATCGGATATCCGAAATGCGTATGCACTACAATCTTTGGCATTCCGGTTGTTCCAGAAGTGAAGAAGTAAAATAAATCATCATCGGAACGGGTTTTAGCACCTTCCGCTTCTTTTGCTTCTGAAAATATATCATCAATAGAAATCCAACCATCACGCGTTCCTCCAGTAAGGATTTTCAATTTAATCTTCTGACCATTGTTCCTTTCTGCTTCGTCTATTTTTACTGCATTTGCAGCATCCGATAAGGTAACTTGTGGAAGAACAGATTTAAAACGAAATTCTAGATCACGCGTCTCTAAACTTGTTGCTGCAGGAATAATCACAACTCCTCCTTTTATACAAGCTAAATATCCATACCAATTCGAAGGGACAAGCGGAAGTTGAACAAAGATTTTATCTCCATGTCTAATTCCATGTTTTCGCATTAAATTTAAAAACTGATTACTGCGCTCTGAAATTTCTTTATAAGTAAAGTCCTCGCGTTGCGCATTGTATTTCCAAATCAATGCCTTGTCATTTGGATTCTGCTTGACATTCTGAGGTTCAAAAATATCAGTTACCCAATTGAAAAACTCTGGCTTTTTAGGTTTTAATTCCTTCAAACTTTCGAAGTCCTTGTCTTTTATAGCCTGAGCTACACGATTATATAATTCTAAAATTTTCATATAGTTTACTTTGAAAACTAAACTTATACATATTCTAGCCATAATCAAAGCTAAACGTCCTATAGATATCGATTCTTTATTAGATTTATTTATCAGAGAATAACCTCAAAGAAACAACAAGGAGTCATCAAACACGTCAAAATCATCGCAACAACTACGCAGTAGATATTAAAATAAATCCACTACTAACCATTGATAATCAACAATAAACCGATAAAAAATCCATCTAAGAAAATATGACGTTCATCATTCATAACTCATAATCCCCCTTCTTTTCTCTTCGAACTTTACTTCGGCAAACTCTGCACAAGTGCGAAAAATTTGCGTCTTAACGGTTAAAAATTACTATTTTAGAATCCTTAATAGTTTCATTCACCCAAAAACAACAATTCACATGAGAATATTTACTTTTTTGTTTCTATTGTTTTCACTTACTCAACTCAACGCCCAAGAAGGACTAACCTACCAAAAACCTTCAAAAGAAATTTTAGACTTAGTAGATGTATCCTTGGCACCAAGCGTTCTTATGGATGAAAGCAAATCATTTATGATTCTGATTTCGCGCAACATGTATGGATCCATTGAAGAACTTTCTCAAGAAGAATTACGTTTAGGAGGTTTACGAATCGATCCTAAAACGAATATTGGAAGTCGTGTAACTTACTTTAATAATATTCAAGTTAAGAATATTAAGGAGAAAAATGCGGAGATTATTCAGGTGAAGAACTTGCCTAAAAATCCAAAACTCACGAATTTTAAATGGTCGCCAAAACAAGATAAATTAGCCTTTACCAATACCGCAGAAAATGGCGTTGAAGTTTGGGTTTTAGACTTAGCCACTGCAACAGTTACAAAATTAACAAGCGACAATATAAACGCCAACATTGGTGATGTTATCAATTGGTTTGATGATGGAAAATCATTGTTAGTGAAAGTCGTTTCATCAAATAAAAAAGAATTAATCAATACAAAAACTGCTGTTCCTTCTGGACCAACTATCTCTGTAAACGATGGAAAGAAAGCACAGAATAGAACCTATCAAGATTTACTGAGCAATAAAAGTGACGAACATAACTTTGAGCAACTGGCTTTATCAGAAATCTATAAAGTTAATTTAGATGGAAGCACTGAAAAATGGTTAGGCGACAATATTTACACAACAATAGACTTTTCTCCTGACGGAAATTATGTAATGATTGAAACAGTTGAAAAACCATTTTCTTACTTAGTTCCTTATTATAGATTCCCGTCAAAAACGACTATTTACACCAAAGATGGGAAGAAAGTGGAAACAGTTTTAGAAGTTCCACTAATTGAAGATTTACCACAAGGATTTATGGCTGTTAGAGAAGGGAAAAGAGACTTCTCATGGAGAAACGACAAACCTTCTACTTTAATTTATACAAAAGCACTTGATGGTGGAGATCCAGAAAACGAAGTTCCTTTTAGAGATGAAACTTTTGAAATGGAAGCGCCATTTAAAGGAAACGAAAGAAGCTTAATCAAGACAATCAATCGAATGAGCAGAATTCAATGGGCAAATAACTCAATGGCCATCGCAAGTGATTATTGGTTCAACACAAGAAATACAAAATCTTATATTTTCAATCCTTCTGATGCTTCAATTGAACCAAAAACGATATCAGACAGAAGTTACCAAGATAAATATAGCGATCCTGGAAGTTTTGTAACCAAAAGAAATGCGATGGGAAGAAGTGTTTTGGCTTTGTCAAATGATAACGCTTACCTTTTAGGAGACGGCTATACTGAGGAAGGACAATTTCCATTCTTAGACCAAATGAATCTAAAGGATTTAAAAACAAAACGTATCTATCAATCGAAATACACTGATAAAATTGAGAATTTACAAGATTATGACCTTGAAAACAACCAACTTTTAGTGAGAATTGAATCACCAACAGAATATCCAAATTACTCCTTCAGAAGGATTAAAGGAAATAAATTGAATCAAATTACTTTCTTCAAAAATCCTTTTGTAAGCATCCAAAATGTGCATAAAGAAGTAATCAATTACAAACGTGCAGATGGATTACATCTTTCGGGAACTTTGTATTTACCTATTGGATATGACATGGAAAGCAAGGAGAAAATGCCAATGATTATTTGGGCTTATCCTACTGAATATAAGGATAAATCTAGCGCAGGTCAAAACACTCAAAATCCGAATAAATTTACATTTCCGTTTTACGGTTCAATGATTTATTGGGTAACGAAAGGCTACGTTGTTTTAGACAATGCTTCATTCCCAATAGTTGGTGAAGGCGATAATGAACCAAATGACACGTACATTGAACAACTGGTTTCGAATGGAAAAGCAGCGATTGACGCTGTGGATGAATTAGGTTATATCGACAGAAATAGAGTTGCTGTTGGTGGACATTCTTACGGTGCATTTATGGTGGCGAACTTACTTTCACATTGTGATTTATTTGCTGCGGGAATAGCGAGAAGTGGAGCTTATAATAGAACATTAACTCCATTCGGATTCCAAAGTGAAGAAAGAAATTATTGGGAAGCGCCAGAAGTTTACAATACTATGTCACCATTTATGAATGCAGAAAAAATGAAATATCCACTTTTATTAATTCATGGAGAAGCAGACAATAATTCAGGAACTTACCCTATGCAAAGTGAACGCTATTTCAATGCATTGAAAGGTCTTGGAGCTACTGTGAGATTAGTTATTCTGCCTAAAGAAAGTCATGGCTACAAAGCAAAAGAAAGTATTCTTCATTTGTTGTGGGAACAAGATCAGTGGTTGGAGAAGTATGTTAAGGGTCAGTAATGAGTAGAGAGTAGAGACTGCCATTATTTATGAGCTTTTCCTTTAAAAAAGCTCATAAATAAAACGGATCATTAAAAATCGAAGCCTTTTTTCTTCGCTCTCTTTCTCTTTCTCTTTCTCTTTCTCTTTCTCTTTCTGTTAATCAGTAATCAGTAGGGAATTTTGAGAAACCATAGATTCATAGTATTCACTTTGAGCATTATAATATTCTTTGCTTCATTGTTTTTAGAAACATTCCACATAAATAATGGACATCCAACTGCGTGGTCTTTAGGTTTAGCAAATTTGATCTTGGGAATTTTTAGTGGAAATATCAGCTGGCTTGCAAACATATTTAAAATACCTCCATGGATCCTTACATATAAAAAATCTGGACTTCCAATTGTGTTTTCATTAATTGCTTCGATTCTTGCTTTTAGTTTTTACATTAATGGTAAAATTATCATAAACGAAGCTGGACATACCGGGAAAGTCTCAAAATATTTGGTGGGATATTGGGTGTGGTTTTCTAGTATGACTTCATATCTAATTTACCACATAGTAATTCTTATAATGGAAAGAATGAAAAATAAATCAGCAATCAATTTCGTGTAAGAATCCTTAATACTCCCTACCCAAAACTCCATACTCCCATCTCATTACTCTCCTTGTGCTTTCAAAAACGAAATCACTTTACTATTGAATTCAAGAGGTTGATCCACATTTACTACGTGTCCACAGTTTTGAATCACGTGCAATTGCGCACTCGTATGTTTAGAAATTACTTCTTTAATTGATGGCAAGAATAAATGATCTTGTTCCCCCATAATGTAAAGCGTAGGAATATTGATGTCTTTCATTCTAAACAATCTCAACAATGGCGTTAATTCTGTAGTTAACTTATACCATCTTTTGAATTCTTTTTGATAAAGCTTCCTTGCTTCTTTAACAAACAATGAACGTGATTCCTTATGATTTTTTCTTGGCATAATTACAAACGCAAAAAGCTTGTATAAGAAAATATAAGGAACAACTGATTTGAAAGCATTTCCAAAACCAATCAAAAATTTAGAACGCACATTTAATTTCAGAATTGCTCCTCCCATTACCATGCTTTCAACACGTTCTGGATTTCTTTCTGCAAGATCTCTAATTAGAATTGTTCCCAAGGAAATCCCTATAAAATGCGATTTTTGAATTTCAAGATGATCCATTACCTCAAGAACATCATTAGAAATTACCTGAAAAGTATATTTCTCATTACTAATCTGCTTCACAGGAACTTGACTTTCACCATGTCCACGTAAATCAATCAATAATATATTGAACTCTTTTTTGAATGCTCGAATTTGTCGAAACCAAATAGAACTGCTCCCTCCTGCTCCATGAACAAAAGTCACCCATTTTGTGGTGTTTTCATTTCTATAAATTGAGTAACTTAACATAGTTTCGAAAGAGAGTTTTTAATGTTTAAATAACACATCGATTGCTCAAAAGTTTTACAATAATACGATAAAGTAAGGATACTCCTCAAAATATTTTTCCTTGAAATACAGTGACTTGAATAAATTTCAATGCATACATAATAGTTTTTAAAGTTAACCTCAATAAATATAGGTAGATAACAATATTTATAGATTTCATTCTGGTTCAAAACTTTTTTTTTCTAATACATGAAAAGAGGATGAATTTTAAATGTTTTAAGTAATTATTAGAGATAAATTTAGATAAAAACTCCAAAGAAAAAACCAAGAGCAAGTCTGGGTTTTTTCTTTCCTATTTGAAAGTACAACATTAAAGCATAATGGGGCACTGTTTTACAAAAGTGGATTTTATAATTCCAATAATAAACTAACTGTAACAAATAATATTTCTCAACGTTATTCAAAAAAACATTCCTCTGAAAAATGCTGTATTGAGTTTCGTCCTAATTTTATTTTACAGTTTTTCAACTTTCGCTCAAGAAGCAACATTTCGCGAAGTTCAATGTGATTCTAAAGAAATCACTTTTTATAATGAAGTTGATTTTATGTACAACTCTAGAATCTATAATTCCATTCCCAAAAGAGAGGGTGTGAATTCCTATAAAGATTTAACAGAAAAGGAATTAAAAATGCTGCGGAAAATTGCCAAAAAAAGTCATTCTTGTTTTGTGGTCTGTGATTTCGATTATGAAACTCCCAAAGCACTTAAGAATTTTGATCAAGCAAAAGAAGATGAAAAGAAAAAGTACTTTCATTTTTATTGTGGTAGAAGAACAGAGCCAATAGAATAGTTCCAGTATTTTAAACCTGCTAATTAAGAGCTTATTAAATCATTCCGCTATACTTATAAAATGCGCAATTGGCTAATAGTCATACCATTTATTTTATTTGGTCAGCAGAAAATATTTACTCAGCAACCTGCAGTTTTTATGTTTGAACAAAACTGAGGATGTAAGTCATTGGACAAGAATTCATGCAAGAATTAACCCTCTAACTGTAGTAAATGTAATTGCTACCAACTTTAAAAAACTGAAAAATTCATTAAACTATTCAATTCCCCCTTACAATTATAAATAAGAAACTTTAAGCAACTACTTTGCGTTTATTATCGTTTGTAAGGAAAGATATAGAATGGAAATTATTTTTTTAGTGTTAATGTTTGGCTTTGTAATAACAAGATGTGATTAAACAGGAAATCAATCTTGTTATGACAAATCTCTTGTACATGACAATCCTTGCCTTACTGTCTAAACAGAATTTGAAGGCTGGGACGGGAAAATTTATGGGAGTGAATGTGAAGCCGCTAGAGAAGGAATTGGACCAAAAGGAAATGCTAAATTGTATTATAAATTATAACTTTTGTCCAATACTATATCGATTTTATTTTAACCTGCGAGGAACAATGACTATAATTGCAGTTAATTATCAATTTTAATCTAAATTAAGGAGAATAACAGAACAATATTTCTTTTATTCAGAACAACATATATTATGAGAATACTACTTACACTTATAACCGTTTTCATTTTTGCAAATCATTTATTTGCTCAACCAACCACTGATTTTACAGCTTCACCGCTAGAGATTTGCGTTGGAGAAAATGTTCAATTTACAGATTTATCTACCTCATCTGCTGCAATAACAAGCTGGACTTGGGATTTTGGAGATGGTTCAACTTCTTCAAATCAAAACCCGTCGCACACGTATACAAATTCAGGTCTTTTCACAGTGATATTAACTGCTGTTAACGCCAATGGAGCATCACCAGAAGTAAAAATTAATTATATCACAGTCAATCCTCTTCCAAATCCATCATTCACGCCTAGCGTTATTGGAGGTTGCTCTCTGCCAAGTGTTGTTTCAATTAATAATGTCCTTCCTAATTCAGGAGTGACTTACCTTTGGGATTTCGGAAATGGAACGACATCAACCAGTGGAGCTCCCGCAAATATTACTTACAATTCTGAAGGGGTTTATAGTATTACGCTTACAGTCACAAACACCACAACAGGTTGTGTAAATACTGTAGTTGAAACAATTAATATTTTTGATTACACAACAGATTTTTCAATTCCATCGGTTACAGGATGTGTTGGAAGTCCAGTGAATTTTGTCGACGCTTCATCACCCGGAACTGATAGTTGGAATTGGAATTTTGGAAATGGTTCTTCTTCAATTGACCAAAATCCGTTTAACATTTACACTGCAGTAGGAACATATACAGTAACGCTTACCACAACAAATAGCGTTAATGGTTGTACGGATACGCATTCAGAAACAATTGAAATTTTTCAAGCTCCTACTCCATCATTTACTTTCAATCCTAATTCAGGTTGTGCTCCTTTAGATGTTACTTTTACAAATACAAGTAGCGGAATCGGTACTTTTAATTGGAGCTATGGTGATGGTGGTTCTTTTTCAGGAGAAAACCCTCCCCCATATCCATACACTTCCAATGGAGTTTACTCTGTTACTTTGACTCAAACGGATGTAAATGGCTGTTCTAGTGCTACAACGCAATCAAACATCATCAATGTTTCTTCGATAATTGCTGAATTTGAGCCAGATATTGATAAAGGATGCGAAACTTTGAATGTCAATTTCACGGACTTATCTAGCTCTCCAAATGCAAGTGATCCGATTACAAGTTGGTTATGGGATTTTGGAAATGGGACCACATTTAATGGTCAAACTCCTCCAACACAAGCTTTCACCGAAGGCGTTTATGATGTTTCTTTAACAGTTACAACAAATGCTGGATGTAGTCAAACAGAAATAAAAGTAGATACTATTGCTGTTGGAATAATTCCAAATGCTGATTTTTCATGGACTCCACCGCAAGATTGTGCGAAATCGAATTTTGCATTTACTAATTTAACAACAGTCTCAGTTCCTACTAATTTTGGAGATTTCACTTATGCATGGGACTTTGGAGATGGTGGAACCTCAAGCGTTGAAAACCCAGGTTATCAATATCCATTAGATACTGGTAATTTTGATGTTCAATTAATCGTTAATTTTAGAGGCTGTCCAGATACTGTCACATATCAAGATGCCGTTTATGTTATTGCACCAATTGCATCATTTGGCGTGCTTTCTATTCACTGTAATCCAACTTTACCGTTAGATGTTACTTTTAGTGATCAAGCCATAATTGGAGAAATTACAGACAATGCTGAAATGAAATGGAACTGGGGAGATGGTACATCAACTACTGTTACACCTCCAGGATTATATGCAAATAACCCAGGTCAAATCACACATACATATAACAATCTAGGTTCATATAATATAAAACAGGTTGTTCATAATTATACAACGGGATGCTCAGACAGTATCACCCGAACAATTCACCTTTCTAGTATCGAAGCCATGTTTCAAGTTTCAAATGACTCAGTTTGTGTGAATGATCAAGTAACATTCACCAATAACGGTACTATTTCAACCCACGGAATTATAAATAGCAAGTATAATATAGATAATGACACTATTATTAATAACGCAAACATTAATTATACTTACGATACACCTGGAACTTCTACTATAACATTCACTGTTACAAATGTTTTTGGATGTCAGGACAGCCAAGTATTTACAGATTTAGAAGTACTTGCTTTACCAGAAGCAAATACTTTAGCGTCTGATATCGCTGGTTGTAGCCCGCTTACGGTCACTTACACAAACAATTCTGTAAATCAAAGTGGTGTTCCAATATCTACTTTTGATTGGACTTTCGAAGATGGTTCTACTCAAACAACGACAAATCTTATTCAAACGACAGACTACACGTTTACCGATACAGGAACATTTATAACTCAACTTCTTGTGACGGACGAATTTGGGTGTGTTTCATCAATTGACACTGCGGCAATAGAGTTAACAAAACCTACTGCATTATTTGAGGTTGCTGCAGTTGTTTGTAGCGACCAAGAGTTTACTGCGGTGAATAAATCGCTTGATTTTACATCATCAGAATGGTTTATTAATAATACTCCAGAATCAACTGACAGTAATCTTACAACTTCAATAAATCATTTAAGTTCTCCTAACGATTTGTCTTTTGCTGACAGTATAACCTTGATTGTTACTGATGCCAATGGTTGTATTGATTCTATCAAACAAGAAATAATCGTTTCGACTCCAAATGCTGAATTTGATTTTGTCTTTAGTGGAGCAAATATAAATGATCAAGGAAGCTTTGTTTGTCCTCCAGTTTTCACTGATTTAACTGACTTATCTGATTCATACGGAAATATCACAAATTGGAATTGGGATTTTAGTGATGGAAAAACCTCTACTCTTCAAAGTCCAAATAACACTTATGTTTTTGCAGGAACCTACTCAGGAACATTAGTAATTATAGATGAATATGGATGTTCTGACTCCATTGTTTACGTAGATTATTTAACAATTGGAGGGCCTTCAGGAGATTTGGAATGGGTTTTAAACAATCAATGTGAACAGGAATATACTTTTACACCTTCCAATCTTGAAGGTGTTACAGATATTTTATGGGTTATGGGAAATGGCGATACAATAAGTTCAATTGATGCGTTCAATTATGCTTATACTGGAGCTGGATCATACGTTCCAACGGCTACAATAATGAATGATGACGATTGTAATATTACTTACATTTTAGATACGATTAAAGTAACTATAACGCCATTAAATCCATACTTCGAAATCAATCCAACGTCAATGAACTGGGGAGAACCTGCAACTATTACTGACTTTTCAACAGGCGGTTATGGCGGAATCGTTAATTGGTTCTGGGAAATTGAAGGAGGTGAATCTTTTAACAATAATGGAGAAGCTTATGATTACCTCTTCAATACAACTGGAGATATTACTGTTCAATTAACGGTAACTGATTCTGCTGGTTGTAAAGATACGTTTGAAGTAGTTGTAAATGTGATCGATAATTTGACTATCCCGAATATTTTAACACCAAATGGTGATGGAATTAATGATGTTTTCCGCTTGATTGATAACGTTTACAAAGATTATAAAGTAATCATTTTAAACCGATGGGGAAACCTAGTGAGTGAATCATTTATTATTGAAGGAAACTATTTGTGGGACGGTTTAAACAGAAACGGAAAGGAATGTACCGAAGGTGTTTATTTCTACAAAATTGATGGAAACCAAAGGAACGGAGAACCGAGAACAGAGCATGGTTTTGTTCATTTGGTTAGGCAGTAATTGAGGTTGATTAGCTAGTGCTGTAATTCATAAATTCCATCACTTATTTCACTCCACTTTTTCCTTTATACTTCGTTAAAATTTTAAATCGTAACTATGGCTATGATTGAAAATTTTGCCTTGTCTATAGAAAAAAATGAAGCATAATTTAAGCACCGTTATTTATGAGTTACAGCACTATTCGTATTTTAATACTGAACCCTTTTTGATTGTTGCTGTACTGAAGCAAAACAAAATATCATGAGAATTATTCTAGCTATCTTATTACTTACATTTCAATTCAGTGCTTCAGGTCAAGCAGACACATTAATTAATCAGCAAGAAAACAATAGAATTATCCAACTTCCTGACTGTGCGCATGGTCATATCTGTTGTCAAGTTGGCTGTTATTGTTGCCCTGGAAGTATCCGAATTGATCAAGTTCCACCTCCACTTGACTCAAGAACAGCTTATCCACAAAATGATAGTTTAACTTACGATCAATATGTCGGTGAAAACATTGCTGGATTCCATTTAGCTCATGGATGGAGAAGAGACACATCCAATGGTGGATTCAACAAAGAAATTTATACAAATCCTTATATTGAATCAACAAGATTTGATAAGCATTTAAGTAGTAACATAAAAGCGTTCAGATACGAAAACGGCAAACTTTACACGGGAAGAATTGAAGATACAATTTTAGTAAGCTTTACTCCTGATAAAATTCGAGGATACCTTAGTGGTCAACCATATTATGAATCAAAACAACTTACGGTTATACTAAGGGGAGACTGTGTAAATGGAATGATGCAAGGAAGAGGAATTCTCGCAACTCAATTAGTCGGTTTTGGAATGTACAACAACCTTAAACTTGCGGAATGTAGTTTTGAAGATGGAGAAATTGTTGGAATGGTAAAAAACTGGGATCTCAATTCGGTAGAAATGGAAACTAGAAACAAGAAGGTTTACAGTAGAGAAGTTACCAAAGATTATTTTGAGTTCATCAAATTATTGGAATTAACAGAAGTCACTTATGCTAAAGGAAGTTCTATTTGGATTGAAAGAACTGTTCATGAAAGAAATGAAAAAACGGGGAAGATTAAAGTGAGGACTGTAAAGAATTAGAATTAATTCAAGATGATAAATCAAATTTCATTTCTTTAGTAAAATCTATGAATTTGAATTATATTTATAAGAATTAACTAACTGTTTGAATTTTTATTCACTAATTTCCATACAGTTGAACACTTAATATTATGAAACTACTCTACATACTTTCCTATCTAATATTTCCATTTTTTATATTTGGTCAGTTTACAAGAAACAACATTCCACAAATGGGAGATAAAGGTTTTTTGTTTCATATTAATACTCTGGTTGATAAATTAGAGAATATCAATGGCCAAAATGTAACCTGGGATTATAGTAATCTTTATTTAGCTGCTTCAACACCTTGTGAAATAGAAGTTATGCTGCCTGAAGACGCATCATATTCTCCATATATGTATGATCCTGCCTTTGTAGAAAACACAGATAAATATGCAATAAGTTTAACATACACTTACGGAGGAGCAAGAATGACATTCTATAATTATCCACAAGGTAATGCAGAATACTGCCAAGGATTTGCTTACCAAGGTGCCTTCTCACCTAATACGCTTGGCGATTTAGTAACAGAGTTTGCAATCCAACCAGAAAAGGTGTTTGAATTTCCGTTTAATTATGGTGACGCAATCAACCAACCAATTAAGGGCAATACAGGTTTTGATTGGGGATTAGAACATGTTGCTTCTCAAGGAAAATCTTCATCAAAAGTAGATGGAAAAGGAACTTTAAAATTGGGACAGAACATAGAGTTTAACAATGTTTTGAGACACCAATTAATAGACACCATAAACATCAGTAACAATGAGTATAATGTCATTTACAGAGAAATTTATTCCTATTATGACTTCACAAAAAGTAAATTCCCATTATTCATCTATTCTAGTGTAAAGTTTGGAAAAAACAATGGATTATGGAATGAAGTCATTGCGGTTTTCACTTCTGAACACAAGACAGCCAATGTTGATAAGAATAATTTGGAAACAATAAAAATATATCCCAATCCAGTAAAGAATTATTTGAACCTCGAAATTCCATTTTTAAAAGTTTCAGCAAATATTGAGATCTTGGATAATCTAGGTAAATCTGTTTTAAAATCAAAAATTTCTAATCAAAATTCAAAATTAGATTTGAGTAAATTAAATTCAGGAATTTATTTTATGAAAATTGAGATTAATGGATTAGATAAAATGATGAAGATAATTAAGAGATAAAATTGAGCTTAAACGATTCCTTTTCCAAGCTGCTTCTTTTCCCCAAATTGTATAAATGCAATTTTGTCTTCGCGTGGCAAGGGTGTTTGGCAAATCGCTCAGAAGTATAATATCCACTAGCCACCATACTCTCTCGAAAATCACTATTTTCGCAACTCCAAAATAAAAAAAATGAAAATCCCCACAATTGCCATAAAACTCAACAAAGCAGGCGAAAGAGCCGTAAAACAAGGTCATCCTTGGGTATTTGAACAAAGTATTGAAAAAGCTCCAGATAAAAATACTGTTGCGGGTAGTTTGTGTGTGATTTTCGATCAACGAACCAACAAACCAATCGCTTTTGGATTATGGGATCCTAAAGAAATCATTCGTATTAAAATCATTTTTCAAGGCAGCCGCTTACAATTGAATACCGAATTTTGGAAATCTCAATTAAAAGAAGCGCATTCGAAAAGACAAAATTTAATCGACAAAGGTATCACTGGATACAGAGGAATTCATGGAGAAAACGATAGTTTCCCAGGATTAATCTTAGATGTTTATGCGAAAGTCGGAGTACTGAAAATCTATTCTGACATCTGGAAACCTTACATCGAAGTGTTGATGAAAGAAATCCAAAGTTTGTATGGTTTAGAAACGCTTATCATCCGATTCAGTAGAAAAGTTGGACAAAACAATACTTTCCCATACAAAGAAGGACACATTATTGGTAAACCCTTAACCGACGAAAAAGTCGAATTCGAAGAATACGGAGTGAAGTTTTACGCTTACACCCAATCTGGACACAAAACAGGGTTCTTTTTGGACCAAAGACCAAACAGATTATGGGTACAACAAAATGCTAAGAAAAAGAAAGTATTGGATGTATTCAGTTACGTCGGTGGATTTGGAATCCATGCATTAAAAGGTGGAGCAGAATCCTTGACATCAATTGACATAAGTCAACAAGCGATGGATGTAGCAGCAGAAAACATCGAACTCAATAAGCTAGACAAATCAAAATGGACACCTATTGCAGCAGATGCATTTGTTGCCATGAACGAATTAATAGAAAATAAGGAAGAATTCGATATAGTCATCATCGATCCACCCTCATTCGCCAAACAAGCCAGCGAAGTAAATAGCGCATCCAACCAATATGAAAGACTAGCGAGACTAGGAAGAGATTTAACCAAAAAACACGGAACGTTGATTCTAGGTTCATGTTCTAGCCGCATAAGCTTAGGTGAATTCGAGGAAATTCACAAAAAGGCAAGTATTACGAGTGGAGATGGCTGGAAGTATATGCATTTTACGCTGCATGATGATGATCACCCGATTGGGTTTGCGGAGGGGAATTATTTGAAGACTATTTTTTATGAGAAGAGGGTTTAAAAGGTAATTGACAATTTTTTAATTGATAATTCATAATAAAAAAACATACTTTCAAAAATTATAAGTAGGCCTGATCTAGAGGCTTAAAAACATTAAAAAAATGAAATCCCCAGAAGAAATTCTTAATCTTAAATATGTAAAGAGCACTTCTATAAGAATTGTCGTTTTACAACATCTTTTAAGTCAAGAAAAGGCGGTTTCATTAAAGGATATTGAAAATGAATTGACTTATACTGACAGGAGTTCAATTTTTAGAACTTTAAAAACCTTTGAGAAAAATAAGGTAATTCATAGTATTGAAGACGGTTCAGGCATGACTAAATATGCAGTATGCTCCGAAAATTGTAATTGCGACCCGGAAGATTTACATTTCCATTTTTACTGTTCAAATTGTAGTAAAACTTTCTGCCTTTTGGATCTTCCTATTCCAGACATTCAACTGCCTGAAAACTTCAAATTACAGCAAGCAAATTTTGTCATTAAAGGATTATGCAATAATTGCAACAAATAATCTTTGCAATCGAGTTGCACTGAAGCTTTACTAATATTGTTCTATTCATAAAATCAGAATAGACAAATGGAAAAAACAGTTTTTGTAATCTCTAAAATGGACTGTCCTTCAGAGGAAAATCTAATCAGAATGAAACTGGATGAGATTTCCAATATTGCACATTTGGATTTCAATATTGCCAATCGAAAATTGACCGTTTTTCATACAGGAAATCTTGAAGTAATAGAAGAATCAATAATCGCACTTAATTTGGGTGGTAAGAAAATATCGTCTGAACAAACCGATCAAACCAGTTTTCAAGAACAAAAAAGCCAACGAAAATTACTTTGGATAGTTCTCTGGATAAACTTCTCGTTTTTTATTATCGAAATGACAACAGGAATTATTTCAAAATCCATGGGACTCATTGCCGATAGTTTGGATATGCTCGCGGACAGTTTCGTTTATGGAATAAGTTTGTTGGCCGTTGGTGGAACAATAATCAAAAAGAAAAAGATTGCAAAACTTGCTGGGTATTTTCAAATTACACTTGCAATAATTGGATTTGGAGAAGTTTTAAGAAGGTTTTTTGGTGCAGAACAACTTCCCGACTTTCAAACCATGATTATGGTTTCAATTTTAGCGCTTATCGCAAATGGTGTTTGTTTGTTCATTTTACAATCTTCAAAAAGCAAAGAAGAAGCCCACATGAAAGCAAGTATGATATTTACTTCCAACGATATAATCATAAATACAGGAGTAATAATCGCTGGAATCTTAGTGAATTGGCTAGGTTCAAACAAACCTGATTTAATAATTGGTACAATCGTTTTCGCTTTAGTAATTCAAGGAGCATCTAGGATATTAAAATTGAGTAAATAAGAATTAAAACTTCTCCATTGATCAAAACCCATCCAAACCCCAGCTTTTTAAAAAGACAAAAAAAACACCAAGACACTAATTATCAAGTATTAATTATCAATTCTCAATTCAAAAAACCGTATTTACAACATCACCCCAATCTTTACCCCTCCCCATTTCGCAGAACCGCCAGTTTTAAATTCTCGTGTAATCAATGCTCCAGAATATTCTAAATAAAATGTTTTTATCCTTAAAACGATTCCATAGTTAAATTGACCTGTGAATCTTTCTATATCAACAGAGGAAATGGAATAAGGACTTTTTCTATCGAAAACACCTCCTTGCAAAGTCGCATCATAGCCTATAATGTTAATTAATGGCTGTGCAAAAACATAAAAGTTAAAATTATTTTTGCTTTTTATTGACGAAAATGGAGAGTTTAAAATTCCGATTGTGGCATTTATTCCAACAGAACCATTTGTAAATAGCGTTCCTAATTTTCCATTGGCATTGGCTTGGATTGAGAAGAAATCACGGAATCTAACAAGCTGTTTTTCATAACCAAAACCATAGTTTAGAACAACATCATTCTGTATTTGATTAGGCCAGCCCAAAGGCGTTTCACTATCTGTGACTTTATGAATTCCTATTTGAATTTCTTCGCCCAAAGCAGCTTGTCCAATCATTCCAATAATAAAAGACGATGTGAATCTACTTGCTTTTATGGTATCAGTTGAAATCACAAAACTCTTCAACATAAGTGCTGCTGAAAATGGTCTGTCACCTAATTGTATTTCTGGAACGAAATATCTGTCGGGCGTAAAGCTATTGTGTTCAATAGCTAAACCATATCGAGTTTCAGTATTTTTAGGCTTAAAAAACAGATAGTTAATTGGATTCTTTTTAAGAAATGGAGAAACATATTCCAAACTAAAACCTTGCGTATAATTTTGATCTGTCCCAACAAAAAGATCGTTATCGTAGTTGAAACGTAAGTATTGAGTACTTGGAACATCACGAAAAGAGGATAGATTATCGATTCTTTGTCCAAAACTTAAAGGAATTGAAATATTTAAGCATAAAAAAAGGATTAAGATATTTCTCATACAATACATACGAAAGTAAGACTAAAATGGTTTTAGGAGAATTCACTACCTCCCTTAACCTAAAGAAAATCTGTCTATATGAAATACTGTGGGTAATCAATTTTAATCCTTCTAAAAATTAATAGTTCTACTACGAATTTAACTGTAACCTAAACGAGTTGTATTTTAAAGTATTTATGCAAATCATCATTTAATTCTTACAAGCTAGCATATGGCGGTCTGTATTTCAATTGATTAGTCCCGGCGGGCATACGCGTTAACTTAGCACCTAACAACCCCATATCCAGTCATCTAATATCATTTTTTCAATATAGATTTTGATTTTTTCACTCTTTTCAAGACAAAAGTATCTCTATCCTCAATAATCCATT